>TARA_R110000787_G_scaffold38692_1_pt1 | contig 12807 bp, 10 predicted proteins | sample TARA_R110000787 | Tara Oceans TARA_R110000787 (sample SAMEA4397920) | marine metagenome | biome: Polar Biome; feature: [DCM] deep chlorophyll maximum layer (ENVO:01000326); material: water (ENVO:00002006), including particulate matter (ENVO:01000060) such as... | depth 35 m
AACTCCCGACCACCTGGTTCGAAGCCACCTTCACGCCATTAAACCCGCCCCACCAGACATGCTCGACTAAAATCGCCCCGGCGGCATACCCCCTCCCGGGGGTAACATTCCTTCCATACCACGCATCATCCTGGCCATGCCTTTGCCTTTCATGCGCTTCATCATCTTGCTCATCTGCTTATGTTGTTTTAACAATCGATTCAAATCCTGGATGGTAGAACCTGAGCCAGTCGTAATTCTACGCTTCCTGGACCCGTTCAAAAGGTCCGGATTTGCGCGCTCAGCGGGCGTCATAGAATCGATGATAACGGTCATTTTGTTGAATTGAGCACCGAGATTGGCCTGCTCTGCCATTTGCGCCATGTTGCCCATACCCGGTAACTTGTCGAGCATCGACGTCATGCCACCCAGATTTTGCATCTGTTGCAACTGGTCCCTAAGGTCTTCCAGGTCAAACTTTTTGCCCTTTTGGACTTTTTTGACGAGCTTTTCCGCCTTCTTACGATCAACCTTACGTTCAACGTCTTCTATCAACGACAGGACATCGCCCATACCTAAAATACGCGAGGCGACGCGTTCAGGGTGAAAGGGCTCTAGCGCATCTGTTTTTTCCCCTACTCCCATAAACTTAATGGGCTTGCCGGTCACCTGGCGCACTGACAGCGCCGCGCCACCGCGTGCATCACCGTCAATCTTCGTCAGAATAACGCCGGTCAGAGGCAGCGCCTGATTAAAAGCTCTGGCGGTATTCACCGCGTCCTGCCCAATCATGGCGTCAATAACAAACAAGGTCTCTATCGGTTTGACGGCAGTATGCAGTTGCCTGATCTCCGCCATCAGGGCTTCATCCACATGCAATCTGCCGGCGGTATCAACAATCAGCACGTCGATAAAGCGCTTGCGCGCCTCACTCAGGGCAGCCAGCGCAATGTCTACCGGTTTTTGTGTGCTATCGCTAGGGAATAGCTGGGCCCCAACCTCGCTGGCAAGCGTCGCCAGCTGTTCGATCGCGGCCGGGCGGTAGACATCAACACTGACCACCATGACCTTCTTGTTCTCGCGTTCCCGTAAATAGCGTGCCAACTTCGCCGCAGAAGTGGTTTTACCCGCTCCCTGCAAACCAGCCATAAGCACCACGGCCGGAGCTTGCACCGCCAGATCGAGACCCTCATTGCTGGAGCCCATGACCAGCTCAAGCTGATGCTGAACTATCTTGAGAAATTGCTGGCCTGGATCGAGACTGCGACCGACCTCCTGACCAAGCGCCCGCTGCCTGACCTGGTCAATAAATTCCTTGACCACTGGCAAGGCGACGTCCGCCTCCAGCAAGGCCATGCGAACCTCACGCAAAGTTTCCTGAATATTGTCCTCACTGAGCGTCGCTTTACCGGTGATTTTGCGCAGGCTCTGGGACAGACGGTCACTCAGATTTTCAAACATCGCCATGATCTGTAAACTTCCACCACTTCAAATTAGGCAACAATTGTACTCTACACAGACCAAACCGGGCACACTTTGCGGAATCCGCTTTGTATGACAAACTTGGTGCTCTCCGACGGGATCGATACGAGTTATGCCTGTTCTGTACACCGGAATCCTGGCCATCGCCTTCTACCTCGGCGCGTTTTCTCTGCAGGTTCGCGCCACCCTCGGCTCCGCGACGGGTCACCCACTGGCGTCACCGGGTAAAATACCGTCGGCGACGACAGCACTGTCCATACTGTTAACAAGCGCCGCTTTACTGGCCCACTTCGCCACCAGTTGGGGCCAGCTCGTCAGCGGGAATGGGCTGGACTTAAGTCTGATCCCCGTTTCGGTGGCGATCTTTTTTGTCGTTAACCTGATTGTTGTTGCCAGCGGCCTGCGCCAACAGCTGCAAAGCCTTTTTTTACTGCTCTTCCCCGCCACAGTAGCAATAATTGCAATATCACTGCTGCCAGGCTATCGGCCAGCTACCCTCAGAACGCTCAGCCCAGGCCTCGGCGCCCATGTTTTACTGTCAATTATGGCGTACAGCCTGATGACCATCGCGGCTCTGGAAGCCCTGTTTTTGGCCTATCAAAACCGACAACTTCACGAGCACCACGCCAGTGGCATACTGCGTTTGCTGCCACCGCTGCAAACCATGGAACGCTTGCTTTTTGACCTGGTCGCTATCGGTTTTATTCTGCTCACACTGGCGCTGATTACAGGATTTGCGTTTATAGAGAATTTTATGGCTCAACACCTGGCCCACAAGACGGTGTTCTCTCTACTCGCCTGGGCGGTCTATGCGACGTTGTTGTGGGGCCGATTTAGGCTCGGCTGGCGGGGCCGGACGGCAACGTTCTGGACGCTGGGCGGATTCGTTGCGCTGATGCTCGCTTTCTGGGGTACCAAGTTCGTCCTTGAAGTGGTTTTGCCGGGCGCTGGAACCCCACTGACGTAGTTGTCCACCCGATAACTGGTTGCCATTAGCCGCCAACTGATTCACCATTAGCGGCCTTTCGCTCGCTGAGGCTTGGTACCCGTTGAACGACGCTCCGCTCTGGCTGTTATCCAGCATCCTTGTTTGTCTGTTAATTTCCTCTGCGTTCTTTTCCGGCTCCGAAACCGGAATGATGTCCCTCAACCGATACCGCCTCAAACACCTGGCAAAAAAACATGCCGGCGCGAGGCGCGCGCAGAAATTACTGAAAAGACCGGACCGACTGATCGGCATAATTCTGATTGGCAACAATGCCGTTAATATTCTCGCATCCATTACCGCATCCATTATATGTACCCGCCTGTTTGGTCCGGAACTGGGTATTTTGGTCGCCACAGTGGTACTGACCATGGCGCTGTTGGTTTTTTCAGAAGTGACACCGAAAACCATTGCAGCATTGCACCCTGAAGAAATCGCCTTCCCGGCCAGCTATGTCCTCAAACCCATGCTTAAACTGTTTTACCCTCTGGTGTGGCTGGTTAATCACATTTCCAACGGACTGGTGCGCTTACTCGGCTTTAACCCTTTTAAAAAGTCTGATGACAGCCTGAGCAGTGAAGAACTGAGAACTGTTGTCGACGGATCAGCACACGAAGATATCCCCTATCGGGATCAAAGCATGTTGCTCGGCATCCTTGATCTCGAAAATGCCACTGTCAACGACATCATGGTGCCGCGCAACGAAATTGTTGGCCTAAATCTGGAAGATGACCATGAAAGTCTGATTGAACAAATCGTCAACACGGAGCACACGCGACTGCCCGTGTTTAGTGGCGACATCAATCAGGTTCATGGTTTTTTACACATGCGCCGGGTAAGCCGGTTGTTACGTAGCGGCGAGGGTGCGCTGACCAAAGAAGCGATAAAACGGTTTAGCAGAGAGCCCTACTTTATCCCGGCGGAAACGCCCCTCAACGTGCAGCTGGTCAACTTTCAGAAGAATCGACGGCGTATCGGTCTGGTCGTCGATGAGTATGGCGAAGTCGAGGGTCTGGTCACTCTGGATGAAATTCTCGAAGAGATTGTCGGCGAATTCACTTCCAGCCAGATACCGCCAGATGATGAAATAGTCCTGCAACCGGATGGTAGCTACATCATTGACGGCAGCGCAACCATTCGTGAAATCAACAAGGTAACCGACTGGGAGCTGCCCATTGCCGGACCCAAGACCATTAATGGCCTGGTGCTCGAGCAACTGGAGAGCTTTCCAGACGGAAAAGTTAGCTTAAGCCTGGCAAATTACCGCCTAGAGATACTGGAGCTATCGGAAAAAATGATCGCTAGAGCGCAAGTCTGGCGCGACACGCCACCCGAGGACTCAGCGGAATAACCGATATAAGGTCGCCACTCAATCTACCGCGAATGGATTACCCTGCCTACTCCGCTGGCTCGCTCGCCGCAATATGTCACGACGCTCATCATCGGTTGTTACCAACCAGTAGCGTATCTCATCGGCACTACGGTAACAGCCCCGACAAATATCTTTTTCATCAAGCAGGCATATAGACACGCACGGAGACCGCACTGGCCCGGCACCAACCGAATCAGTCATACGCTATCGGCTTGAGGCTGCGCCGAAAGCTCGCTGCTTTTTGCACGTAAACCTGAGCGGAACTTTGCAGCATTCTGATCATTTTTTCATCCAGCTGTCGAACCACTTTTGCCGGCGTGCCAAGCACCATAGAGTTATCTGGAATTTTCATACCTTCAGGTACGAGGGCATTTGCACCAACCAGGCAATTTTTGCCTATTTCCGCACCGTTTAGTATCACCGCGTTGATGCCGATGAGCGAGTTGTCGCCTATCACACATCCGTGCACCATTGCGCAGTGCCCAATGGTGACATTGCGGCCCACTTTGACCTGTATGCCCGGATCCGTGTGTAACACGGCATTGTCCTGAATATTGCTGCCCGCCGAAACACATATCAGGTCGGTATCGCCGCGTATCACAGCGTTGAACCAGACGCTAACCTGATCACCCAGCTCGACTGAACCAATCACATCAGCGCTATCGGCAACAAAAACCTCTTTGCCGATAACTGGCACACGCTCTTCAAATTGATAAATCATTCATTCTTCCTCGGTAAAATCAGGCTGATCCAGCTCTCAGTATCCGGGACAAACCCGAGCTATCCATCTCCACTCACAAACCGGCTTCAGATCCCACGGCCAATATATCGACCGCCATTGCCAGCGAGCTACTGCTTATAACCGCTTAGTGTATGTGCCCATTTAGCAAATCAGCCTCACCGGCAAATTCTAAACTGATTTTCATCACATTGTCGGTGTTGAGCAAGTATTGCACCGACGACGCAGGCCAGCGAATTCTGCTCGGCCACCTCGGCATGCGGATCAAAATCGAGTTCGCTATACCAGTGAACAATCGGCCAAACAACTCCTGAGAATCATTCTGGCGTGCCGCACTAACGACGCGGTAGCACCATTTTCCTCCCGACAGCGTTATACTTCACACAGTGATCAAACAGCTAACGACCTTTTTCAGGAGGCAATCGACCTTGAAATACTGCAGCTCCTGCGGTGACTCTATCAGTACGCGGATACCCGAAGGTGACGATCGCCATCGGCATATCTGCAACGGTTGCGACACTGTGCATTATCAAAACCCCTGCATTATAGCGGGCAGCTTACCGGTTTATGGAAGCCAGGTTCTCCTGTGTCGGCGCGCGATAGAGCCAGCTTATGGCTATTGGACTCTGCCAGCCGGCTTCATGGAAAACGGCGAAACGACATTTGAAGGTGCGCTACGAGAAAGCCGGGAAGAAGCCAATGTACACCTCGACACCCTCGAGCTTTACACCATGATTGACATCCCCCATATCAACCAGGTCTATATCTTTTTCCGGGGCAACATGGCAAGGCCTGAGTTTTCGCCCGGTCTTGAGTCGCTGGAAGTGAAGCTGTTTAGCGAGGAAGATATCCCCTGGTCAGATATCGCTTTCCCTTCGGTCAAAAAGACCCTGGAACATTATTTTGCCGATCGAAAATCGGGCAGTTTCCCAATTCGTACCGAGCTGATTTGCCGAAGAAAACGCTAGACCGTCATTGCTCAGCCTTCATTACAGTACCGTACATCAGGACTATTCAAGCCAGATCAGACTGGCCATTCGGCCAATATCGCGTCGTCTCCGATGTGAATAGAACAATTCGTGTTGTGCTGACGTGCAGTAGTCGCCACCGTATATAGCATTGACGCCCCACGCCCTGAGCTGAATCCTTGCCAATTGGTACAAGTCCGCCAAATAGTGCTCAGACTTACTATTTGAGGGTTGAAAACAGGCCCTCACCAAAGTGTCGTCAATGGTCACCATACTGCCATGTAAAAACGCTTCCAACACTTCCGGCCCAACTTCAAAATGTTTCGCACAAATGGCCGGACCCAGATAGACCGTCAACCGGTTCGGCGGAACATTCAGCGCTTTAAGCGCCGCAGGAAGGATGCCACCGGCGAGTCCCCGCCAACCCGCGTGAGCGGCGGCCACCACGGATGCATCATTTGCGCTGATTAATATGGGCAGACAGTCGGCGGTCAGCACCGCGCAGGCAAGGCCCACCTGCCGCGTGAACGACGCATCTGCAATCTCTATTTTGCCCGATGAAGAAGCCTCGACTGCTCTGATACCGTGAGCCTGCTTCAGCCATTGCGGCGACAGCGTTAAACCCAACTGCTGGGTGAGGCAGGAGCGCGCCTGCTCAGCAGCGCTACGGGCGACATCATGTAAACCAAGGCTTCCGCACAACGCCGAACCGTTCTCGCTAACCCCCTCTCGAGTTGTCATCACGCTGCGCACTCCCCTCGGTAGAGGCCAATCAGGAATCAACAGCGGAAACGCTTGCGATGTAGGCTGATCCACTCCCCTGACTCTCTTTGCCGATTACACCGGTTCGCTGTCTCTGCAGCGCTGGTCGAGTGCCAGCGCCGCCAGCAGGTTCGCCATGTCCTCGGGCAATGGCGCCCGCCATGTCATGGTATACCCTGAGTCAGGATGAACCAGCCCGAGGCGCACAGCGTGCAGCGCCTGTCGATCAAAACCCTGCAATACCCTTCGCAGATTATCGCCGACGCCCGTCGGCAAGCGCATTCGCTGACCATACAGGGGATCGCCGACCAGAGGATGGCCAAGATGGGCCATATGGACGCGAATTTGGTGAGTGCGTCCGGTTTCCAGCATCACGCTCAGATGGCTGTATCCCTGGTATCTGCTCCGCACCCGATAATGCGTAATAGCCGACTTGCCACCAGCTCGGGTTACCGCCATGCGGGTTCTCTGGGTCGGGTGCCGTCCTATCAAGGTATCCACCACCCCGTTGCTTTTGATTTCACCGCACACCACGGCTTCATAGCGCCGCGACACCGAGCGAGCCTTCAACTGATCCACCAGGGAATGATGAGCCGGGAGCGTTTTGGCTACCACTAGCAGGCCGGTGGTGTCTTTATCCAACCGGTGCACAATACCGGCGCGGGGTATTGACTCCAGCTGCGGGCAATGGTGCAACAAACCGTTCAGTAAGGTTTGATCAAGGTTGCCAGCACCGGGGTGAACAACCAGGCCTGCCGGTTTATTCACCACCAGCAAGGCACTGTCCTCATGGACGATATTTAGATCAAATGCCTGAGGCTGCCATTCACCCTCAATCGTTGGCGTAGCCTCCAGGCTCAGCCACTCACCACCGACCAGCTTGTCCCTGACGCCACCAGGCCTGTCGTCAACACACAACTGCCCTTCACGAATCCATTTTTGCAGGCGCGCCCGGGAATAATCCGGGAATATTTTAGCTGCGACCTGATCAAGCCGGTAACCCCGCAAGGTACTCGGAACCTGCTGTTTCAGGCGCGTGGTGAGTTTATCCTGATGCATTGGCTATTCAGCTTGCCTGTGGGCTGTGGTTAAATAGCGATTCTACAGGGCCACGCCCTCCAAGCAACATACGGACTCACCCAGGGGACCTCCCAAATCATGCGTTTAGCAACTATTTTACTGGCAGCTTTGCTTCTTGTTAGCGGTTGTTCGTGGATGCCCTTCGTAGACTCCGAAAAAGAAATCAAGGAAAAAGAGGCCAAGGCGCTAGAAGGTTTAAGCGAGAAGGAGTTTTACGATCGTATCCAGCGCAATCTACAGTCCCGCAACTGGGCCGATGCCATCGCCAACCTGCAAGGATTTGAAGCGCAGTTCCCGTTTGGCAACTATGCCGAGCAGGCACAGCTCGAACTGATCTACGCTTACACCGAGTCGATGGACTATCCTGCCGCCATTGCCGCTGCCGAGCGCTTTATCCGACTTCACCCACGTCATCCAAATGTTGACTACGCACACTATATAAAAGGGGTGGCCGCCATCTCCCAGAGCAAAGGTCTGTTCTCAAATTACATGCCGATCGATGAAACGCGGCGCGACCCGGGAGATGCCCGTCAGGCCTTCGCCAGCTTTAGCGAACTGCTTAGCCGCTATCCAAACAGTGGCTATGCGGCAGACGCCAGAAAAAGGATGGTACACCTGCGCAATATGCTGGCCCGCCACGAAATCCACGTCGCAAACTATTACTTTAAACGCGGCGCATACCTCGCTGCTGTTAACAGGGGGCGCTACGTCGTTGAAAACTTTCAGCAAACGCCAGCCGTGCCCGATGGCCTGGCGGTGATGGCCCAAGGCTATCATATGATCGGGCTGCTTGATTTAGCCAACGATGCAGCTCAGGTACTGGCTATCAATTATTCTGATCACCCTTCACTGGACAAGCAGGGCCAGTTCAAATACCAGCAACATGCCGTATTGGATGATAAAAGCTGGCCAAGTCGCCTGACACTGGGTTATTTCAAGACCGAAAAACCGCCTTTTTTCGACAGTCGCACGACTTACGACCCGGTGCAAAAATCACTGGCTGAGTTGAAAAACGAAACCAGTGCTCCCGACCACGTGCAGACGACATCGCCAACTCATCGCTCCTGGCTTAACCGGATATCCTTTGGCATCCTGAACTGACGCTAAACTGAAAAAACGCCCTGAGTTAGCAAAATCTTACCGGGGTAGCGTAGCGCGGCTGGATAAAGCTGCCATGCGCCCGGCAAAACGCTTGCCGACCAGCCCTCAGTCTGTCAGCCAAGGCTAACCACTAATCACCCGGTCGCCAGCCATTAGTAATTGGGTAACGTCTATCCCTGCCGAAACCCCTCTCACTGATTCGAATGCCAACCGCCGCCTGGCGACGCTTGTACTCGTTGAGGTCAACCATGCGCACGATTCGATTGACGTCATCCGCGGAAAATCCCTGGTTAATAATGTCCTGCGCAGCCATATCCTTTTCGATATAAAGTCCTAGTATCTGATCCAGCATGTCGTAGGACGGCAGAGAGTCCTCATCAATTTGACCAGGCGCCAGTTCCGCCGAGGGAGGCCTGCTAATTGTCGACTCGGGGATAACCGGAGAAATACTGTTGCGGTACCTGGCCAGGTCAAAAACCTGCGTTTTGGGCACGTCTTTAAGCACATCCAGACCGCCGGCCATATCCCCATACAAAGTCGCGTAGCCAACAGCCATTTCACTTTTGTTGCCCGTCGTCAGGACGAGATAACCCTTTTTATTGGAGATGGCCATCAGTAACACTCCCCGCGTTCGGGCCTGTATGTTTTCCTCAGTTTTGTCTTTTTCGGTACCCGCAAACTCCTCTTCAAGTACTGCACAAAAAGCGTCGTAAACGGGCTCAATCCCAATAATTTTGTAGCTAACACCCAGCCGCCGGGCTTCGTCTTCCGCATCATCTAGACTTAGCTGTGAGGTATAACGAAACGGCATCATTACCGCCTCAACCCGATCAGCACCGAGAGCATCGACGGCTATAGTCAGGGTGAGTGCCGAATCGATGCCACCGGAAAGGCCCAGCACCACCCCTCTAAAACCGTTTTTATTGACGTAATCACGGACCCCTGTCACCAACGCATTATAAATAGCGGCCAACATTGCTGGCAGCGGCGCGATATCCTGGAGCGGTACATGCACAGTGCCGCTATCGAGCTCCAGCGCGACACCGAACAACCCCTCCTCAAACAAAGGCGCCTGAAAACACAGATCGCCCGCCGCATCAACGACCATTGAACCGCCATCAAAGACCAGCTCATCCTGGCCACCGACCTGATTCACATAGATAACTGGCATGTCGCCCTCACGGGCGCGAGATGCCACTGTATGCTGGCGCAATTGCTGTTTGTTTTTGTGAAATGGCGAGGCATTAATATTCACCATCAACCTGGCACCGGCAGCCTTCGCGGCGGCCATTGGTTCCGGCGACCAGATATCCTCACAGACAGTCAACGCGGTCCGTATGCCATACAGATCGAGCACACAGACTTCGCTGCCCGCCTCAAAATAGCGCTTTTCGTCAAAAACCTGGTAGTTGGGCAGGCAATTCTTGGCATACTGGGCGATCAGTTTGCCGTTCTGAATGACCCCCGCCATGTTATGCAGCCGACCTTGTTGCTGCCACGGATAACCCAATACCACGGTAATACCAGCGCACGCCGCCTCCACTTCACGGAGCGCCCGCTCTATGCGGGTCTGCATACTGGCCCGCAACAAGAGATCTTCAGGCGGATAGCCACAGAGCACCAGTTCGGGAAAAATCACTAAACCTGCAGAAAATTTGTCCCGTGCACTTTTTAGCGCTGTGATAACTTGTGCGGTGTTACCAGGAATATCGCCAACAACAGGGTTAAGTTGGGCGAGGACGATCAGTAGTTTGTTCATATACACGTCAATGAAGCGATGAATCGGTCGGGCATTTTCGGCTAAAATTCGCGCTATAGCAAAACGGACTCCATCATGGCGAGCATCGAAAAAGCGATGACCCCTCCGCCTGTGCCCACAGGGCTGGTCAAGGTATATGCCTACTACCGCTTTTTCCTGGCGACTTTACTACTGGGTCTGTTTTTCTCTGGTGTCGCATCCAGCATTTTCGGCACCTTCCTTCCTGGCCTTTTTTTTACGGCAGCTGCCAGTTACGTCGGCTTAACATCGCTATGCCTCGGTTTACTCCTGAGGACGAGGTTTTTCTGCGAACGCTATATTTTATTTCTGAATCTTCTTGCCGATATCGCGATCCTGAACCTGTTGATGTTCAGCAGTGGCGGCCTGAGCAGCGGCATCGGCTTTCTCCTGCTGGCCGTTGTCGCCACCGGATCACTTATTTTTACCGGCCAGATGGCGCTTTTTCTCGCCGCATTCGCCAGCATACTGGTCATCGCCCAGGCGCTCATTGCAGTGGTGTTATTCCAGGCTAACAGCAGCAGCCTCTTCCCGTCGGGCTTACTTGGCGGGCTGCTATTTCTCATTGCGCTGCTCTTCCGCAGCCTCAATCGTCGGCTGCTCGACTCGCAAAGTATGGCGACGAGGGAAGCTGACCAGGCCGCACACCTGCAGCGACTTAATGAGCTTATTGTGAATCGGATGCGCACGGGTATCATCCTGGTAGACACATCTGCTCAAATCAAGCTTATCAACAGCGCCGCCGTGGAGCACCTCGGAGGACACAAACCGGGCGCGCCACTGGCTGTCGGCGTGTTCCTTAGAACCATTCCCGAACTGTTCAAACAGTATGAGCGCTGGCATGCTTACCCCTGGCTGCGCTGTCCCCCGTTGTCAATAAATAATTCAAATGTAGAAATTCAGTGTAACTTTGCCCGACTGGAAGAGCACGAGGACTGGCACACAATGATTTTTATAGAAGACACCCGTTCAACCGCACAAAACGCACAACAGTTAAAACTTGCCTCACTGGGTCGCCTGGCGGGTAGTATTGCCCATGAAGTGAGGAACCCGCTGGGAGCAATCAGTCATGCCGCGCAATTAATGGCAGAACAGGCGCAGCTGCCACCTTCGATGCGGCAACTCACCGACATCATTAACCGCCACTCGGAACGCGTAAACCTGATTGTCGATAGCATCATGCAGTTGTCACGCCAGCAGGCGCCAGCATTTCAAAAGTTACATCTGAACTTGTGGTTGAGAAGGTTTATTGAAGAGTACGCTGATGCGAACGCGGAACCTGGCGTCATAGAGATTTCGGAGCTGGACAAACCCATGCAGGTGCTGTTCGACCCCGTTCACTTCAACCAGGTAATGACCAATCTGATTGACAATGCGCACCGCTACAGCACTGACGAAACCGGCGAACGATGGGCAAAAATAATCTGCCTCTTTGATCCAGGTACACTCCTGCCCTGCCTTGATGTTTACGACCGGGGACCAGGCGTCGACGAAAAACACCTTGGCCAGATATTTGAACCCTTTTTCACGACATCGCGTAGTGGCACCGGCCTCGGCCTTTACCTGGCGAGAGAACGCTGTGAATTCAATTTTGCCACCTTGACCTACCGACCGAGCAACGGACAAATAGCAGGCTGCTTCAGAATTACTTTTGCCCATCCCAACCAAATTTTACCCGGAATAACCGATGACAAACCCGATCGCACTGATCGTTGACGACGAACCAGACATCCGACAATTACTCGGCATGACGCTACAACAGCTTGGCATTGACGTGGTAGAGGCACCCGATCTCACCGCCGCCTATCAAAAATTGCAAAAGGCCACGTTCAATCTGTGCCTGACGGATATGCGCCTGCCAGATGGCGACGGCCTGGCACTCATCGACCATATTCAGCAGCATTACCCACATTTACCCGTTGCGATGATCACCGCTTACGGCAGTACCGACATCGCCGTGGAGGCGCTAAAACGAGGTGCGTTCGACTTTGTCAGCAAGCCAATCCAGCTGCCTAAATTAAGGGCTATGGTCAATGCGGCCCTGGAACTGGGCACCGAGAAGAATGCGGACAGCTTCCAGCAGGGACAGTTTATTGGCAGCTCAAGCGCTATGGAAAACCTGCGTGATCAAATTTCTCGTGTCGCGCGAAGTCAGGCACCAATTTACATATCAGGTGAATCGGGTAGCGGCAAAGAAGTAGTGGCCCGCGCTATTCACTATCAGGGACCACGATCAAACGGCCCCTTTATTCCCGTCAATTGCGGGGCAATACCCTCCGAGCTGATGGAAAGCGAGTTTTTCGGCCATAAAAAAGGCAGTTTTACCGGTGCCTATCAAGATAAACAGGGCTTGTTCCAGGCTGCCGACGGCGGCACCCTGTTTCTTGATGAGGTGGCGGATTTACCCCTTCCCATGCAGGTTAAACTGCTCCGCGGCATTCAGGAAAAAGCGATACGCCCGGTTGGCACAGATACCGAACACCCGGTGGATATTCGCATTCTTAGCGCATCGCACAAGAACCTGACCAGAGAGGTGGAGCTCGGGCATTTCCGGCAGGATTT
>TARA_R110000787_G_scaffold8220_6_pt1 | contig 12773 bp, 13 predicted proteins | sample TARA_R110000787 | Tara Oceans TARA_R110000787 (sample SAMEA4397920) | marine metagenome | biome: Polar Biome; feature: [DCM] deep chlorophyll maximum layer (ENVO:01000326); material: water (ENVO:00002006), including particulate matter (ENVO:01000060) such as... | depth 35 m
GCATCAGCGGCCTCCCTCGGGTCCGGTGCTATCTTGCGCGACGTTCAGCATGTAACTACGAAATATGGCCTCATAACGCTTATTGGGTAACAAAAAGGCATCGTGGCCCATCGCTGACTCGATCTCTGTATAAACCACATCGCGGTTCGCCGCGACGAGGGCATCGACTATTTCTCTTGAGCGTGATGGCGCGAAGCGCCAGTCGCTGGAAAATGACGCGACCAGGAATTTACATTGTGCTCTGCGAAAAGCCTGTACCAGGTCATCGTTGTAGTCGCGCGCGAGGTCGAAATAGTCGAGTACTTTAGTCATTAACAGGTAGGTGTTGGCGTCGAAGCTTTCAGCAAAGCGGTCGCCCTGATAACGCAAATAACTTTCCACCTGAAATTCAACCGGCGCGTCCAGTCCTCGTTCGAAGGTCCCGGTGCGCAGTTCGCGACCGAAACGCACGCCCATCAGTTCGTCAGATAAATAGGTGACGTGGCCGATCATACGCGCCAGCGCCAGGCCATCCTGCGGATTGGTTTGATGATTGAGGAAGTCGCCATCACAAAATTGGCTATCGCTACGAATGGCGCGGCGGGCGATTTCGTTGAAGGCAATATTTTGCGCGGTCAGTTTAGTGGCAGAGGCTATCACCACACAGTGACGCACTCGAGTCGGGAGATCGACAGCCCAGCGCATCGCGGTCATGCCGCCGAGGCTGCCGCCAATCACCGCGGCCCATTGGTCAATGCCCATGATATCTGCCAGGCGAGCCTGACTGGTTACCCAATCGCGAACCCGCAACGGGGGAAAGTCTTTGCCCCAGGGTTTGCCCGTCGCGGGATTAGTGGAGCGCGGCCCGGTGCTGCCGTGACAACCACCAAGATTGTTCAGGCAAACGACGTGAAAAAGGTTGGTATCAATTGGCTTGCCAGGGCCGATGTAGTCATCCCACCAGCCTGCTTTGGCATCGCTCAGCGAATGGTATCCGGCGGCATGATGATTGCTGCTTAGAGCGTGGCAGATCAGGACGGCATTGGATTTCCTGGCATTGAGTTCACCGTAAGTTTCAACGATTACTTGATAATCGTTAAGGGTGCGGCCACAACTCAGCTCGATGGATTCATCGAAGTGGAATACCTGCGGTGTTACCAGGCCGACAGAGTTTTCAGGTAAGGAATCCGGCATTCTCGCGGTTGCTGTTCACAAAGCCGAGGAGTCTAAAGAGGCATGAGGGGGTTCGCAAGATAACTTTTGCCGGGCCGCTGGCAGGTTGCATTATCCGGGTACAGCGGTCGGCTATGGCCGGGTAATGTTGACTGCCTCGGGAATCATTTGCGGGTTCAGAACAGTGATGGTTTTTTGCCTACTGGAAGCGCCCTTAACCAGCGCAACGCGGGATTTCGGCACATTGAACTGTGCGGCCAGGTATCTAAGGAGCGCGTCGTTTGCAGCGCCGTTGGCTGCAGTCGCGGCGACCCGAACCTTCAGCCGGTCGTTGAACATTCCTGCAAAACCATGTTGCGCTGCGTTGGGCTGAATGTGGCAGTACAGCAGCAAAGTATCCCCGCGCCAACTGTAATGGATCATTAACTACATTATTCCGGGGACGAAAGCGCTGGCGAGATTCGCGGACACCGCGAGATTGTGAATGAAAATTTTTAGTACATTAAGCAACAGAAATATCAGGATTGGCGACAGGTCCAGGCCGCCCAGGGCTGGCAGCAGTCTGCGGAAAGGTGCCATCGCCGGTTCCATCAGCTGCGACAACAGCGCCACTGCAGGATGGTGGCTTTGTGGCGCGACCCAGCTCAGGATGATGATAATCAGTAGGCCATAGAAGTAAATGTTCAACAACATGGTCGCCATACCCAGCAGGGACCAGATCAGCATCGGCAGGATGGGAACAAACTGACCGTTATAAATCAGCACAGAGCTCTGAATCGCTAATATTGGCACGGCCATAGCCAGTGCCAATGCGGCGGTATTAACATTTTTAATGGTCGGAAAAACTTTAGCTAACACAATTAAGGGGGCGGCGGTGGCCTTGACGATAAACTGGGACACCGGGTTATAAAAATTGGCGCGGCACAGTTGCAATAAGAAGCGTAGCAGGGTGACCAACAGGTAGGCATTGGCCAGTGCCTGAATCAAATAAATACTGATTTCAGTAAAGGTGCTCATCAAGGGTTTCCGTAGTTGATTTGAAGGTGGTCGAATTGATAATGGTTGCATTGACGGGGGTTAAATTGATCCATGCAGCGCCGCCGCGGAAGTAGCGGGATAGTTCAGCTGTTAATGGCGTCTTCGGCCATTTCCGTCGCTCGTTGGTAGGCTGTTTGCATCGCCTGTTCGAACAATTGCGGAAGCCCCCCCGCCATGAGTTCACGGAGCGCACGTTCAGTGGTCCCCCCCGGTGAGGTGACCTGGCGTCGGAGTTCGGCCGGCTCAACAGTCCCTTGTGCAGCCATGGTTGCCGCGCCTAGAGCTGTTTGAATACTTAACTGGCGGGCGGTATCCCGATCCAGGCCCAGCTTGACACCGGCGTCTTCCATGGCTTCCATGATCAGGAAGAAATAGGCCGGGCCGCTACCGGACAGAGCAGTGACGCGGTCGATATCCTGTTCCGCGTCCAGCCAGCAAACGGTTCCCACCGCAGCCAGGATTTTTTCGGCCTGCTCGCGCTGTGCTGAGCTGACCAACTTTGTGGCAAACAAGCCCGCCGCGCCCTGCTGTACCAGGGCTGGCGTGTTGGGCATGCAGCGCACAATAGGAACGCCGTCGCCGAGCCAGGTCTCTAGTGCGGCAACCGGAATGCCTGCCGCGATCGAGATCACCAGCGGCAGGTGTTTGACTGTGTCCGCGAGGTCGGTGGCTACGGCCTTCATGATCTGCGGTTTTACAGCCAGAATGACAACATCCGCAGCGGCGGCGGGGTTGTTGCTGGCATGCAGGGCGATTGCAAACGCCTTGCCCAATCGCTGCCTTGATTCGGCCGATGGATCACAGGCCGCTATACATGTTGGGGGATAGCCCTGTTCCAGGAGGCCGCCGATCAGGCTGCTTGCCATATTGCCCCCGCCGATAAACACTAGTTTCGGATTACTCAAATTCCTGGTCTCCTAAAGACAATTGTTCGCCAGCCGGACTCAACGTGGGTTCGACCCGGCGCCGCCCCCATGGTTAGCTGGTCGAGGGCCGAAAATTCCCCTGCCGATGCGGAGAATGGTGGCGCCTTCAGCGATGGCGGCGGCCATATCGTCGGACATACCCATGGACAGTGTATCCAAAGATTGCAGGTCGGGAGAGCTGATTTTGAGGTGGCGCAATAATGCGGCGGTTTGTCTGAACGGTTCGCGCTGCGCGGTAAGCCCCACTCTGGGCTGAGGGATGACCATGAGTCCGCGCAGGTGCAAGTTGGGAAGCTTGACGATGGATCTAGCCAGATCCAGTAGTTCCCCGGGGGGGACACCTGACTTGGTCGCTTCCCGATCAATATTTACCTGGATGCAAACGTTGAGCCTTGTGGCGCTACCCTGCCGGTGGAGATTCAGCCGTTCGGCGACCTTTAGTCGATCTATGCTGTGAACCCAGCTAAAGTGTCTGGCAATGTCTCTGGTCTTATTGGTCTGAATGGGTCCGATGAAGTGCCACTCGGGCACGGAGCAGTTACGCACCATGGCGTTGCGTGGTTCAAGAAGGTGTTGCAGGGCTGCCTGCTTTTGCAGGGCTTCCTGAAGGTAGCTTTCCCCGAAACACCGGATGCCTGCGCACCAGGCCGCGAGCAGGTTGTCAGCATTTTGGCCCTTACTCGCAGCCAAAAGTTTGATGCTGTCGCCATTTCGGTGAGAATCAGTACGAATTTGTTGCAGTAACGCTGTGATTTGACTTACATTTTTGGCAATATTTTGCATATACTCAAAGGCGTGCTTTGATCGGGTTTGCGGCAGGTTATCAATAATCACAGGGTTTGGTAATGGATATAACGGAACTATTGGCCTTTAGTGCCAAACAGGGGGCATCGGATCTACACTTGTCGGCCGGTTTGCCGCCGATGATTCGGGTCGATGGCGACGTCCGGCGGGTGAATTTGCCGCCGATGGAGCATAAACAGGTGCACGGCCTGATTTACGAAATCATGAACGACAAGCAGCGTCGTGACTATGAAGAGTTTCTGGAGACCGATTTTTCCTTTGAGGTGCCTGGGGTTGCCCGCTTCAGGGTCAATGCGTTCAACCAGAACCGGGGCGCCGGCGCGGTTTTTCGTACCATCCCTTCCCGGGTATTAACGCTTGAAGATTTAGGCTTCGGCCAGGTATTCAGAGATATTTCCATGTTGCCACGCGGTCTGGTGCTGGTTACCGGGCCAACAGGGTCTGGCAAGAGCACTACGCTGGCGGCGATGATTGATTATGTTAATGACAATCGCTATCAGCACATATTGACCATTGAGGATCCTATAGAATTTGTTCATGAGAGCAAAAAATGCCTGGTTAACCAGCGGGAAGTACACAAGGATACACACGGCTTTAGTGAAGCTCTCCGATCCGCGCTGCGGGAAGATCCCGATATCATTCTGGTCGGTGAAATGCGTGACCTGGAAACAATTCGTCTGGCGTTGACGGCAGCCGAGACCGGGCACCTGGTGTTTGGTACCCTGCACACTACCTCGGCGGCCAAAACCATAGACCGCATCGTGGATGTATTTCCGGGGGCGGAAAAATCCATGGTGCGTGCCATGTTGTCGGAGTCACTGCAGGCTGTATTATCCCAAACGCTAATGAAAAAAATTGGCGGTGGACGGGCGGCGGCTAACGAAATCATGATTGGCACGCCGGCGATTCGCAATTTGATTCGTGAGGATAAAGTGGCGCAAATGTACTCGGCGATCCAGACAGGTGTCGGGCGTGGCATGCAAACCATGGATCAGTGTTTGCAAAAACTGGTGGCGCAAAAAGTTGTGACCAGGGAAGCGGCCCGTGAAAAGGCCAGAATGCCGGACGATTTCGTTTAGCTTGAGAAATTGACCGTTGCGAATTTGTTCAAATAGACTTCAGGAGTAAGGGTGATGGAATTTGACAGTTTGTTGCGACTGATGGTGGATAAACAGGCTTCTGACCTGTTTATTACCGAAGGTGTACCCCCCTCGGTCAAGATTAATGGCAAAGTTATTCCGGTGGGCAAAAAGCCGCTCAGCGGAATTAACGCCTGCGAGCTTGTGGAAAGCCTCATGGATGATGAGCAGAGGAAAAAATTTCACGCCAGTAAGGAGCTAAATTTCGCCATCACGTCTAACAATGTTGAAGGCGCTCGCTTTCGGGTCAGTGCTTTCTATCAGCGCAACGAAATTGGTATGGTGTTGCGCCGTATTGAAACAAAGATTCCCACCGTTGAAGAACTGATGTTGCCGCGCACCCTCAATGAACTGGTCATGAACAAGCGCGGCATTATTTTCTTTGTGGGTGCGACCGGTACCGGTAAGTCCACCTCGCTGGCGGCGATGGTTGGTCATCGCAATCGCAACAGCCACGGGCATATTATTTCGGTGGAGGATCCGATCGAATTCGTGCATCAGCACGATGGCTGCATCATCACGCAACGTGAGGTAGGTATCGATACAGAGTCCTTTGAAGTTGCGTTGCGCAACACCCTGCGGCAGGCGCCTGACGTTATTTTAATCGGTGAGATTCGCTCGCCGGAAACAATGGAGCAGGCTATTACCTTTGCTGAAACAGGACACCTGGTGCTGGCCACCTTACATGCCAACAACGCCAACCAGGCGCTGGATCGTATCCAGCACTTTTTCCCCGCAGAGCGCCACGGGCAGCTGTGGATGGATTTATCGTTGAATTTAAAGGCGATGGTTGCCCAGCAGCTAATCCCGACGGCTGACGGCAAGGGCCGCCGAGCCGCTATTGAAATCCTTATCAATACGCCGCTGGTTTCGGATTTGATTCGCAAGGGTGAAGTGCACAAGCTCAAGGAGGTTATGACGCGATCCTCTGAACACGGTATGCAAACGTTCGACCAGGCGCTGTACCGCCTGTACGATGAAGGTGTGGTCACTTATGAGGATGCGTTGGCCGCAGCTGATTCTAAAAACGATTTACGTCTGTTGATCAAACTAAAATCCGAGACCGATGCTAGTTATCTGAATCATGCCGCTGACGAACTAACGATGAAGGACCACGACGAAGATAGCTTCCGGTTATTTCAGCGTGAGTAAGGGGCGGGCCTCAGGGTTTTAGTGCTATTTCTGGTTGCCTCAGCCAGGTTTGCAGAATCAAACAGGCAGCCGCGGCGTCCACTGGGGAATGTCGATAATTTTTTGAAGTGGGCACTGTTGACTTCGCTTCGCGGGTCGACAGCCGCTCGTCAACCATGGCGACCGCAAGGCCACTCCGAGCCTGGAGGCGTCGCCCAAACTTGCGGGCTCGGCGACAAAATTCACTTTCGGTACCATCGATATTCAGCGGCAGGCCCACTAACAAAAGATCAGGTCGCCATGTGTCAATGTGTTTCAACACTTCGGGCCAGTCGGGCCGGCCATCTTTTGCGCGGAGTACTAATAGCGGGTTGGCAGAATGCGTGATCGTCTGGCCCACGGCGAGACCGATATTACGCGTGCCGAAATCAAAAGCCAGCACGGTTGCGGGCGGAGCAGACGAACTGTCAGGCGTGTCCGGCACTATTACTGAGCTGATTTAAATTAATACCGATACGGGCGGCTGCGAGGTGTGCGCAACGTTCGAGCGGGGTGTCAAACAGAAACTCGGCATCGGCAGGCACTGTTAGCCACGCGTTGGCCAGTAATTCCTGCTCAAGTTGACCGGCTCCCCAGCCAGCGTAACCGAGAATAATCAGCGATTCTGCTGGCCCTTTTTCGTGGGCAATCGCCTCAATAATATCTCGCGACGCGGTCAGACTTATTTGATCGCTGACCGAGACCGTTGACTGCCACTGCTGGTCTTTGCTGCGATGCAGCACAAAGCCGCGCTCCTGTTGTACTGGGCCGCCCAGCAACAAGGGTAGCGCGCCCAGTTTTTCGGGGCACGGCAAGTTTAACTGGGCAAAAATCTGGCTGAGCGGCAACCCTAGCGGACGGTTTATCGTCAATCCCATCGCGCCTTCCGGTGTGTGTTCACAAATGTAGACGACAGAGTGGGCGAAACCCGGATCAGTAAGGCCGGGCATGGCAACCAGCAACTGCCCGCGCAGGTGATTAAAGGTTTGCTCGTGATGCGATGTCGTCGTGCCCATGAAGCCAGTATTGGGGGTTGCCCGGTGAATTACAAGGTGGCGGTTGTTATCGGGTTCGCAAGTGATCGCCCGGTAAAAATCGCCAAGTTTGAATGATCTCTATTTTGTCCCAGTGAATCATGTCCCTGGGAAACGGCGCGAAGGGAGATGCCATCCGCACGGTTTCTACCGCTGCCTGGTCGAGAACAGGCTGCCCGGATACCTTGAGTAATTCCACGCTTTCAACCGACCCGTCGGGTAACACCGTGACTGCCAGGCTGAGTTCACCATATAATTTGCGCTGTCTGGCCTCGTCGGGATAGTGGAAATTACCGACCTGCTCTATTTTATCAACCCAGTACTTGAGGTAGGCGGCGTGTTCGGCTGCCTGGGTTCGCGCAGAGGTCATGCGTAGTATGTTGGGCAGCTTGTTGTAGGCCTGTTTTTGAATGTCGAGCTGGGCCTGCAGGCTACTGAATTCCTTTAGCCGGGTAGGTAGAATCTCCTTTTCGGTGTTTAGCGACTCTTGCTCGCCGTCTTCTACAGACTGTTGTCTTATCCTCCGATTCCCCTGCGATGAGGTAATCGTTCGCTCTGAGCGATTTTGTGCGGCCTGTTCAACTTGCGGAACCATGAGGGGCTGGGTGTCACGCAAAACTTCGGCTGTATAGTCAGAAAGTTTGTCGGTCGTGATTTTAGTTTGCTCGTCCGTGATATTGCCGCTGCCTTCCTGGTTGGCCTGGGCCATGTAAGCCGCATCCTTAATCGCATCATCAGTGGGCTGCTGCGCGAGGGTGACTTCCAGCGCCCTGGTCGCCGGTTGGGGCTTTAAAAAATCAAAGCCGATACCAAAGATGACCAGGCTATGCAATGCCAGCGCGAGAAACGCGGCAAAGCCAAGGCGATCCTGGCCCTGGATTGGATCGGCGACCGGGAACAGGATATCCGTGGTCACGGGTTCAGTCTTCGTTTGATGGCTGTCATGAGCAGAGTGCCAATGGCGGTATTTTTCTCTCGATCAATTTCCCTGACACAGGTCGGGCTGGTGACATTTATTTCGGTTAGGTAGTCCCCGATGACATCGAGGCCAACAAATAGCAGGCCCTTTTCGCGCAGGCTGGAAGAAACCTGGCCTGCTATCCAGCGGTCGCGATCATTGAGGGGTTGCACTACCCCCTTGCCGCCTGCAGCAAGATTGCCGCGACTTTCGCCGACGGCTGGTACTCTGGCCAGACACCAGGGTACGGGATCCCCGTCAATCATCAGAATACGTTTGTCGCCCTGCACGATTTCGGGGATGTAACGCTGCACCATGATGGTTTGTGAGCCGTGCCCGGTGAGCGTTTCTATGATGACGCTGACATTGGGGTCATCCTCTCTGGCTCTGAAAATACCGGTGCCGCCCATGCCGTCCAGTGGCTTGTAAATGACGTCCTTATGCTGGTCGTGGAAGGCGCGCAGCCGTTTGGGATCCCGACTGACCAGCAGCGGCGGCGTACACTGAGGGAATTGAGTAGCAAAAATTTTTTCATTGCAATCTCGCAAACTCTGGGCACGATTTACCACCAGTACTCCCAGTTTTTCGGCGGCTTCAAGTATGTAGGTCGCGTATACAAACTCGCTGTCAAACGGTGGATCCTTGCGCATCAGTACGCAGTCGAGATCAGCCAGGGGGACGTCAGCGGGCTCGCCCAGTTCATACCAGCAATCTGGCGAATCAAATACCTTGAGTGGTTGCTGTCGGGCTATCGGCACGCCGTTAGCCAGCGCCAGATCTGACATTTCCATGTAGGACAGCGACCAGCCCTGAGCCTGGGCCGCCAGCAACAGGGCCAGCGTGGTATCTTTCTTGAAATTGATAGCAGCAATGGGGTCCATAATAACGCCAACAGAAATTGCCATAGTTTAGTACCTGCCATCATGTTGGTAAGTGGGTGCCCCACGCCGCTCAAGCATTTGCGGAGGAGTTGCATACGTTACGGGGGGCGATATATACAAGCAACTATTTATACTAAATTTGCGACATAATTACTCCGTAAATCGAGCCGTTATGGATAATATGCAGGTATTGTGTTAAATAGAGTCCGGGCGCGGTGAGCAGGCATTTTGCCGCTGCAGCAAAACCCGGGAAGAGGTGGGTATGACGGCCAGCTTTGCAGCATTGAAGATTATGGTTATTGACGACAGCAACACGATTCGGCGCACCGCTGAAACCCTGCTTTCCAAAGAGGGTTGTGAAGTTATTACAGCAGTGGACGGTTTTGATTCGCTCGCTAAAATCGCTGATAGTGAACCTGACGTGATATTTGTTGATATTATGATGCCTCGGCTGGACGGATACCAAACCTGCGCCCTGATTAAAAATAATGAACAGTTCAAGAATACGCCGGTCATTATGCTATCCAGCAAGGATGGCTTGTTCGATAAGGCCAAGGGACGCATCGTCGGAGCTGACGAATACCTGACCAAGCCATTCAGCAAAAACGAATTGTTTAATGTTTTGGACAAAATTGTCGCCAATAAGGCTAGGTTGAAAGAGCCCTTTCCCGACGCGTGATGCGGTTGAAAATTAGCTTTACACTAATGGCAAGTTTGGGGCGCACGTGATGACCAGGGTATTGATTGTTGATGACTCCCCTACCGAAGTTTACAAGTTGACCCGAATTTTGACTAAACACGGGTATGCAGTGCTTACTTCGAGCAATGCCGAAGAGGGTGTGAATACCGCCCGGCTGGAGCAACCGGATGTCGTGTTGATGGATGTTGTGATGCCCGGGTTGAATGGCTTTCAGGCGACGAGACAGCTTGCCAGGGGGCGTGAAACCGCGCATATACCGGTCATCGTCGTCACCATGAAGAATCAGGAAACAGATAAAGTTTGGGCATCGCGACAGGGCGCAAGGGCTTACCTCACCAAGCCGGTTACAGAAAAACAATTACTCACCGCGATTATGCAAGTGGCAGAACATACACCGGGTTAACATTTCGATGCCAGCAAGCGATACCGTTTTTGATGTTGTTTACGAACTAGCACAACGGTTTGGGCGGGGTTCAAAGGCGTTGCCGGCGCAGGTCGATTATACGCCGGTCTCCACTGTGTTGTGTTTTTCTGCGCTCGGTATCGAGTTGGCAATACCCCTGGAGGAGCTGGCAGAGGTGCTGGAAGTGCCTGCTTATACGCGCTTGCCTCGAGTGAAGTCATGGGTCGCTGGGGTGGCCAGTGTCAGGGGAAAGCTGCTGCCGATTGTAGATCTGGCGGCATTTTTGGGTGCGGAAATGACAACAACCACGAAACTGCATCGCGTGCTGGTGATTGATATGCACGGTATTTATGTAGGCTTGCTGGTAGATGGTGTCATCGGCGTCAGGCATTTTAATACAGAGCTGTTTAGCAGCTATCGGGCAGATGTGCCGAATTTGCTCCGCCGTTATGTGCTGGGCTGTTTTGTGGAAGAGGATGGGAAAAAAACGCGTCTGTTCAGGCCGGCGCAATTTATTACGGATAGGTCCTTTCTGGACGTAGCTGTTTAATGTCAGAAAGCTCTGGAAAGGATTATGTGGCAAAAGAAGGTCGGGAGCCTAAGTCAATGAAAACAGGTGTGGGAAGAGCACAAACTAGCCGTTGGGTAATTATCCTGGTGGCAGTTATGGTGGTACTGGCAGGGTATTTGGGCTTTGCTTTTTTCAGTAGCAACGTGAATGTTGGCAAGAATCGGAGCCATATTCAAACTGCGACCGAAATGAGATCTATGGTCACCCAGCTTCCGAGCTTTCTCGTGCGAGTCGGTGCGGGTGATGCTGCGGCATTAGCGGAGGTCGAGGCGCTGAGCCAGGGCATAGATCAGCACTGGAGTCGCTTGCGGGACGCATCAGACGCAGGGATTGATGCAGAAAATCTTCGGGCGTTTGATGCTGCTTGGCGAGACTTTAAAATGAACGTCGCAGTGCTAGTCGAAGGCAAGGAGGTTGCACGCTTTGTTGCTGACGCGGGTAATCAGCTCAGCGCTAATCAATCGAGATTGCAGGAAGAGCTGAGTGTGGTTGTTGAGGTGTTGCTGGCGCGAAGAACTGCCGCAAATCAGGTGGCGATGGCGCAGGCGCAGCTGTGGCGGGCCGAACGTTTAAATGGAAACATCGCGACGCTACTGCTTGGCGGCCCGGAAGCGGCAGTGGCGGCAGAGCAGTTTGGCCGCGACACCATTTTGTTTGAACGTATCCTGGCTGGCTTTAGGGGTGGCGACGCGGCCCTTGGTATCACCCGGCTGGCCGCACCAGAAGTACTCGCTACCCTGGATAACATAAGTCAATTGTTCAGCCCTGTTGGCGATGCGGCGGAGGCGGTAACGAGCTCCGCACCGGTTTTGATGCGCATGCGACAGGCTCAGGATAGCGCATTCGATGCGCTGCCGGCTCTTCTCGAGCAGACGGCACGACTGGCTGACAATGTTCGCCTTCTCGGTTCGGGACAAAAGCTCAACAGCACGCAGATCGCCATATATGCCGGGATCTTTTTAATTGTTGGGCTGGCGCTGCTGGGCTTGATATTTTATCTGGGCACCCGTGATCGTCTGAAGGAAACCGCTGAAACGAACAAGGCGAATCAGGATTCTATCCTGCGCCTGCTCGATGAAATTGAAGGGCTTGGTGAAGGTGATTTAACCGTCGAAGTAACGGTCACAGAAGGCTTTACCGGCGCTATTGCCGACGCTATTAACCTGACTATCGTACAACTCAGAGAGCTGGTATCGCGGATCGTTGATACCGCCGCTGAAGTTTCTTCGTCGGCCAATGAAACCCGTTCCACTGTGCTGCAGTTAACTGGGCTTTCTGAGCATCAGGCGGAGGAAATCGCGGGCGCTTCTGCGGCGATTAATGAGATGGCGATTACTATCGATCAGGTTTCGGCCAATGCGGCTGAGTCCGCCGCGGTGGCGGATCGGTCGGTGTCCATCGCTAACAAAGGTGCCGAAGTCGTGCGCAGTACGATATCGGGCATGGACAGCATACGCGAGCAAATACAGGACACCTCCAAGCGCATTAAGCGGCTGGGTGAAAGCTCACAGGAAATTGGGGATATTGTTTCGCTGATTAACGACATTGCGGATCAAACCAATATTCTGGCGTTGAATGCGGCGATTCAGGCTTCCATGGCAGGTGACGCAGGGCGCGGTTTTGCCGTGGTAGCAGATGAGGTGCAGAGGCTTGCAGAACGTTCGGCTAACGCAACCAAGCAAATCGCAGCATTGGTTAAAACAATCCAGACAGACACCAATGAAGCGGTGTCTTCGATGGAGCAAACCACCATTGAAGTGGTCGCCGGGGCGTCATTGACCGAGAACGCAGGTATTGCGTTGAGCGAGATCGAGTCCGTTTCGACCAACCTGGCGGAGCTGATCCAGGACATTTCCACGGCGGCACGGCATCAGTCGACCACGGCGGGTCATATTTCGAAGACAATGAATGTGATTCAGGACATCACGACGCAAACGCTGGATGGCACCAACCGAACCGCGACTTCGGTTGGTGAGTTAGCGGAAATAGCGATTGAA
>TARA_R110000787_G_scaffold137458_11_pt1 | contig 12769 bp, 14 predicted proteins | sample TARA_R110000787 | Tara Oceans TARA_R110000787 (sample SAMEA4397920) | marine metagenome | biome: Polar Biome; feature: [DCM] deep chlorophyll maximum layer (ENVO:01000326); material: water (ENVO:00002006), including particulate matter (ENVO:01000060) such as... | depth 35 m
GGACTCGAAGTCTCCGGCACCATTGCCGCACTCGGCGAGGGAGTCTCCGGTCTTACCGTTGGCGATCAGGTCTGTGCCCTGACACCCGGCGGCGCCTATGCCGAGTACTGCGTCACTTCCGCCGCACAATGCCTGCCCTGGCCGAAAGGCTATGATGCCCTTCAGGCTGCTGCCCTGCCGGAGAATTATTTCACGGTCTGGCACAATGTCTTTGAACGCGGCAGCCTGAAGCCCGGAGAAAAGTTTCTCGTCCATGGCGGATCAAGCGGTATCGGAACGACCGCTATCCAGCTCGCCAAGGCACTGGGAGCAACGGTCTACACCACTGCCGGCAGCGATGAGAAATGTGCAGCCTGTGTGGAGATCGGCGCTGATCTGGCTGTTAATTACCGGACAGAAAGTTTTGAGGAGAAGATCCGGGAACATGCCGGAAAATCAGGTGTTGATGTCATCCTCGACATGGTTGGTGGTGATTACTTCCTGCCGAATATGAAACTTCTGGCAGTGGAAGGGCGTCTGGTACAGATCGCCACTCTGGGTGGACCGAAAGCATCCATTCATCTGGCGCAGATGATGGTCAAGCGGCAGACCATTACCGGGTCAACGCTTCGGCCCCAGTCGGACGACGTCAAGGCACGGATTGCCAATGGCTTGCGGGAAACGGCCTGGCCACTGCTCGATCAGGGAGACATCCGTCCCCTGATCCATGCAACCTTTCCCCTGCAGGATGCCGCCAAGGCGCACGCCCTTATGGAAAGCTCCAGCCACATCGGCAAGATCATGCTGACAATCCAATAGCAGAAAGCCGGTTTGACCATGCAAAGCCCGCCCGCTATAAGCGGCGGGCTGGAGGTTTGCGCGACCCCGGCAGATCCGGATATCGAAGAGAGACACTGACGAGCCGCCTGCGCTGCGGACGAATGATGGAGTCGACAATGGCCCAACCACTTATGCCCAAAGCAACCGCCGTCTGGCTGGTTGAAAACACGACCCTGACCTTCGAGCAGATCGCTGCCTTCTGTGGCATGCATGAACTTGAAATACAGGCCATTGCAGATAATGAGGTCGCCATCGGCATGAACGGGATGGACCCGGTGACAAACGGGCAGCTGACCGCAGAAGAGATCAAACGCTGTGAAGGCGATGAGAATGCTTTTCTGAAAATGGCTCGGAGCGAAAACCCGCGCCCGCGTTCACGCCCCAAGGGAGCCCGCTATACGCCGGTTTCAAAGCGGCAGGATCGTCCGGACGCAATTTTGTGGCTGCTCAAATATCACCCTGAACTGACCGACGCGCAGATTTCACGGCTTATCGGTACGACCAAGAACACCATCAATGCGATTCGTGAGAAATCTCACTGGAATTCCCAGCAGTTGACGCCGCGCGACCCGGTCGGGCTTGGCCTGTGCATGTCTGCCGATCTTGAGAAGGCTGTTGTCGTCGCCCGTGGCCGCGCAGCACGCGCCGGAACACCGGTTGTGCAAAATACTGAAGACTCAGCCGAAACGGGACTGGACGGAACATCAGAAAACGACTAGCTTCTGTTTGGCGGGGAATTGGTTTGGATAACAGTGATGTACCATGCACCCTCTTCAGAATCTCACCGTCCTTCTGGTTGAAGATACCTGGCAGATAAGAAATCTGCTGACCTCGATTTTAACGCAACTCGGTTTTGGTAAAGTCATCCGCGCCAGTAATGGTGCGGAAGCCATACAACTGATCAAGCTGATGCGTGATAATCCCGAGAAAGCAGGTTTCTCAAATATTGATCTCGTACTCAGTGACTGGGTTATGGACCCGGTTGATGGCCCCATGCTGCTCCGCTGGATTCGCCGTCATAAGGAGAGCCCGGATCGTTTCATGCCCTTTGTCATGATCAGTGCTTACTCTGATGATGCCCGCGTCGAGATGGCGCGCGATCTCGGGGTGAACGAATTCCTCTCCAAGCCTTTCACAGTGCGCGAAGTAGCCCGGCATCTGGAAGCTGTTGTCCGCGACGGGCGGGAGTTCTGCCGAACATCCATCTATTTCGGACCAAACCGGCGCCGTAAACGGGAAGCCCCCGATATGGGGGAACGCCGGACTCACAAGAAAAACGGCGACGTCATCAAGTCATCCAAAGACTTTGGTATCCGCTTCTATCCACAACCCCGGACCCTGATTTCTAAACTTGTTTCAGGCGAAAATATCTCTCCGGATGTCCTGTTTGACTGGGACAAGCTGGAAGATATGGAGCAGGATCTCGACCGGTTTTCTGAAGATTTCATGGACTGGACGGCTGAATATCTTCAGCAGCTTCAGGTCCATTATAAAGCCGCAACAGAACTGCCAGAAGACAAACGCAAGCCCCCCCTTGTTAAAATCAGCATGATTGCACATGAACTCAGAGGTCAGGGCGGAGTGTTCGGTTATCCGCTGATTTCATCGATTGCCGAATCGCTGTTCGACCTGACGCATCAGATGCTGGATCGCAGTGACGACAGCCTCAAGCTGGTGAAAGAACATCTGGATGCACTGAAGGCTGTTCTCCGAGAAAAGGTTCGCGGCGATGGCGGCGGTCTCGGCATTGCCCTCATGCAGGCCCTGCAGATGGCGAACCGGAAATTCATCAGCCGCTCAAAAGCATCACATCTCGTCTCCCGGCGCTTTGTTCTGCAGAACAGCTACAGTCAGGAAGATCTGGACAAGCGCGGCCACGAAATGCGCAAACCCGGCCATATTCAGAAATTTGGCGACCAGCCCCCAGCCGATTGAATACGTCACCCGACAAAAAAACCGCTGTCCTGACATCGAATCAGAACAGCGGTCCGGAACAGACTATCCTGACGGTCTCAGTCGTCAGCAACCGGGGCCAGATAGTTCAGTGGCAGGCGGCCACCATCAGCATAGATTGTCTGGCCGGTAATATAGGACGCCTCTCCACTGGCGAGGAAAGACGCAACCGATGCGATTTCGGCAGGCTCACCCAGCCTGCCTGCCGGTGTCCGTGACATGACTGTACGATTGGCGTTCGGATCTTTGGCTAGAACTGATTTCAGCATATCCGTACCGATGCTTCCCGGGCCGATCGCGTTCACCCGGATACCATGACCGACCAATGACAGCGACATCACCTTTGTCAGCTGATTGAGTCCGCCCTTGCTGACGCAATAGGGGACCTGGGTCGGAATAGCGACCACGGCGTTGATGGAAGACATCAGAATGATGGAACCGCCGTCGCCCTGTTTTACCATCTGCCGGGCCGACGCCTGACCAGCCAGAAACGCCCCTTTCAGATTGACCCGGATAACCTTGTCGAAATCGGCCTCCTCGATATCGAGAAAATCTGCAGTGTGAACAATGCCAGCATTACAGACACAGGTATCCAGACGCCCGAAATTGTCCACGGCAGCCTTTACGGCCTTCGCAACATCATCCGCATTGCCGACATCACCGGCAACGGCAACCGCATTGCCTTCACTGCCGCTGATTGCTTTCACCGTTGCCGCAGCCTTGTCACCGTCAATATCGAAAACCACGACCTTCGCACCTTCCGACGCGAACCGGGCTGCAACAGCCTGACCGATTCCCTGTCCTGCCCCTGTGACCAGTACGCTTGTTCCTTCGTGACGCATGTTCTCGATCCTTCTATGTAATAGTCCGTGGCTTGACAGCCTTGTGCCGACAGCTTGCAATCCGTCGCCTGAAAACTCAAACGGGAGCATCCAAATGAACACCACATCGCCCTATGCGATTGGTCTAGAGAAGACCGAAGCAAACTATACACCGCTGAGTCCGTTGAGTTTTATTGAGCGCACAGCAAGCGTCTACCCCGATCATATCGCTATCATTCATGGCAATATCAGGCGTAGCTGGTCAGAGACTTACAGGCGCTGCCGCCAGCTTGCCAGCGCACTGACACATCGGGGCATCAAGCGTGGTGACACCGTCGCCGTAATGGCTGCAAACACCCCCGAACTCTTTGAGGCCCATTACGGTGTTCCGATGACCGGTGCCGTTCTGAACGCTCTCAATGTACGGCTGGATGCACCGACCATTGCCTTCATTCTGGATCACGGAGAGGCCAGGGTGCTTCTGACCGACCGGGAGTTTTCAGCCACGATTCGTGATGCACTGACCCTTTGCAAGGCTGCCCCTCTCGTCATTGATATTGATGATCCCCTGTATGAAGGCGGTGAACTGGTCGGCGAGATGGACTATGAGGCCTTCATCAGCAGCGGAGACCCGGCATTCAGCTGGTCATTGCCCGGCGATGAATGGGACGCCATCTCACTGAATTACACATCCGGCACAACAGGTGATCCGAAGGGTGTCGTCTATCATCACCGCGGGGCCTATCTGAATGCCACCAGCAATATCGTCGGCTGGAATCTGGCGCACCACCCGGTCTATCTCTGGACCCTGCCAATGTTTCACTGCAACGGCTGGTGCTTTCCCTGGAGCCTTGCCGCCGTTGCCGGAACATCAGTCTGCCTGCGCCGGGTGACCGCCGCCAATATCTACAACGCCATTGCCGATCAGGGAGTAACTCACTTCTGCGGGGCCCCGATTGTTCTCAACTTCATCGTCAATGCCGGCGATGAGGAAGTGCGCGATTTTGATCATCAGGTTCAGGTCATGACAGCCGCGGCACCACCGCCTGCTTCTGTCCTTGAAGCCATGGAGGAACGAGGCTTCAGAATGACCCATGTCTATGGTCTGACGGAAACCTACGGCCCTGCTGTCATCTGCTCCTGGCACGACGAATGGGATAACCTCCCAAGCCGGGAAAAAGCTGCGAAGAAGGCCCGCCAGGGTGTCCGGTATCACATGCTTCAGGGGCTTACCGTCATGGACCCTGACAACATGACCGAAGTTCCGAAAGACGGGGAAACAATGGGTGAGGTGATGTTCAGAGGAAACGTCGTCATGAAGGGCTACCTGAAGAACCCTAAGACGACGCAGGCATCCCTCTCCGGCGGCTGGTTCCATTCCGGAGACCTCGGCGTCATGCACCCCGATGGTTATATCGAACTCAAGGACCGGTCGAAGGACATCATCATCTCCGGCGGCGAGAATATTTCCTCCATCGAGGTGGAAAGCGTGCTCTACCGGCATCCAGCGGTACTGGAAGCCGCTGTTGTCGCCAAACAGGATGATAAATGGGGTGAGACCCCCTGCGCCTTCATCGAGTTGAAGAAATCAGCGGGAAATGTCACGGCAGAAGAGATCATCGCCTATTGCCGCGAGAACATGGCCCACTACAAGGCACCGAAAACGGTGATATTTGGCCCGCTGCCGAAAACCTCTACCGGCAAGGTACAGAAGTATGTCCTCAGGAAAACGGCCGACGCTGCATAGCGCCGGCCGCTCCGGAGACAAAAAAACCGGCAGCGTGCCGGTTGATATCGTCAGTGTTTCAGTTGCTTCAGTTCATCCTTCAGATGCAGCTTCTGTCTTTTGAGTGCCGCTATTGCGGACTGATCCGGAAGGGGGCGGTGTTCTTCAACCTCAATCGCATGTTCCAGTTCCACATGTTTTCGCTCCAGTGATTGAATACGTCCAGCTTCGGCCATAAGCGCCTCCTTCTGTGATTGTGAATCAAAAACCTAACAACAATATACTAGGAAGGTTAGCATGGCCCCGCTACCCCTTCCTGTCAGAAAAGGTTCAAAAAAGTGTCAGCAAAAAACAGAATGATCGTCGGAATCAGTGGCGCGTCCGGTGTCATCTATGGGGTGCGGATGCTGGAAATGCTCCGAAAGCTTGGGATTGAGAGCCATCTGGTGATGAGCAAGTCCGCAGAAATTACGCTGGCATATGAAATGGACATGAAAGTCGCCGCTGTTCGCGCACTCGCAGATTATAACTATCCGATGGAGGATATTGGCGCAGCCCCCTCCTCCGGCTCATTCCGGACGCTCGGGATGATCGTTGCCCCCTGCTCGATTCGCTCGATGTCGGAAATCGCCACCGGAGTAACCGCCAACCTGCTGACTCGAGCAGCGGATGTCACCCTGAAGGAACGCCGCCGGCTGGTTCTCATGGTGCGGGAAACCCCGCTGCACAGCGGCCATCTGCGGAATATGCTGTCCTTGTCCGATATGGGGGCGATCATTGCACCACCGGTTCCGGCCTTTTACGCCCGTCCGGACAGCATCGATGATCTGGTCAACCATTCCGTTGGTCGTGTTCTGGACCTCTTTGACCTTGATACCGGTAATCTCAGGCGCTGGGGAGAAACCGGAGGATCCGGCAAGACGCCCCGGGCGACGAAGAAAGCTCAGTGAAGAGCCGCATCGACCAGTGTCCCAAGCGACTGATCATCAGGCAACGCACCAGACAAAGTTGCCAGATAGGATTCAAGCGCCCGGTGCATCGCTACTGACCGCTCTGCCATCGCCAGAGATACAGACCTGTTAGTGAATTCCAGCCCGTAGAGCAGATTCTGTTCAAGCTGCTCAGCGGTCAGTTCAAGCCGCTTTACCGATGAGCGAAACGACTCTGCTTCTGTTGCCTCTGCCCCCAGACTGTCTGATTTCAGTTTAGTGCGAATCTGACGTAACGGTATGACGACCTCGCGGTGCCAGCGGCTGGATGCTGAAACGACCGCTTCGATATCTGCGCCAGAAACTGCTATGCCACGGGCAGAAAGCCAGCACAGGTACAACAGAACGTTCACATCTGCACCGAATCCAGCCTGAATCCGCAGACAGGCAGCAGGAACTTCTGCCTGTCCATAAACCTTTAGCGAAAAATCCCAGAATGGGTTATCCATCACCTTGCCTCACCGTGGCATTTACCTGAAATCAAGCGACTGAAACTGCTGTTTTCAAACGCAGATATGGTATCATTGGGCTTAAGAAAACAAAGGGTGCGATCCGCGTGTCAGAAAAACCAGCCAATGATGAGGAAACGCTCGCCGTACGGCTGGCAGAATTGCAGTCAGAACACCGAGACCTTGATGACGTTATCCGCAGGATTGAGCGCGATGGCCCTGCTGACCGGTTACAGATGCAGCGTCTCAAAAAACGAAAACTGCACCTGAAAGATCAGATTTCCTGGATCGAAAAACAGTTACTCCCTGACATTATCGCCTGACTTTCGGTTCTTGTCCGCCGCATCCAGCACTGATTCAGGACTGTCAGATGCGGTGATAATGGTCATCCCGACATTGATGTTCAGTGACAGATTCTGGCCTTCAAACTGAAACTGAGTCGCAGCTATCGTCTCTTTCACACGTGACAGATAGGCATCTGCTCCTGCCTCCCCCGAACCAAAAATAACCAGCCCGAAGGCATATCCACCCAGATTTCCGATAATGTCCGCAGGGGTAAGAGGTTCCATCAGTAGTTCTGAAACCTGCTTTAACACAGCCTCTTCCGCCATATGACCGAACTGACGGCGAACCTGTTCGACACCTGTCACGTCGATATAGAGCAGACTGTTGGAACCCCCGGATTGCCTGACCACATCCAGAACACGGGTAAGCTTTCCTATAAAGGCCCGTCGATTCATCACCGGCAGAAAAGGATGGGCGTCGGTCAGGGTATTCAGCCAGTTCACCCGCCCGGTAAGCTCATCGACTTTTTCTTCCCTCTGCATCAGTTCGGCGAAAACTTTCTGGAAAGCATCCCGGACAGCCGGCGTCAGTTCCTCGGCCGGCACATCCAGCATCGAGATAAAGTCGCGAAAATCAGCCATGGAGCGTTGTCGTCGCTCTTCCGCAACCACATTACGCCCGTAACTGTCCGTCCCTTCCGAGGCACCCTGCCGACCACCGCCATGGCCCGCTGCCTGACCAATACCCGGCACCGGCAAAGGGCCGTCTGATGATGTCATATCTGCCATTGCCTTATTCCCCACCCTGGCAAAGTTGATCCCAGACTGTTGCGCGTCTTGTCATTTCCCGCAAGCCACCTGTATTCTCCGCCGCTTTCGCGGAAGGACACAGTTGTATGGCAGAGCAACAGCCTCTGGTTGGCGTAATCATGGGAAGTCAGTCTGACTGGCCGACAATGCAGCATGCCTGTGACATCCTGGACGAGCTGGGTGTCGCCTATGAAAAACGCATCGTATCGGCGCACCGAACACCGGAACGGCTGATGAGCTACGCTCGCGAAGCACGTGGCCGGGGACTGAAATGCATCATCGCAGGTGCCGGCGGTGCCGCTCACCTGCCCGGTATGGCTGCTGCCATGACATCTTTGCCGGTTCTGGGCGTGCCTGTTGAAAGCAAGGCGCTGTCGGGCATGGACAGCCTGCTGTCGATTGTACAGATGCCCGGTGGGGTACCCGTCGGCACTCTTGCCATTGGCAAGTCCGGCGCGAAAAATGCCGGCCTGATGGCAGCTTCAATCCTGTCCCTGACCGACCCGGAGCTGACGACAAGGCTGGAGACATGGCGTAGCCGGCAGACAGAGAGTGTCGGCGAAACCCCAGTGAGTGACAGCGAATCATGAACAGAAAGGTGATCGAACCGGGCGCCACAATCGGCGTCATCGGCAGCGGCCAGCTTGGCCGGATGACGGCACTTGCCGCGGCGCGTCTCGGCTATCGGGTGCACGTCTACAGCCCCGAGAACGACAGCCCGACCGAACAGGTCTGTGCCGCCGCTACCGTCGCGCCCTATGATGATGAAGAAGCCCTGAAAAGTTTCGCCGATGCGGTTGATGTCATCACCTTCGAGTTCGAAAACGTTCCTTATGAAAGCGTTCAGATCCTGGCCAACCTGGCCCCCGTACATCCCCGGTGGGAGTGTCTTTACGTGGCCCGCAACCGGGTCCGGGAAAAACAGTTCATCAATGACTGTGGAATCGGCACCGCCCCCTGGAGAGAAGTGAAAAGCGAGGCGGATATTGCGGCAGCCCTTGTCGATATTGGCCGCCCCTCCATCCTGAAGACCGCCGAACTGGGTTATGACGGCAAGGGTCAGGTCCGCATTGACGGCGAGATTACCGCCGCCGACGCCTGGGAAACCTTCGAGGATGCCGGACAGGGCGTGCTGGAAGGCATGGTTGATTTCGAAAAGGAAATCTCTGTCATCGTCGCGCGGACAACCCGTGGCGAAATGCGTTGCTATGAACCCGTCGAGAACCGCCATAAGAACGGCATTCTTGACGTCACTATCGCACCTGCAGATATCGACCCGGAAGTTGCTGAATCCGCAATCGACATCGCTCAGACTCTGGCTGAAAAGCTTGATCTGGTCGGCTTGCTGGCCGTTGAGATGTTCGTGCTGCGCAGCGGCAAGATTCTGGTCAATGAAATGGCGCCGCGGCCGCATAATTCAGGTCACTGGACCATTGATGCCTGCCTGACCAGTCAGTTTGAACAATTCGTGCGGGCGGTCTGTGGCCTGCCGCTCGGCAATACAGAACGGCATTCCAATGCCGTCATGCAGAACCTGATCGGTGACGACATCCGCTCATGGTCATCGGTACTGGAAAACAGTTCGGCAAAACTGCATCTCTACGGCAAGGCAGAACCCCGGCCCGGGCGGAAGATGGGGCATGTCACCCGCATCTCCGCACTCGCCCCCTCGTCAGACTGACTCCGGGGCGGGCCAGCATTACGCTTTAGCCGCAGCAGGCACTTGCCTTGTCGGCCTTGGGCTTGTCTGCCGCAGCAGCCAGCAAGGACAACGTCCCCTCACCATACTCTTCGGCAATATCGAAAGTATGAAATATCTCAATGGGCACGCCCTGCGGATCAAGTGTCCAGGATTTCTGCATCTTGAAGTAGCAGCAGGTTTCCTCACCGATCTGCGTGCGCGGACCGCCAGCCTTCTGAACACGGCTGTTCAGTTCTGCCAGTTCTTCCTCGTCTTCCGCCTGAATACCCAGATGGGTAAAGCCCTTCTTCTCGCCGCGGGCCTCAATGACGAAGTTCACCCGCGGGTTATCCGGCATCCATTTGGCATAGTCGGTTTTCCGGACCACCGGCTCCTCGCCAAACAGGTCCGAATAGAACCGGATCGATTCATCAAGATCCGTGACCGACAGAGCAACATGCAGACGTTTCATCAGAATCCTCCTTCAGCAACCGGTCATCCCGGCAGCAATTGAGTGTCAAATAACCAATGACATCATCCATGCACCCGAACGCTGCCCGGTAGAGGATAGACCGTCCCTGTCGTTCTGACGTGACCAGCCCGGCATGGGCCAGTTCTTTCAGGTGAAAGGACAAGGTTGCCGGAGCAACCTCCAGTTCATCCGCCAGCAAGCCAGCCGGCATCCCGGACTGACCTGCAACAACCAGCCGTCTGAAGACGGCCAGCCGGGTTTCCTGCGCCAGCGCCGCAAGCGCTGTAATGACATCGTTAGTTTCCATATTTTGATAATTATCGAATTATAAAATTATTTCAACATAATTCGAACAATCCCCTGTTCACTCTTTGTGTCAGATGAAGTCGCCCCGCCAAAACCCGGGAGGCAGTCACAAATCAAAAAACAATGGCGCCGTCAGGCTGAAGGCCAGCCAGATCACAAGCAGCAGAGGCAGCCCTGCCCGGATAAAGTCGCGGAACAGATAATGCCCCGGCCCCATCACCATCAGATTTGTCTGATACCCGATAGGCGACGCAAAGCCGCAATTCGAGGCAAAAATCACCGCAACGGCAAAAGCCTCGACCGGTGCGCCGACCTGATTGGCAAGACTGATTGCAATTGGCGTAAACAGCACCGCCGTCGCCTTGGCCGACAACATATTCGACATCAGAGCGACCAGCAGGAAGAAGAAAGACAGCACGATTGCCGGACTGGCATCCGTAGCACCGACAGCCAGAAGGGCTGAAATATAGGCTGCGCCACCAGTCTCCTGCATGGCAACACCCAGCGCCAGAGCGGCTGCAATCATCGTCACGATCTTGCCGTCAACAGCCCGGGCCGCCTGACGCAGGTTCAGCACATCCAGCGCCACCATCGCCGCAGCCCCCGCCAGAGAGCTGATGACAATCGGCACGACACCGGTTGCTGCCAGACCAACCACGGCGGCAAAAATAATCAGAGCCCGTTTTACCCGATGGGTCGCCGGCAGCTCAGCCTGTGACCATTCCATGAGAACCACGTCGCGGCTGGCCTTCAATCCACCAACATCTTCCGGCTGTCCCTGAACCAGCAGCACATCACCCGGTTCCAGGCGGATATTGGTCATGCGGGCGCGAATCATTCGGGCGCGCCGCCGGATCCCCAGCACCACACAATGATAGGAATAACGAAAGCCGATCTGTTCCAGGTTTCTGCCGACCATGCGCGAGGATGGTGACACCATGACCTCTGCCAGCGTCTGCTCCCCCTGCCGCCAGCGCCCTTCACTGTCCGCCTCATCCTCCTCACGTTCGCGCAATTCCGGATGAAGCAGGCTGGGGTCGGTTTCCAGCACTTTGGTCAATGCAGCCCGGGTCGCGACAACCACGAGCACATCACCTTCACTGATGCTGTAGTTGTCGAACGGCGGTAACTCACCATGCTCGCCGCGCATGATCAGCTGAACGGTAATATCCGGCAGGGCCTGAAACAGTCCGCCCTTGGCAGTTTCGCCAATCAGCGAGGCATCAGGACCAATGGTAATCTGGGCCACAAACTGCTTCCCCCCTCCCGGCAGCAACAGCCCGGCCAGTCCGGCGCGGTCGGGCAGCAGACGGGGGATCACAAACAGCAGGAAAACAAATCCGACGCCGGCAATAGCCAGCCCCGGCAAGGTAAAATCAAAAAATCCAAAGGCCGGTTGTCCCAGTTCGATCAGGGCACTGTTGACCAGCAGATTGGTGCTGGACCCGATCAGGGTGATCATACCGCCGATAATCGCCGCAAAACTGAGCGGCATCATCAGCGCAGAAGATGACCGGCCGATTTTCGCCGCCAGCGCCTGCATGATCGGGATGAAAATCACCACAACCGGTGTATTGTTCAGAAAGGCGCTGATCAGGATCACCAGCACAAAGGACAGGGCGATTGCCACCAGCGGGCGGCTGATCCCCAGCACCAGCTGTGCCAGACGGTCCAGCGCACCGGTGCGCACCATCCCTTCACCAATAACCAGCAAGGCCAGCACCGCAATCAACGCCGGGTTGGCAAATCCGTGCAGAAAACGCTCCGGCGACAGCAGATTTCCACCACCGCCTCCCACAACAGGAAAAAAATGAAAGAACAGCATCAGCGCAGAGATCGCGCCGAGGCTGGTTATCTCAAGGGGCAGACGCTCCAGCGCATACAGCGTCAGAGTCACACCGATCAGTCCGAAGACAAACCACATCTGCAATGCAGGGTCGAGCAGCACGGAGCCGCCTCATGGTAATTGGCATTCCATGAATAATACTCCATCCAGCGGGTTGTGATAGTACGGCTCTGTCTCGTAAAATCCGAGCGTCCGATAAATCCCGATTGCTGCTTCCAGCCGGACCAGCGTATCAAGCCGCATCAGGCTGTAGCCCCTCTCTGAGCCAGCCTGAATGATCGCCTCCGCAAGACGCTGCCCCAGTTTTGCGCCACGATGGCCCGGACGCACCCACAGCCGTTTCATCTCGCATATCCTGTTGCCTTCCAGCGGTGTCAGGGCAACACATCCCGCAGGCTCATCATTGATAAAGGCCAGCAGAATACATCCTTCGGGTTCTGCGTATTTGCCCGGCAGCCCGGCCAGTTCCGCCTCCAGACCCTGAAAATCCAGATCAACATCCAGCCATGTCACATATTCCCGCGCCATGCGCCGGAACAATTCCAGTTCGGCCTGGCCGTTCACAGGCCGGATAACAACCGATGCGCCGGGCATGTCGCTGTCCTGTTCCTTC
>TARA_R110000787_G_scaffold167889_3_pt1 | contig 12767 bp, 16 predicted proteins | sample TARA_R110000787 | Tara Oceans TARA_R110000787 (sample SAMEA4397920) | marine metagenome | biome: Polar Biome; feature: [DCM] deep chlorophyll maximum layer (ENVO:01000326); material: water (ENVO:00002006), including particulate matter (ENVO:01000060) such as... | depth 35 m
ATAATAAAGAAGTAATTAAAGATATAGTCGTTAGCACTCCCGTGTTTAATTTTAAAAATGAATTGTTATCGCTTGGCGTTGACAAGGATATTTTAAATGATTGGATGAAAGTTAGAAAAAACAAAAATGCAACCAATACAGAATCAGCCTTTAGATTACTTGTTAGCCAGATAAGCAAATCAGGATTAACTATTGATCAAGGCATTAGGTTTGCGAATAGTGAAAACTGGGGCGCGTTTAAATTAACATGGTATCAAAACAAACAAGGGGCAAGTAATGAAAGATCTCAAGGCAACACTAAAAAACCTAGTGCTTACGAACGAGCAAGAGCAAACAACGCCGAGTATCGACAGGAACAACCCAATGAATGCGAAATGGGTGTGGGAACAGCAAGCAGGGATTTGGGGCGAACAGTGGATGAGGGAGCAAGGGGAAACACCTTCATCGAGTTGGATAATGGAACTTTCGTCGATTACTGATCAACATTTAGAAAGAGGCGTTAAACGCACCGTAAGCGAGAGATTACAATGGCCTCCATCATTGCCCTTGTTTTTAAGTTTGTGCTTAGATTTCGATACCACAGACGCATACAATCGCATGATTAACAGAAAGCCTGTGCTAGATGATGTTGAATACTACACAAGACAGGAAGTTGGTTATCAATGTAAGCGTGTTTTAGATGATACGAAAGCAAGAGCGCTATATAACAAAGTGTTTAAATTAAAGTTAGAGCTCAAGCGCAAAGGCAAGCTACCAATTAGAGGGCAAAAGCTTTTATCTGCTGAGTCGGTAGTTACAGAAGTTGATAAAGAAATTAGCAGTCGTACAGGCTCAAAGGTCGAGACTAAAAAGCACGCTGATAGAATGGCTAGAATTGAAGCCGCAAAGTTAAAGCATAAGGTGAATTAAAATGAAGTTACCAAAATTATATAGAGTTTGCTGGGTTAGTCTTTATTGGTTAACAGATACTTGCGAAGGTGGTGAGCATGTGCAACGCGATGGCACTTTTAAATTAAAAGCAAGAAGGGTTTTGCGTACTGATAAAAGCTGGTTTTGGCAAATAGATGAATGGGATAGAGACTGTGGTGATGTTAAGTATCATTTGCAGTTTATTGACGACTTACCACCAGAAGAACAATTTGAAAGCTGGGAGTATAAAAACCCCTATCCATTTAATGAAAGAGATAACTTTGGTCCAGTTACAAATAGACCACCGATAAAGCCATTGCCGACTATTGTTAAAAAACCTAAAGATCGGCGCGAATTAAATAGCAAACATGACTTTGACGATTCTCCATTTTAATTAACATAAGGAATAACAATGAATACAGATAGCGCTAAACAGATTAAATACGACACGTTAAGTATTCTGCTATGCAATCGGGTGCATAGTGGATTAAGTCTCAAGCATAGAGCCGTTAAGCTGGCTAATACGTGCAAGAAGATACAAGCAAAGACTAAGGATAAAGTTTTATATGGTGCATGCGGTAGAATTATAAAGTCAGTGAGTGGTCATAATTATTTGGCTGCTATTAAAGAAGTTAGTGCGAAAGAAATTAATTATTTTAAGGTGTATGGGGTATGAATGTTTTAAGTTTATTTAACGGAATGAGTTTACTTATTTAATGGTATGGTGTACACTTTAATTTCAATTGGTTTAAAGGAGTTTTTATGGGGTATATATATAAGATAACAAACACCGTTAATGGTTCGTGTTATGTAGGAATGACAAAGGGGGCGATAGATAAAAGGCTGAAGAAGCACATTAGCTCAATAAGATCTGGCGGTTGTTCTGCCCTTTCAGAGGCTATGCTGGAGTATGGAACATCTAACTTTATTATTGAATCTATAGCGGAGTCTTCGAACTTAACGGAGTTGATAGGTCTTGAGTCGCAATACATAAGATCTCTAGGCACGCTACACCCAAACGGTTACAACCTAACTACAGCAGGTAATGATTGTAAGGTTTCTGATATAACAAAAAGCAAGATAAGTGATGCCATGACTGGTCGCGATGTAACTTGGGGTGACAAGGTTAGTCAGTCAGTCAAAGAACTATGGAAGAGTAGCGGCTACAGAAAGAAGCAAGACGAGTCAAGAAAAAAAATAAGAGGCAAATACAAGCCCGATATAAAAAGACCTCCAAAGGTAAGTATAACAACGGAAGATGTCGAATCTATGCTTAATGCTGGGTATACGATAAATCAAATAGCAGTGCATTACGGTGTTGCATTTTCAACAATTAAAAAAAGGACTGTAAAATGAATGTACTATCACTCTTTAATGGAATGTCATTCGGTAAAATGGCTTTGGAGTCATTAGATATTAAAGTTAACAAGCATCACTCAAGCGAGATTGATAAATACGCTAACCAGGCAACGCAAGCAATGTTTCCTGATACGGTACAGTTAGGTGATGCAATTATTGTTGAAAAGGTTATTAGGTGGAAACGTTCAACTATCGAAAAAGCACTAAAATCAAAATACTTAAAAAAAGGTGCTATAAAAATAAACATGGCTCTACCTATCAAAAAAGCTGTAGAGGATGGTATTGATTTAGTTACCGGTGGGTTCCCTTGTCAAGCTTGGTCAATGGCTGGTAAGCAGCTAGGCGATAAGGACGAGCGCGGAATGTTGTTTTGGACAATGCTCGATATTATGAAGCACGTTAAATATCACAATCCGAAAGCTGATTTTTTAATCGAAAACGTGAAGATGAAAAAGGAGTTCGAGCAATATATTACAACTCACACCGAAAACGCTTTAGGTAAAGTGCATAAGATTTTAATTAACAGCGCTTTGGTGTCTGCTCAGAATCGCAACCGGTATTACTGGACAAGCTTTCCGGTTACTCAGCCGGAAGATAAAGGGATTTTGTTAAAAGACATTATTGAGGACGGGTTTGTTGATAGAGATAATGCCCATTGTATTGATGCTAATTACTTTAAAGGTGGAAATTTAAAGAGCTATTTTGAGAAGCGTCGTCGCCAGTTGGTTTTTAAATGCGGAGATATGCGCGGCAGATACATTGTCGATGGTAAGCGAGGCGATCATCTAGTTGGTAGTCAAAAAGGAATTACCGAGCAAAGGCTAGAGCTACGCAAGGATGACAAAACAAATACGCTAACAACTGTTCAGAAGGATAATTATGTTGTTAAGGTAGGTCAAATGCAACCATACCCAAGAAACTATAAGGAATTAGGATTGCCACGAAAAGAAAGGTACGAGGCTTTTGGTGATGGTTCAAAATCAAACTCTTGCTTGGCGAGGTCTGATAAAAACCTATTAAGTAGTGATGGCGTTAACTACAGAAAGCTAACACCACGCGAATGCTTCAGACTTCAAACAGTGCCAGAACATCATATTGATACGCTATTAAACGCTGGCATCAGTAACACTCAATTATACAAGATGGCAGGAAACGGATGGACATGTGAAGTTATCAAACATATATTTAAAGCGCTATCGATTAACTAGCGATGATATAGAGTGATTATTTCTTAGTTTCGTTATGCCTAGTAAGCATATAACTACCAAAGAAGAATGTAATTATTGCAGCGGTACCAGCTAACATTACCGAAGCGGTTGAGAGCTTATAATAAAACTCTGCCAACTCCATGTTAAACGGTGCTGCTATTGCACACATTAAAACGAGCCATAGTTGAACTTTAATCCATTGCTTGGCGATTTCACGCCTAGCCTTGGAGCGTTCACTATTTTCACCCATAGAGGCTATAGCGTATGCAACAACACCTTCTCTTAGCTTTGTGTTAGCTTCTGCCTGTTCTTCTGCTGTGTATTGCTGCCCTCCTATCCAACTACCAACGTTAGCGAGTAAGCCGTCATTTTTATCTAATACGTTATCGACTACCTTTTCTGACCATGAAAGCGGATTATACCAAGCCATAAATTACTCCTGTTAAATTTTGATTATACCACGGTTAAAATTAATTTAATAAATAACACGAAATTGTGTTGACGCATCACGTTAGTGTGTTATTATTACTTCAACAACAACGAAGCAACCAACGAGAATTAAAATGACATTAATTAATAAAGTAGCAAAAAAGTTTAACTCAACAAAAGTTTTATTTGATTCAGTTAGCTTTTCTTTCGGTGAAGATGATTATTGTTTAACGAACGGCACTTTGTATGCTGTTGTTGATGGTAAATTCTTACCGGGCTTTAAAAAGGTTAAATCACTAATAGCTGTTGAAAGATTTGTTGCGGCTCGTTGTTAATCAATAACTTAACTTATGTCGGCGACATTGGTGTCGTTGACATGCACATAGGAATTAAAGTCATGATAAAACTGAAGTACTGCCCGTTTTGTGGCGGGAATGCTGGAATTAAATGGACTAATGAGGAGTTAGGTATGCAATCGGTTGGCTGTATGGCTGAGTCAATGCTATGCCCAAACCCTAGTATTGTCGCTTACAAAGTTAACGGTGAGTTTGATTATACTTGGTGGGAAGAAAGGGTTAAAGACTGATGAAAATAGATAAATACATACAAGAACACCACAGCGGCAACATAAGCGCCTTTGCACGAACTCAAGGTGTTAGGCAAGACCAAGCAGCAAGATGGCTTAAGCGTAACTGCATGGTTGTTGATGGGATAGTTTACTGTGAAGTAAGTAAGGCTAACAAGGAGAAGCTCAATGAACAATCGTGAAGAGAGTAACAAGTTAACATTTGTAGTTGTGGTAGGTGGTTTATTGCTTTGTGCTGTGTGTGCTGGTGGTGAATGGTTAGCGCGTAACGGGTTTTTTAATTAAAGGGTGATGGGTTATGAAAATTATAAATAACTGGAATGAGCTATCAAAGGTTCCTGACTCAAAAACGCACTCTTTAGATATTGAAGATTATTGCGGGTGGCTTATTCATAAAGACTCAGGTGATAGGAGTTACTTGTCAACACACACATTTTACGGTAACGAGTTTGAAAATAGCACTATACGACTTCAGGGTTGCGGTTTTGATGTGCAACTTAAAAACTGGGATGAATAAATAACAACTAACGCGTAATCATACGCAGGAGAATGAAGATGGAATATTTAATTTACAGTTTTACGGCTTATTTTTTAATAGGTTTTGGATTTGCTTTGGCATCTTGGCTGCAGGCGGCTAAGGATGACGTAAAAAATAAAAGAAAGCCAAGCAGGTTTATTTTTAGTAAGACATTCGTGTTCTTTGTTGGTGGTTGGTGGTTGGTCGCTTTATATTGCTATAGGGCAGAAGTCAAAAGAGATATACCAACACACCACTACTTCGACAAAAGCGACACAGAAAAATAAAGGACAATTAAAATGAAATGGTTCGAGCTAGCATACCAGCAGTTTCTATTAGGGTTTTTTATAGGTAACTGCTTAGCATTACGCATAACCTTTGTTGCTTGTGAGCTTATAGCAATGGAACAATGAAAACTATTATAACTAATTTGGAGAAATTAAAAGTGGATAAACTAAAGATTAAAACTTGGATGATGGACGATTGCACGTTAGGTATTTTAACCTATGGCGATTTTAAATGCTTTACGCTTGAATTGCCGTGGAAGAATAACGAGGTAAACGTCAGCTGCATTCCTCGCACATTAGCTTACAAGGGTGAGAAGCACGAAAGCCCGTCTAACGGCTCCGTGATAGCTATTACAAACGTATTAAATAGAACATACATACAAATACACTCAGCTAACTTTTTAAGGCAGTTAAGAGGCTGTATCGCGGTCGGTGATTCTATCAAGTTTTTAGATGGTGATACTTTGCCAGATGTAACAAATAGCAAGAATACCTTAAAAGCGTTACTTGCTGTGTTGCCTGATAATTTTATGATTGAGATTACCTAAAAATAAAAGCAAGGGCTGTTAACCCTTGCTTGGTTTTAACCCTTTAAAGGTATTGATAAATTAATTGGTATACCTGTCAATCCTAACGTTTCAATTCTAAATGTGCCTGAACCGTTTAATATCCTTCCTTGTATTGCCGCCCCTGCTGAGTCTGATGTATTAAACCACGTACTACCAACAGTCTGCCTTGTAAGTAATGCAGGGGGTATTATACCAACTTCCACCGCTGTAGCGGCTGAGCCGTCTAAAAATCCCTGTATGTATAGAATGTCGTTTATCACCCTATAAGCCAATATTCTAGCGCCAGCAGTGTTTGACCAAGAATTAATAAGCGGTATTGCTGCCCAAGCACTGCCATCCAAAGTACTAACAGTTCCGTCAGGATTATTATAACTTCCTGTTGATTGAACCAGTGTTGCTCCACCCGTCACAACAGTAGTGGCTGTAAAATTAGCGTTAGTGTATTCAATGTCTAAGTTTAGCTTTGTGCATTTTTGAGCAACAAATAAAGCTAGGCTTGGCGGGGTATCACCTCCATACAAGCTAACGGACATATCCAAATAATCAACATCATTTTGAATTCTAAATAGTTCTGTTGTTATTCCGTGAACCACCACTGTTGCACTACCCTTCATGGGTGATGCGCTAGAAAATGCGATTCCTGTTGCTGTGTATTTATCCAAGTCATTGCCAGTTAACCCTGCGGCTACCGTTGTGTCTGGGTAGTTCTCTATGTATGGTTCGTCCCAGTAAATAGCATACTGTGGAGAACCTGCCGTAGCGGTAATTACCTTGCCCGTCCATTCTTCCCAACTTCCACCAATTCTTACTGGCCCTGCCCCTGCGTTAGCTACTATACCATTTACAAAACCCGTATTCTGAGTTGTAAAGGTGCAATTATAAACGCCTAAGTTAGTGCCACCCCCTGATGGCGGTTGCGTAAAGTCCCATAAAGTACGGCAGCGATTCATTCGGCCTAGCAAGAATCTATGGTAAAATCCGCCGTTTATTTCATAACAAACATCAAAGTTTCTTATACAAGAGCCTGTATGTTGGACCACTTCTTGCGCCCTGATACCTATTGCCGTTGGATTTATAGAATCTGTTTGTGCAAAAGTTCCTGCAAGCCCTAGTTTGTCATGGGTAAACCCGTCACAATCAATGGCTATAGTTGCGCCCAGGTATACTAGGTTGTAAATGCCGACATTATTTTCATCGCTAACATCGCCAATTGCAAAAGCATTTCTATTAGTTGATACTGTAAAATCTAAAGTCTGATCGTATACAAAAGTAAATCCACGATAATCTTGCACAACTTTATTATCTAAACAATATAAAGCGTATGCGTTTAATGCCGCATTGTTTTGGGTGATTGTGGGAGCATCATTTATATTAGGTATAGCGCCAAACATAACAGGCAGCGGTTTTACTTCATTTATTGTTAAGCTCTCACTGAATGTGCTACTTGCTATTATGCTAAATTCATCAGCAGTGCCTATTCCAGCGATAACTAAGAATTCAGCGCCCCTGTCTAATAAGTTTACAACCTTACCAACAGGTAACGCAATAGTAAAAGCCTTGTACTCTTCAACAGTTGAAAACTCAATAGCTTGCGATAGGTCGTTAATTAACGATAAGTTAGCACTATTAATATTATCAGCAACACGTATGGCATTAGTTGTAGTGTTAGAGTCTGCCGCTGCTGCTGTTGGAAATAACCATAAATCGTACTCATCTTCGATATAAGGAATAACTAAAGCACCACCAGCGGATTTTAAGAATCCGTCAGTGTTTAATTGTAGCTTGGCAACCGTTGTTACTGCACCAGAATCTAAAGCCATGGCTTTTGGGGTCGTGGTTCCTGGCTCGTAAGCCTTTAACCACTCGTTTTTATAATCTCTGTAATTTGGCGCTATAAAAGCAATTGGAAAGTATGCCATTATTTTTCTTCCTGTTGTTGTGTTGATAGATAACCTATTAAACCGCCGGTCAACTCAGCTTTACTGCTATCATCTAACGACTCAAGCCATTTTTTATATCTTGTTGATTTCATCAGTTGTTTTTCTGCAACCATTAGTTTTTCTGAAGCTTTGTTTCCTTCAAAAACCCCTTCTTTAACTGATTGTCTTACAACCTCTTTGAAATTATCGCTTGCAAGTAGAGACGTTGCCGCCTTTGCTTGGTTAGTTGCTTGAGAAAATAGCTCTGTTATTTGTGATGATGCAGCACTAGCAATTGGACCTCCTTTTAATGCTATTGCAGCCCTTGCGGCGCTACTTCCTAACAACTTTCTTATCAGTCCAACATCTTGATCGAATAATTTTGATATACCAGTCGCTCTTTTTTGACCTAGAGATCTACTTATACCTCTTGATACTTCAAATAAATTATCTATTGCTACTTTGCTTTCTTTTGGCAGGTTATCAAATAACGCTTTTTTAGCTGCTGGGCTTCTATTTATAGTTTGATACCACTTAGTAAATTGAGTGGCGTCAAAGGCTTGTTTGCCAACTGCATTACCTTTAAAAACATCATTCATTGAAGATAGTATAATTGATCCTCTTTGTTGTTTTGGTATTGCATTAACAACTTGAGAAAATCTATCGACCTCACCTTTTGATAGGTTTTTTATTGCGCCACCAACATTTACAGATAAAGCTTGATTTAAGTCTTTACCAAGCAATGATGCTAAGTTATCTTCTAATTGCTTTCTTTGTCTTACAAGTCCTTTTCCTGCATCACTTAACGCAAGCGCGTCACCTCCTAGTGCCTCAGATATACTATCTAAATCACCAGTAAGCCTTGCGTATATCGCTTTATTTAATCCTGCCTCTTGATCTTTAAATACTCCATTGCCTTTTCCTATCGCCTGACCAAACTGCTTTCTTAATATATCTATACGCCCTAACTTTGGGTTTATAATTTCACTAACAGAAGTATCTGTTCTTGCTCCTGTCGCTGGGTTTACTGTAACAGTGCCTTTTGTTGTTTTTGTTCTTGGCTTTAACTGATTTAAAACACTAGTAAGCTTTGGCGATAATTTATCCGCAGCCTGTAGCTGCTCTAAAAATGCAACAGTAGCGGGGGAAGAGAATCTTTGCTTTTCATCAACTACATTCCTTAATTGTCCGTAAACATTATCAGCACTATCATAAAGTTCTTCTATGTTTTTTAGTGAATCACGCTTAAAATCAAGCCCGAGCTGAGCTTTGTCGATTGTTCCGCCGTAGTTTGTTATTAAATCATCAGCAGCCTTTGCTGTTGCCTCTATAAATCTAAATGCTTGAGGCTCAAGCTCAGAACCTACGGCAACCTCTAGGGCATTTGATATACTTCTAAATTGTGGGTTTTTACTTGCAAATGATGCCAGTGGTTCTGCGTCAATACCTAGCGCATCAACTGCCTGATAAAATTTAGGGTCTGCTTGTACTATTGCTGCTATATCCTCTTCTGAACCTTGCTTAACAGCATTAGCTACATCTTGCACGCTTGTTTCTGCAACTTTACCTGATCTTATGTCGTTAGCCGCCCTTACTGCCTTTTCCGCTTCACCTACTTCTAGGTTTGATTTTGCTAGTTTTTTAGATACTCCAGCCTTGGCTGCTCCTCCTGGTATAAGCACGCCTGCAATATCTGGAGATATTTTTGCAGCGGTAGCTAGCAATGGAGATCCTGTTCTTTCAAAAACGGCATCTCCAGCAACACTACCAAACCCCCTATTCTGTATCAGCCCAGCTTCTTTTTTTGCTGGCTGAAAACCAGTGCTTAAATTGTCAATTGGGTTTGCTGCAACATTTAGCAAGCCCACCGTTCCAGCTACAGCAGGTCTAATTACATTTTCATCAATAGCGCCAATTGCTCCAGCTACGTTTTGAAGTCCTTGTTTTCCTGCCTCTGTTTGTGGTGCAAAATATTGTTGTGATTTCTGTTGCATTCTATTTATTTCATTAACAGCAGAAGATAGATCACCGGTTGCTATAAGCTCTCTAATACCAGAAAGACCTGCCCCTATTTCTCCAATTAATCCGCCACCAATAGCTTTTAGTGGCTCAATAAATGAATCAACAGTAGAGCCTTGTTTTTCTTTTATTAGTGCGTCAATATCTGCTATGCGCTGTCTTTTTACTATCTCTGCGTCTAAATCTTCAATTGTTGCCATTATTGACCGCCTAATCTATTTCTTTCTGCTATTAACTCTTCGATTGAAAGAGTGCTAAGGTCTGCTGTATTCTGTTGTGACTGAGGCGTTAACTGATTGGTTTCTTGTTGATCGGCTAACTTATCTATAGCCTGCTTATTCTTCCAATCTGTTATTGTCTTTGTTCCGTCACCTAGAAACGTTGACACTTCATCAAGTCCAGCTAATATTTTTTGCTGTGCGTTTTTCTTAGCAGACAACCACTTTTTTAAATCAGCAGGGTTCATGTTATCAGGTATAGCCGCTTGTAATGCGAACGCTAGCTCACTTTCAGACAAAGCTCCAAAGGTTGTATTACCAACAACATCAAGACCAAGACGCTTAATAGTATTATCCAGCGCTTTACCTGCTGATTTTATACTAGGAAATAACCTTATTATTGTTCCTGTTTCTGCTCCGTTATCTAGCTCCCTCATAGCATCGTCATAATTGCCAATAGCAGTACGAACAACAGGCATTTTTTCAAAGGCTTTTTCTGCTTGTTTTACACCAGCCTTTATTGCTGCCTCTTTACCTGCTCCACTTGTTTTTATATCCTGTATATCACTAGCAACATCAACTTTTGATTGATCTCTTTCGTTTGCTGTTTCTCCAGCGCTAGTTACCAAGCTTACCTGTCCTGATGGCTGCGAACCACTACCATCAACAGCAGACAATACGCTTTGAACTTCGCCTGTATTAGGGTTTCTTTTTGTTGTCCCAAAAAACAAATCTCCCGTAGAGTCTTTAAATGTTTTCTGCCCACCAAACTGAGTGCTGGCTTCTTGACGTCCTGATGATTGATTGTAAAGCTTAACGCTATCACTCAAAGCACTTACCACGCCTTGAATATTTCCCTGTCCTAACATAGTAATAGCTTCATCTGTTTCAGCAGTTGATAAGCCTTGTTGTACTAATTGCTCTCTACGCTTAACTAAAGCACCTTGAAGCTGCGTGGGATCGCCAGTATTGACCGCATTATTAATGATTGACTGATTACCTATAGCAAAGTCATTAATGCTTTTAAGCTTGCGTTGGTTGACTACATCATTAGCTTGCGCTCCACCTTCATTAACTGCCTGTTGAGTTAACTGGGTCTGTAAAGGGTTCAATAACGCTTGTTGGTCTGCTTGTTGCTGCCTAATATCTCTCGTTTGAGAGTTCATTAAAGCATTTTCAAATATGTTGATTGCTTGCCCAACGTTCGGAGCTTGCCCCATCATACTGATTCTTGCATCTATAGCCATGATTAACCTCCGAAGCCGCCAAGTTGACCAGCTAAATTTAATAAGTTTTGTTGATTTGCTGATTGAGCGTTTTGCTGACCAATGATACCACCCGCCCGTGCGTTACCGATTTCAGTCTGAGCATTGGCAAGTTGTGAGCCTACACCTAAAGCGGTATTAGCTTGTGCTTGACTATTATTAAAGCCGCGACTCAGCAAATCTTGTATAGATTGCTTTTGCTGCCCGATTAATGGTGCAGCAGTTAGTAAGGCGTTATTATTTAGTTGTTGTAACGTATCGCCAGCAGATAATCGGCCTCTTGATGCTGCCATCTGATTGGTTTGAGTGTTAGCGTTATCTAAACCCATTTGAAATAATGGATTGTTTTGCAGGAAGTCAAATTGTGCGTTAGGGTCAGTCAGGAAGTTAGCTTGTTCTAAGCCTTGTTGGCTCAACTGCTGAAATGGCTGTAAAAAACCTTGCCCTTCAGTCTTACTTTGCTGTAATTCATCCATAGCCATACGCCCTGACTCTTCAAGCGCTCTTGCTGACCTTTCTGCGGCTTTTTCTCCGCTACTTTCTAAGCCAACAGCGCCACCTATCACGCTACCAGCCGCTAAATCCGTTATAAATCCCATAATAAAACCTTTGTATTGTATGTTATTCCATGCTTCATATAATCATTTAACTTTGTATCGATTACTTTAAAGCCGTTAATTTTTGCAAACTCAAGAACGTTATTATAAAGTTCTGGAATTTCTGCATACAATGGTCGAGTTCCGTTAAAGATTAAGGATTGTTCGCCGAATTGTTTTGCGTATTCTTTTCTGTAATCTGGTAATACTTGCACATGGCATTTATTACCGTCTAAATATTTGTGATAAACCATTAACGCTATTATCTTGCTGCCAATATAGCCACCGATGTACAAATAATCTCCATTGGCGGTATAAATTCATTCGCTTTCGCGCAGTTATCGTCTGTTATTGTATCATATATAGCAGGATCACATAATATGGCTTTAATCTCGGTTAAGTCTGTTGTTTCTTTAAGTATCAAATCTCCCTCCCTGTAACGGTAAAGTATATAGACGCAAGGGCTGAGCACTCTAAACGCAAAGTTCCACCAGCAGGTATTATTTGATTAATAATACCTATACCTAAATCATTCTCGCCCCAAACAACCGTCTTAAAAGGGATTTGTGGTTGCTGTACACCTAGGCTTGCTACTATATAGGCTTTGTAGCTTGCGTTAACTGTTGAGTTGTTGGTTGCGGTAAATGACTCTATTACCACGCCGTTAACTCCTGCTGTAAAAAATGTTTCGACGGTGTCTATTGATGAATTTACAGCGTTAGCTACTATCTGTTTAGTCGCCATTAGTTAAACCTCTGTTATTCTGTAGTACCAGCCATTAACCTTAATAGACGCAGCAGCAGCAGAAGAAAATCTAAATCTACACCCCCCATCCCTTGTTGCAGCATCGCCGATGTATATTTCAAAAGGCGCGGTTATCGGTGTT
>TARA_R110000787_G_scaffold64097_2_pt1 | contig 12767 bp, 6 predicted proteins | sample TARA_R110000787 | Tara Oceans TARA_R110000787 (sample SAMEA4397920) | marine metagenome | biome: Polar Biome; feature: [DCM] deep chlorophyll maximum layer (ENVO:01000326); material: water (ENVO:00002006), including particulate matter (ENVO:01000060) such as... | depth 35 m
CGCTGTTCCAGTATTGTTATCTGCACCACCGCCACCACTCCCAGTATTTGTTGTGCCTGCTACAGCCGCTGAATTATCATACCCACCAGCACCACCACCACCAGTACCACCAGCAGTAGATACAGAGGGTGTCTTGATACCACCTCCTCCGCCACCTGCTCTAGTAACTGCCGATCCAGTAATAGAAGAGCTTGCCCCTGCACCACCTGTTGATGGTGAAGTTACACCAGTTCTATCAGGAGCAGCTGCACCTGCGCCACCACCTCCACCTCCACCTGTTCCGACAGGGTGTGCGCCTGCGCCATATCCTTGTGCGCCATCATAACCTTGTCCCCCTGTACCGCTTCCAGCTGTGCCAATTGTCCCTAGATATTGCCCAGAACCGCCACCAGAACCACCAAGCCGACCATCCATGTTACCGTTATATCCACCACCACCACCACCAGCTACTGGCGAGAATGAAGAAAAAGTAGACACCGAACCATCAGTACCTTGACTGGTTGAACCGGATGGGCCACCTGCACCACCTCCACCTACCGCTATACTATAAGTTTGGGCTGATACAGAAAAACCTGTTGCGGTAAGGTAACCCCCCGCACCACCACCTGCCCCAAAGTATTGTGAACCTCCTCCTCCGCCACCAGAAATTACAAGATACTCAACTGTTCCAAGGTCACCTAAAGTAGTAACTGTAAAAGAACTACTAGAATTAAACACATGGACTTTATAATCCCCATCAGTAGTTATGGTTCCACCAGTTCCAACCATACCGATAAACGGCACTCTTCCAGTCCCATCGCCAATGTTAGTCCAGACATTGGCCCCAGCTGTTGCGTCTGTTAGAGAAAACATTTCTCCTGAAGTAGTATTAAGAAAAACTGTCCCTACACCTCCAGCAGGATTAGTTGCTATTGTAGGATCAGAGCTTGATTTCGTAATGTCACTAGGAAGATTAGTAAGTGCCGCCCCTGAAATAGCAGGTAACGCTCCCGATAGCTTTGATGCCGCCATCGCTGTTATCTTCGCATCCGTAACTGTCCCGTCTGCTGGAGTTCCTATTGATAAAGTAAGACCTGTGTATATAACTTGGATCGCAATTGGGCTAGCCACAACAGAAGTGAAAACCAGTGATGTCCCTGTTATGTTAAAGTCTGTACCATTCTTCTGCACAACACCGTCAAGTGAAACTACTACCCCACTTGTCGTGGAGTCATAGGTGAGGGCGTAAGTTGCCCCGCCAGATCCAGTAAAATGATCTGTGGAGGCGTTGCCGTAATTTACATCTCTTCCGATATAGCTCATTTAGTATCCTTTATTGAAATTGATAGCGGATGATTACAACTCCAGAGCCACCAGCGGCTCCTGCGGTTTCCGATCCAGAATCACCTCCACCTCCACCACCCGTGTTTACGGTTCCATCTACATTTGTCGCACCACCACCACCAGCGCCACCAGTTCCACCCGTTCCTGCCTCTGAACCACCCGCACCACCTCCGGCATAAGACGCACTAGTAGAATCAATTTCAAACAATTCTGTAGAACCATCATCGGCCTCCCAGTCATAAGGGCTGTCTGTACCCTCCTGATAACCAGCACCACCGTTAGCCCCAGTCGTAGATGCTCCGACTGACGCACCCACTGTTTTTGAACCGCCTCCGCCTCCGCCAGCATCATCAGATGAACCCGATAATGTGGTGGTCGTACCACCCGCATTACCTTGGTTGGCTGTGCCAGCACCTCCAGAAGTGCTATTTCTTCCTGAGCCACCACCACCAGAACCACCTGTGCTACCCGTTGTATTGAAAGCACCAGCCCCACCACCGCCTGTCGCTGTCAGAGAATCAAATGATGAATTAGTTCCATTCGTACCACCAGAACTAACACCGCCACCAGAAGCACCCCCACCGATTGTGACGGTGTAAGATGCAGTTGCCAAGGTTCTATCTTTAAAAAATTTGAAGCCCCCTGCACCACCTCCCCCACCTCCATTTGTCCCAGCACCTGAGCCACCCCCTGCAACAGTGAGAATATTGAATAATGGGCTTGTTGCCGTCTGAGTTACTACAAACGATCCAGACGAAGTAAAAGTATGTGTTCTAAAATCCCCGTTAGTGGTTATCGTCCCTCCAGTTGCGGTAGTGTATATAGTAGATGTTATATTTCCTGTACCATCACCGATATTAGTCCAAACATTATCGTTCGTAGTAGCGTCAGTAAGACAATACATCTCACCTGTCGTTGTGCGTAGCCATACTGTGCCGACACCGCCACTTGGGTTGGTAGTCAAAGTAGGTTCTGAAGTACTTTTTGTAATATCGCTTGGGAGACTTGTAAGATTAGCCCCAGATATAGCTGGCAAAGAACCTGTTAGCTTACTTGCAGACAACGCACTGATCTTTGCATCTGTAATTGACCCAGCAAGATCATCATTTGTGATTGTGCCGTCTGCTATATCTGCTGATGTTAGTGGTACTGCGGTTGGAGTTTGTCCTATGTATCCCATTATGAAATCTCCAAAACACTGAGCATAATATCCGCATCTCCATTGGCAGATGCTTTCGCTTCAAATATCTCGCCAGCTTCCATGATTAGTTTGTCACCACTCAAGCCTGAAAGTGATGATCCAATTGGTAACGGGGTACTAGGAGCAAGTACATATTTAGTTGAACCACTCGCTCCTACTTTAGCTTCAACATTTACAGAATTTGTCCCATCGATGTTCGTGAATCTCATGCCAATTACTACTGCGCTAGTAGCTGCTGGGCAAGTGTATATAGTAGCTAAAGCTGTTGTTAGTTCTGCTTGCGCTCTTTGATAAACTTCTGCCATCGTATTACTCCTTTGTTATCCTAATGCCAGAACAAGCCCAACACTTGCACCTGCGGTTGATGAAACAGTTACCGTGTCGGTTCCTGCATTTGTAGTTATTGAAGTTCCTCCAGAGCCTACTAAAGTCATAGTATCCGATGTGGAATCAGCTACTACATCTGACTGCCCTGCAACCACGACAGTTCCAAAAGCCATTGCTGTTGAAGTAGGAGACACATTCTGCCAAGCAGAACCGTTGTACACTCTCATTGCGTTACTGTCAGTCCTGAAGACCAAATCTCCTTCTGTTAAAGAAGTAGTAGGGTCTGCGCCTGCAATTCTGTACACTTCTGCAAAGCTGTTTACTGAAGCTATATTGGTTGCGGTAGTGTTGACGTTAGTAATGTCACCAGCAACAATATTTATATTTGTTCCATTACCAGCTACTGTATTGACGTTAGCTATATCTCCACCAACAGCTGTTATGTTGGCATTATTTGTTGCTATTGTCTGTATGTTATTGGTTGGTGATATCTGTCCTGCAACTGTTGTTATGTCAGCATCATTTCCTGCTACTGAATTAACATTAGCTATATTAGTAGCTACAATATTTGTATCACCTTCTTTTGCTGCTATCTTATGGTATGTATAGGTATTTAAAGTAGTAGTACTTATTACTTGCATACCTAAACCATCAGCTATAGTAGTACTCTGATAAGTAGCAGGGATACCAGTAATAGTTACAGTATCCGAACCTATAGTTCTACCAGTAGTAGATACTCCAGAGCTATTAACTACAACTCCTCCTGCATTTGCTATAGATACTACAGTACCTGCACCATCCTCAGGATCTGGATTATCATTTGGAAAGGCAACTTCAGAGGCAATAGCTACAAAACCACCTACAGCATTAACAAGAGCTACGATATCATCTCTTACAGCCTTAGACGTAGGTACAGCTTCATCCGTACTAGATAGAGTAGTCTGTAATGTAACTTCTTCAAGTACACCTGCACCACTAGCTACTCGTCCTATTAGCTTATTTGAGGCACTTGTAGGTGCCATCTTAGCAAGAGTAATATTAGCATCTAATACTTTTACAGTAGTGACAGCATCAGCTGCTATCATAGCAGGCTCTACAGCATCTGTAGCAATTGTAAGTGCTCCTGTATTAGCTAAGGTAGCATCACCAGACATGAGTACATTATTAAACTCAGTACCATCACCTACTAGGATATGAGCATCTGTAGCTACAAGGCCAGTATCAAAGGCTCCGAAAGCATCTACAGCTTCCTGAGAGAGATAGAAAGCTTGTAAGCTATCTGTATCTAGGTCAGTCTCTGATAGATTACTACCGTCCACGTAGTCTACAAGTCTGGTAGTCAAGCTAGAGACTCTGATAATAAGAACAGTGTCTCCAGTTGTTACAGTACCAGTAACGGCAACCTCAGAGTTACTGTTCCATGTGAAAGCTGCTGAAGTCCCGTTGACCTCTACATCTACATGGGACCTATTTATGAAGCTGAAAGTAACAGCAAAGGTCTGGCCTGCGCCAGTAGACCCCGCTGTGTATGTTACCTTAGAATTTGCCATTTATTTTAGTTTCCTTGAAGATTAAGTGGTATTTGAAAGCCTTGTTGTCTAGGCTGAACAATGTTCTGTTGTTGGTTATACTTAAACTCTGCCATAGCTTTAGCTAGTCTTGGGAATTTCTGCTTGGCAACCTCTAGGGCTGCTCTTTTATTCCCACTTATGTTAGTATCAAGGATCTCTAGCTGTAGTCCACCCGGCAGTGTATTAAAACTTTTAGAACTTACCATCTTCTCTAAACGCTGATTGGCTGTAGTCCACAGATCTATAGTAAACGACTTTTCTTCATCTGTTAATAGTACTCCACCAACTTTATGAAGAGCTGAAGGTTGACCTATAGTAGCTTCAAGTTCTGCTAGCTTGTTAATAAGAGGACTCTTAGAACGCTGTAGTCCTTTAGAAGGGTTAAGCATGTGATTAACTACATTCAAAGTAACATCAAGATCCTGATTAGTGCCGGGATACTGTACTACGTTACCTGCTAAGTCCTTCATAGCAAACCTATCACCCCAACCAAACATAACAGAGTCCTGAGCTTCTTGGAATACTCTAGAAATTTCTTCCATAACACCACCAAGAGACTTATCAAACAGACGGCCTTCACCTTCTATATCTTGTTCTTGTAGTCTTTCAGGCCTGGTAGGATCTATTAATCTAGTAACATCCCTTCGTAGGCTAGAGTATAGACTAACAGTAGGACTAAAACTTACTAACTTACGGAGTGTATTACTAGTACTTCTACCATCTGAACTAAACACATCAACAAGTTCTCCAACACTAGATAGGAAGGTTTTATTCTTAATCAATTCAGCCATTCCTACCATGCCAGACATTAGAACCTCGTTAAACTTCTCTTCTATTTCATCTGAAGCATCTCCTACTTCGTACTTACCAGCTAAGTTTGTCATACCCTTAGCCATGTTAGCAGCTATAGCGGAAGCAGATAGAATCAAACCAAAGGGATCAAACCTATCATAAGACTTCAAGCCGTTACCAAAGTCAGCACTCCACCAACCTCTACCACCCATAGACAGTTCCATAGTCTTACGTAGAGCAGGGTCTTTAGGAGGAGCACCTGTGAAGTTACCAGCATAAGCTAAGCTAAATAACCCAGACCAGATCACCCAAGCACTAGCCATACGTGCTTCAGCCAACTCTTTCACACCGGGAACAGTACTCTTAAGTTCTTGTTTAAGAGAGTTACTGAACCTGTTAATAAGAGGAGTACGTTCAAAGGTAAAGTTAAAGATATTAGCTGGAGTTTGAAAGAAAGGAATAAAGATTCTAGAGATACCTGTAGGATCTCTCTGATCTATAAAAGTCTTAATAGACTTAGCTACTCCAGGTACGGATTTCTCGTTACCAAAGGCATCTTTAACAATTCTATCAGGTAATACATTAGTAAAGGTATTCTTATCTGCAGAAGCTCTCGCTTGTTCAATGATGTCATCATGTTTAAAGATGTCACTCATGATCTCCTGAGTTCGTTTCTGAATGTCAGCTAATGAATTTACACTACCATCAAGGTTAATCTCGTTACGAGCTTTACGGTAAGCTAGAGCCCTATGTTCTGCTCTTTTTATTACAGCTTTAAACGCTTCATCAACTGATATAAGAAGCTTACCTGGCATATTAACTGCTGTACCTATGTAATCTACAGCCTTACCTAAGTTACCTCCGACATTAAAAGCCTCTTTACTAATCCCACGATCTCTTACGTTTGAGAAATCTACTTTAAAGTTAGGATCAGCAGGGCCGTGACGTAGTGCTTTACCTAGTACCCTAAAGAAATCAGGAATACCAGACATATAGCCCCAGCTTAGACGAATAACTTCCTTGAAGTCTATGTCTCCTTTACCAGTAGCTGTAGTTTTTAAGGCTGCTAAGGACCTCTCAAAGATACTAGAGATGATAGCAGAGGTAGTACCCATAGGATTAACTACTACTATAGATTTACCAGAGGATAACAGGCCATTAATGTATATTTCAGAAGCAACATTAAAGGACTTAGCAGAGAAACCTCTATCCATAGCTGCCAATCTAGTACGCATCTGGCTAAATGTCATGCTATCAATCTCTGCTAATTCAGCTCCTTGAGCTCTTAGAGAGAAAGCTTCTTGTATCTCAGCATTAGAGATAGCAGTCTGTATACTATCTTGCTCTCGCTTGATAGCTTCTCGTATATCCTTGCCTATAACTTCCTTTTCAACCTTAGTTATTGTACCAAAGTCGTTATCTAGTCGTTTCATTAACAGATCAGAGAACTCATTGTTTAACCTTTGTAGTGTCTTTTCTGTAGCATCTAAAGGTTCCAATGCTTTTAGTAACGAAGAGCGTTCAGCTTTAAGAGTTTCAATCTCTGTAGTTGTAATAGTATCTCTAACAGCTTTAGAAGCTCTAGGATCTACGCCAGCTTGTAGCTTTTCTATTTGATTAGAAAGCTTCTCAAACTTCTTACGGAGTTTAATCTGAACTTTACTTTGCTTCTTGAACTTATTATATATTGTATCTCGTTCTGCTTTAATCTTTTTAATGTTAGCTTTAATACCATTGATAGTAGACAACTGTTCAGGTGTAGCTATGTCCTTTAAAGGCTTTTGTTTAGGAAAAGGAGCCCCTCGTTCAGGTCTCTTCATACTAGCTTCAATACCTTTAAGCTTCTTTATAGCTGCTTCTATTCGTTTCCCTGTAGGTGTCTCCTTTAGCGTATTGATAGTAGTCTTACGCTTCTTACCAGGACCTACTTTACCTGTAACTTCTACAGCAACACCGGGAGTTGTGAGCTCTACGTCAGGCTTACTACCTGATTGAGCCTTAACTTCGTCTATAGCATTCTTATCTAACTTATCTAACTTAGAAGCATGACCAGCAGTCATACGCTGTACTTCAACTGCAGGCTCTATGAACCTTTGTTGTACTGCATCTTTAACAATATCAGGGTTATCAATAGCAGGTCCTAGTTTACCATGTGCTCTTAAGGCATCTGAAGTAGCTTTACTCATACCAGCACCATTAAACAGAAGAGCACTCTGTATCTGATAAGCTTCTAACCTTGCCTTTTTATTTGCAGGACTAGGATTGGCAGCAAATGCAGTGTTTACTTGAGCAAGCTTCTTGAGCTGTAGGGCATTTAGAGCTTTGATAGTTCCTATTAGAGGTATAATGTCCCTAACATCTTGGACCTTACCCTGCATAAAAGCTACCATCTCTCGTTTCTGACCATCATTAGCCACCATAAAGCTATCTATCTGTTCGTTAGCTGTGATGTTAAAGTCTTCTGTAGCTATGCCGGGTTTAGCTCTCTCCTTTACTTTGATATGTCTAGAGACAAACTGTAGTACATTGTTAATATCAGCAGATGCTCCAGACTTAAGGAAGTTCATGGAGAGTAGCTGTGTCAAATCTTGATCTGGGATAGTCTCATCATTAGCTAACTTATTAAGCATGTCAGCTACTGGTTGAGGGATATCTCCAGCATTACCTGATTCATCCTCAAAGATTCTACGAGGATCAGCATTATAGCTATCAGCATGTTGCTTGCTAGCAGTACCTTCATCTGGTAAAGCTGCTATGATAGGATCAATTTTAGCAGGATCACCATCAATACGTAGTCTATCCACCCCTTCAACAATTTCAGCACTAAACTCATCAGCTGCTTGCTGTGTGCCTTCTGGGAGGGCGTTATCCCCACCTTCTGTAGGAGCATTAGGCTCTGCTTTAGGGTCATCAGGACCTGCCTTAGGAGCATTGGGGTCTACCTTAGCTCCTTTAACTGACTTCCTAAGGGCTCCTGAAGCTTTAACAAGTAGGTCAATCAGACCGCCAGCTATTAGCCCTGTGAGGGCAGCTTTAAATCTAGCAACAGCTTCAGGGTCTGTGTCTTTCTGAGCTAAGAACTCCCTTGTAGCGGCCCCAGCTCTGCTGTCTTTAGAGATTACGCCTAATGCTAAGGCTAAGTCAGCAGCGTTAGGGTCTTTAGGATCAAATGCAAAGGCATCTGTAAGAGCCCCAGCTGTTGTATTGGTTATAAAGGCGCCAGCTTTGGATAACTTTCCTGACTTCTGGAAGAGATTAGCTAACTTAAGGCCTGCACGTATGCCACCTGCTGCTGGAATAAAGAAAGAAAGGGCTTGACCTGCACCTCTAGCTAGCTGATCGCCAGTATCTTTAGGATCTTTATAGCCAAATAGATTATCAGGACCGCCTAATGCCTGTACAGGTTCAGCTATAGCTCCTACTACTACTCCTTTACCAAATTCCGTAAAGAACTCACCAACTTCACTGAGTAGACCCTTCTGCTCGTTAGCTATAGCAGCTGTTTCTTGTTCAATAATAGGAGATGTCTCTTGTCGTAGAGCCTCCTTTTGAACTTCTTCAGCAGCTGCAGGTGTGGCTTCAAAACGATCTCTTGCAGTTCTGTTAGGCACATAGCTGTTTCGTATCTGGTCCTCTATTATTAAAGTTTCTGGTGTAGTTTGTATTCCACCTTGTTCTTCTTGTGCCATTTAGTTACCTTTATTTTTTAGCCTTTTAGTGATAGCAATGCTATTAAGCTTTTTTGCATAATTTATATCAGTAGCATAGCCGCCTGCTTTTAATGCTTTAGCAACTTCAAGAAATGTACCCTTACTTAAAGCTTCAGAATAATGTGTCTCTAATAGCGTTCTATGTTGTTTGAAAGACTCTAGAAAGGAAGAGTTAGAGCTAAACTTAGCTACTATAGTACTAACAGTGCCTCCTGTACTTTGTTCATCTGTAGGTAAACTAACGCTGCCCACAGAACCAGGAACCGACCTTCCTTCCTTAATACCAAAGAGATTATTATGTTTTCTAGCTAAATCGGATACATGCCAATCACTCTCTAGAATAGCTTGAGCAATAGCAATCTTAGCCATTAAGGGATTACCAGGCCAAACCTTATCGGCTAAACTCTTGTATATGTTGACTAGAGCAACCCTATCAGGTTCATTAATCTCTTTACGACTCTTAGCCTTTAAGATAGTCTTAGGCAAATCTTTAGCTGAAAAGTCAGGAAGAGACACTCTACCAGCCATTCCACCATCATTCTTTTTAGACTTACTTCCTGCCGCGATAGGACCATTAACTTCTGGAGGTGGTCCTTTACTTAAATTTAGTGTTGCGAAAGGCTGGTCTGCAAGCTCCTGAGGTGTTTGTATACGTCCATCAAAAGAGCCTTTACCTACTGGAGATCCTATAGAAATACTCTTAGATCTAGCCTCTGGATCTCCACCAGGAGTAATGAACCTTCCAGTCTCAGGGTCTTTACCTTTGTTGTCTATAATGATCTGTGAAGCTTCTTTTTGAGAAACTATCTTACCATTAAATATACTAGGTATATGTGTAAGTTCACCATTGTTTATTTTAGAGTTTTTTACTCCTATAGTATATTCAGAAGATTTTCCTCCAAAATTATTAAAGTATAATTTACGGCCCTCTGAGGTAACTTCCCCCGTAGCCTTACCTAAGACTAGTTGTTCTTCTGAGCCTCCACCAGCAGGAACCTCAGCTGCATCAGTTGGTGTTTCTTCACCAAATCCTAAGTTCTCAGCAGCAGACTCCTCAAATGCTCTATCACGAGTAGGGAAAGCTTCTTTAAAATCTGAAGCTGCTGCATCAAATAAAGACTGAAAGCTTTTCTGTAAGAAGCGTTCTCTTTGCATGTCACCTATAATCTCTGGAAGTGCATCAAAATTAGCATCTACAGTGTCAGCAGTTGATCCTAGACCTGTGCGTGACTTAGGCTCAATACTCTTAGAATCACGCTTCTCTTTTTCAGCGATGTCAGCTTGTATTGACTTAAGATATTTCTGTTCAGAACTACTTCTAGGCCTCTCAGTCAGTGTGTTTTTGGAAGGAGTAGCTTCAGATTGAAATTGCTTAAGGAACTGTGTCACAGCTTCTGTTTCTAATCTGACGTACTCGGCTGGGTCTTCTAGTATTGAGGTCTGCTTTTCAATCTCAGGTATTTCTTTAATAGGAAGAGGTGCTGGAGGTTTGTCCTCCTTAGTGGTAGTTTTAGCTGCTGTAGCTTCTTTATCTTTCTTTTCCTTATCAGCCCTTCTAGCCTCCTTAGCTTCATCGTTGGCTTTCTTTTCTTGAGCTTTAGTAATGATGCCCTTTTCTAAGTCATCTATGAAGTCAAGAACATTCCTGTTAAACTCAGCAGCGAATGTGTCAATAACTTTAGGATCAAAGTCATTAGTTTTGGTAGCTTCTAAAGCTCCAGAAGCTGCCTTTGAAGCTGTGTCCTCTAATAAACGCTGTAGTTTTACTAGAGAATTAGCAACATCTGCAGGGTTGGCAGTCTTAGACTTATTAAAGTTTTGACCATAGGCCTCATTATATACACCATCTATATACATGGGTACAGAGCTGTCCCCCAATGACGGTCTTATCAAGGAAGGTAACTTATCTTTCAGCTGTTTTATAGAGGCATTAAAAGCTGCGTGGCTACTTTTAAACTCTTCTTGCTCGCCTTTATTTAGGTCCATAAAAAACTGGTGATCTTCAGACCGGATGTTTCCCCTACCTAGAGCCAGACGTATCTGGTGATCTTCGAGTTTTCCTCCTGAAGCTAGAATTTGTTTTATAATAGATTGTCCTACTGCCCCACCCTTAGCTTCTTGTAGATTACTTTGTTTAGACTCTTCAGCTTTTATTAGTCTATTAACCTTATCAGTACTAACGTTATGTTGTCCAGCTATTCCGTATACTTCTCCATTACTTTTACCTTCAACTATTGCAGTTAATACAGCATCTTCAGCTTCAGAAGCTGCTCTTTCTCCGTCTTTCTTATCCTGTCTTTCTAGAGCTAAAAAGTGTTGTTGACTAGCTTTGTTATAGCGGTCTATGATACTGACAGCACTAGCAGCATCCTGATCTTTATTTCCAACTTGGAGTCCCTTCACGTATAAATCCATGTAGGTGACACCCTTATTAAACTTCTCATTGAATAGGCTGTTCATCAATCTGGGATCTGCTATCACATCAGGGTTCTGGGAGGCTAATTGAATCAGGAGTAGCTTAGATTCTTTATCCCCTAAGCCCATCTTTAGTTCTAAAGCTTGATCAGAAAGGCCATTTAATAGCTCTATAGTAATAGCAGAACTAAGTGGTTCATTTACAGCCTTGCTGGTTGTTATAGAATTTTCCAAAAGATTCTTGATGCGATGGATCACTTCTGATTTATTATGATCATCGTCTACATCACGTATCGCTCTCTTAACTTCATCCCTCTTTTCACGAGCCTTAGCTGCGAAGAGCTGTCTGGTTGTGTTGTTTCTAATACCATTCAGTCCAGTAGCTGCAAAGCCATCGAAAACGCCATCAGCGGTTTGTAGCTTAGCACTAAGTTCTCCTGTATTATTAATAAGATCATGACCAGCAGTACCGTCTACAAAAGCTTTTATCTCTCCTAGAGTTTTATCAGCAAAATTAGCATCTACAATGTTATCAAACTTCTCTGATGCTACATCTAAAATCCCTGAAGGTCTAGTTTCTCCTCTAATAGCAGCATTCTCAGCTAGGCGGGTATCCTCTATGATCTGCTTTTGTTTTGAAGCTTCGCCTAAAGAGCCTAAAGAAGAAGCAAAAGACTGAAGCCCTTTAGTAAACAGAGCATTCTCAGCACTTCTATTCACAGGTCCCTGAACACTTACAGAAGTTGTGGTCTTTGCTAGCTCTGTATCAACAGGGTCCAATGTAAATAACTTATCAGCAGATGGCATAATAATCCTTTATATATTATTTATTGTGTTTTAGTAGTTCCTTTTTGGTTATTAATACCAGCCTGTATCCCCGAACCGAGAATAGATAAGCCTGTACCTGCCAGACTCCCACCAGTACTTAAACCTGTTAGAGCTTTATTGTTCTTGCTCTGTGTTTCTAGCTGTATATTTCTTTGTCTTATATTAAAATTAGCCACTTGAGTTTTGAAGTTAAAGTCTTTTCTAGCTAAAGCACTCAGGCCATGTCTATTAATATTCTGAATAGTAGCAGCGTAGGAGGCTCCTTCTTGTCCAAAGCTTCCCCCAAAGCTAGCTTTAATAGCAGCATTCTTAGCTTGTTCTCTTCTTATATTCTTCTGCAGCTCAAACTTACTTATCTTAAATTTCTGCATCTCTAACAGCTGTTGCTGGTTTAGATTAAGATGAGCATTGTATGATAACTTATTATTAATAGCTATCTGCTGGTTAGCTTGAATTCGCTGTTCAGCGGCTGCTAAGTTAGCTTGTTGATTCTGTTGGATGGCTGAACCTGCTTGTACTGCAAACTGCGCTAGGTACAAATAATCAAATCCTGCCATCACTTAACCTCGAAAACTCATACAATTTAACATTATTTATCAC
>TARA_R110000787_G_scaffold148_2_pt1 | contig 12737 bp, 21 predicted proteins | sample TARA_R110000787 | Tara Oceans TARA_R110000787 (sample SAMEA4397920) | marine metagenome | biome: Polar Biome; feature: [DCM] deep chlorophyll maximum layer (ENVO:01000326); material: water (ENVO:00002006), including particulate matter (ENVO:01000060) such as... | depth 35 m
ATAATTTTATTTTTAAATTCTAATAAAACATGAATTAAGATATTTCTTTCTTTTTTACTTAATTTAATATTCATAATTTCTCCTTTATATTATATTATATTATATTATATTATATTATATTATACTAAAGTCAAGAAAATAATTTTTATGAAAAAAAATCTAAGTTGCATCTCCCCACGATTTTCCTACGTCGCAATCAACTTTACTAGGAACAGATAACTTAATACAGTTTTCCATTACCTCCATAATTTTATTTTTTACTTTTTCGGATCCATCAAAACTTAAAGTTAACTCATCATGTATTTGTATTAAAGGAGTTAGACCTTCTTTATGTAATTCGATCATTGCTTGCTTTGTTTGATCGGCAGCGGACCCTTGAATTAATCTATTCAATGCTTTGTAGGTCCCCGCTCTTTTTAAATGATGATGTTTTCCATATTTTATTTTAGCCTGGTCTAAAGGCAACGCTTTAAATACGCCAAAGGTGGTTGGTTCCCATAATTCAAAACGACATTTCCTGCCTTTTAATGTTGAGATATAACCTTCGCTATTGGCATAGTTTGAAACCCTAGTTGCTAAATCCTTAACAAAAGGGACTTTAGTATTGTATTCTGATAAAATTTCTTTTGCAACAGCAACATCTACCTGTAGTTCATTAGAAAGTTTATTAACACCCATGCCATAAAAAAGCCCTAAATTAATAGTCTTGGCTTGATCTCTTTCAATATTAGCAATGTCCGCTACAGTGTTATGAAAATCTGCATTAGGATTTTTTTGATATTCATTCACAATTGATTCGGCGCCCTCACATCCGAGTTTAAAAGCATAATGAGACGCGATCCGTGGTTCTTGTTGGGAGTAATCAAAACTACCCCATGTCTCTCCTTCTTCAGGTAAAAATAATCCTCTAATTTGTTTTTTAATTTCTTTATTGCGTGAAGGCAATTGTTGTAAATTAGGATTGGAATAACTTAATCTTCCTGATACTGTTCCTGCTTGGCCATCTCTCATTTGATGAATACTTGCATGAATTCTACCTGTAGATCCATGTCTAATAATAGTATCAAGAAAAGTAGATTGTACTTTATTTATTTCTCTAGCACTTTGAATTTTTTGAGCAATGGGATGTTTATGATGTAATAAAAAATCTTTCGTAAAACTTGGTGCATTAGTTTTCTCTGTTCGTGGATATTCTATTTTAAGTTTATCAAAAACTTTTTGAATAGAATTTGCAGCCCAAATATCAACTGCAATGCCCGTGTCTGCCAATATACTACTAAGTATCTTTTTTTCTGTATTCTTAAAACTTTTTTTATAACTTCTTGCTTTTTCCACATCAACTTTTACTCCTTTTTTAATCATGTTAAAAATAATAGGAATTAATTCCATTTCTAATTTATAAACACTTGTTAAACTTTCTTTCTCTATAATAGGCCTCATATGATGATATAATCGTAAAGTTAAGTCAGCATCTTGTTCAGCATATGTCCCAACAAAAATAGCCGGGAGTTTATACATTTCACTTTTAGGATTAACTCCAAATTCTATAGCTGCTTGTTTTAATAAATTTTCATCTTTGTACTCGCCTAACATATCTTTACCAACAGCATTCAATGCATAAGAAAACTTATTTTCATTTATGATAGGAGCCATGATCATTGTGTCAACAATTGGTCCTTTGACATCAATTCCTTCGGCGTAAAGCCATCCTAGGTCATAAAGAGCATTATGGGCTACTTTTATAGCATCAATTTGCATCAATTTTTTAAACCATTCCATAACGCGCCTACGATCCCAATTGAAGCCATTTTCATGTCTTATGGGGTAATACCCCTTCCAGCCATCTACAGCGACAGCCACGCCTATGATATGACCTTTTTTTATCATCCACCCTGGTCCATTGGTCTTTAATTCTGGATCATATGTCTCTAAATCAAATGCGATGACTTTTGCGTCAGATAGATCAGGTAACTCATGTGGAGGGACCCATTCTGATTGTGTGAATCCAAAATTATGCTGCATTATTTTTCTCCTTTAATTTAATATGATAAGCTTTAATGGCTTCAGATCTTTTCCTAATATGTTCTTCTGATTGTTTTCGTCCTTTCCAATAATTTTTATATTTTTCTATAAAAGCTTTGCTTTGAGGCCTGTCTGCCATTTTTTTCTTAAATTCTGGGGTTCCTCTTTTTGATCGATTTGCTTCTCTCTTTTTGGTTACCTCTCCTGTATAACCACGTGAAAGATTATATTCTTTAATGTTTTCTTTAACATAAACTTTATGAAGTGGAAGATTTCTTCTTCCTTTTTTAATATACTTCCGTGCGAACATTCCTTGTTTTCTTCTTCCTTCAATAGTTGGAGGAATAAATTCCCCTCTAGCAATTCTTTCTTTTGCATTATCTGAATGTATCTCACGTGTTTCATTACATATTAATGCTTTACCCCACAATATACCGTACTTTTTTTTATAATCATTAATACTTGTTTCATGAGATATGTTAAGGTGGACACCAAGTGATCTGTAGTGCTTGCCACATAGAAGACAAGTGATCCTGTCTCCAACAAAATATTCCTTGTATTCATCATAATTTTTAAAAACGAAATCTTTTGGATAACCAGGAAGAACTCGTCTTCTAGCTTCTTTTAAAACATGAGGGGGGATAGGCATTATTTTTTCTCCTTTATATAAGTTCTTTCATTGTTTGATTAATACTATCCCAACGTTTTTTGGTGATTGTATATTCTTCATCAACATATTCTTTTAATTCTTTTAAAAAGGCATGGCAATAGTGTTTCCATTCTTTTCCCTCCAGTTTAAATTCTTGATACTGAAGATCACGAGAACACATTAAAATAATGCCTTGCTCTATTTTTGTTTTACATAAGTGATTATGAGACATGCCATAACAAGCGAGCTGCATAAAATGTTCTTCTACCCATTCTCTTTTTTTAGGATTGCGTGTTTGTTTAAAATCAACAATACAAGGTTTATTGTTGTATACCCCGACAAGATCAATTGTTCCCCTAAAGTAATGATCAAAATACACATGTGCTTCGATGCCCCAAACTTCTTGTAATTTATTTTTTAATCCTTCCTGTAGAATAATGCTACCCATTGCTGATGCTTTTTTTATTTCTTGAGGATCTTTTCCATGAGGAGCTACAATAGGAGGAAGAGCTTGGTATTGTATGTTACAGAATTTCCATAAAGATGTTTCTAAATACGTATGCATAAGAGTTCCTATGCGTTTAGATTCTTCTATGATCCTCTCCGCTTCTTCTTTCCCTACTGTTTTTATCCAGTTCTGTATTGATGGCTTAGGTTTAGAACCCATAATACGAGAAAAAGATAAAAGTAAATGTGAGTCTTCAGGCCATTTATATAAAGATTCATATTTTTTATTATAAACAAATCGTAATTCCCTACAGTTTTCTGGGTACATGCCCACTGTTAATAGTCTATCCTTACTTCTTATTGTTTCTGATTTCATGTTGCTCCTTTATATACTCTGCTGTTTCTCTTCCTCGTTTTTCACCTTCTGATTCAAACGATTGATCTTTCTTTTTACTGCGTGCTTCTATTTCCCCTGCTATACAAGCGTAAGCTGCCATGTCTATATAACTATCTTTTTTATGTTGGTTCATGAGCCGTGCTACTTTTACCAAGGCCATACAGATAGCAACATCGTGCGCTGTAATTTTTTTCTTTAAAAATATAGACCAGAAGTCTGCAATGTTTTGATGATTGGTTAGCTTATCACCGTAGTCTGTTTGTCTATCGCCCCCAATAAGTTTTGTTGCTTCTTCTAATAACTCCTGGGATATCATATTAAATAACCTTCTTGTTGTTGTGATTCAACGATATATAAATTTTCTTTTGCTCTAGTAATAGCTACATAAAAAACTCTATGTTCATCATCAGGATTTTTAATGTAAGCTTTATAAACTAATCTACCCAGATCTAATAAGACAACAACATTATCGCACTCCCCACCTTTTGCTTGATGAATAGTAGATACACGAATTCTGGGTTCCCCTTTAATATCTTCTCCTATTCGCTCTAATCTTCTTAAATAAGCAATATCAAAATCGGTGACTTTATCCATTACCTCATGCCACTCTCCATCCACAAGAAGACCATGATCTTTTTTTAAATCTTCTAAGCTAAATAAAGATTCCTCATCTTTCCCTTTAAATGTTTTACCCCCTCGTTTAATCCCTGTACCTGATTTAATTTTATTATATAAATTTTTTATCTCTAATAAAGACACAACAGTTTCTTTTTTTAATCGTTGCCAAGTATCAATAGCATCTAAAGTTGAAGGAACAACAGGGCGATGTTCTCCTCTTCCATACCATAAACCACTGTCTTTTAAGAAAGACTCTATTTTTTCATTTCTTATTTTTTTTGTTCTCCCTAATATTAACCAATTACCAGTTGATAGATCCACATGTTTTAAATCAGCTACTTGATTAATTTTTCCTTCCTCTTCTTTAGGTTCCCAAATTTTTTCTCTTCTATTTCTAACTTTAGAGATAATATGATTAGCCAATTCATAAACAGTTTTTGGACAACGATAAGACTTATGAAGCACTGTAACATTTCCTTCTAAATTAATAAAACGATCTACATCAGCGCCAGACCAACGAAAAATAGCTTGATCATCGTCCCCGGCTATATAAGTTTCTTTACTATTTTTCATTAATTTATCTACCATGTTGTATTGAATACGTGGCATGTCTTGCGCTTCATCAATAAAAAGGACATCAAACTGTGTAAGAAATGTGTCATTTGTGTAATTAACAATCATATCTGTAAAATCAAATAAATCATTTTCTTCTTTAAAATCTTTTATACACCGATTAAGATAATCAAGTTTAGGCCAATTAATAGTATGATCCCCATTATTCCAAGCATCTTTTAAAGAAATATTTTTTAATCTGGCTATATTAATTAAATTAACAAATTTATGATTAGAGTTAGAATAAATTGAATCATCATTCGTATCAAAAACTAAATCAAAACCTATTAACTCAGACAATTCTTTCCAATGTTTAGATTTCATTAAATTATTTCTATCAATAGGAAGACATCTATAAGCAAAACTATGAAGAGTCCTAAAGTGAACTAAGTCATCTTTGCTTGCTTGAAATTTATCTCGCGCTCTATCTCTAGCTTCATAAGCAGCTTTCTTAGAAAATGAAAAAAATCCAATTTTATCCCAAGAAACACCTTGTTCTTTTTTCTGCCTACAAATATCTAAAAGCTTAGTAGTTTTACCTGTGCCTGGTGGTCCTAAAATTATATTAATCATAAAGGTATATCCACTTCATCTATATTTTCTCCTCCTAATACTTCATTTTCTTTTCTAACTTTATTATTTTTAATATTAGCAGGAGTAGGTATCTCTACTAAAGATTTTTCATAAGCAGGAATAACCCAGGCTCTTGTTTGTATTTTTCTAACCGCTACAGTTATATTCATTCCTCCTATATCTTTTAATCGTTGAACGATCCAAACACGTTGCACTTTAAAATTCTTACTATTCTCTAACCATTTTGATAAATCAACCAAACGAAAATATGTTGGAAGTGATTTAAAAACAGTATCATTCTTTTTAAATTCTTTTACGTTCTCATCAGTAAAAGATTTCTGCATTTCTAGTTCATCCATAGAAAAAGAATCTCCTCTTGATAAACAAAATTCTTTTAAGTAATCTAAAAATTCCCCTACTTTAGATACATCTGCCGGGACTTCATCTATTTTTATGTTTTCAAATAACATAGCCACTATCTCTTCCCAATCATCGGCTTTAACTTTAGGAACATAAATTTTTAACTGTTCTCCTACCATTTTTCTAAACAATGCATGAACATATAAAACACCTAAATCATTAAACTCTACTCTTCTATCTCCAACATTTAAAAACCAAATAGGAGGAACACTGTCTAAAACTGATAACTCGCTATAGGTTGGATGATCAGCCGTTGAATGGCCAACACCGTGTTTTCTTAATTTACATAAAGGTTTATTACAAACAGAATTAATAGGGGGCTGCTTACAACGATAAAAATATTTAAAGTCACCATCTGGTTTTTTCTTCCCAACTTGTTTTTGTACTGTAGTTACTTCAGTAGCATTTAAAGGAGGATCCATATAATTCCTGTTATAGGCCTCAAGTAAATCTTCCCAATCATCAGGATTAGATTTACGATAAAAAACTCCGATATTAAGTAACCCATTATTTCTTGTTCCTTCAGGAAACCCTTGTGTAGTTAAAATTTGTAAGCAGGGAGGACCATCCTTTATGACTTCTTGTTCTACCTTGATTGCGATTTTGCTAATATCATCACAGACATATTTGTCGTATAAGTCAAAGAACTCGTCAAGAGAAGCACCCTCACCATTGTCAAGAAACGCGTACCGTGTCTCGCCATGATAAGGAAGGTTCAGCCATGAACCTGAATCTTTTTCATTGGCTAGTTCTGTTTGTTTAGGGAAAACTTCTGTATGTGCATATCCGATGTAAGAAGAAATTTCTTTAAGTTTTTGTTGATAGATAGCTGCTGACTGTGGATTTTTGGAAAAAAGAAAAATATGTGCCCCAAAAGATTTGGAGGAACACATTATTAATGGTAACTTATATTTTCGTATTTTGGATAATATTTTTTTGTGATCCAGCGGGTACTCGTCAATATCAATACAACCCCAAGTGGCTGTTGCATCGTCACGAATGGGGACTATCCCTAAAGCCGGCATCTTTCCATCAAGATGATCCTGATACATTTGCAAGGTTGGTGGTTCGTGTTTCGTGAACATTTTACCATCACGCTTCCCATTTATTTTTGTTTCAGAATAGCGATACTCACCATGCACACGGTCTAGACCTGTAAATATATGTTTAAATTTTTCTGCTTTCATAAATATAAATAATAACTAGGGGCGAATAAAACTACATAAATAACAGAATGTTATAATTAATTCGCCCCTCTCTAAAATATAGAGGTAATTAAGATCCTAAAATGTTAGTATCCGCATTAGGAGTAACATCTTTAATATCTTGATCAGTATCATTTAAAGCTTCTGGTGTTGGATCAATTGATCCAGACGTCACAAGTTCATGAAAACTTTTAGCTTCTTCCACCAAGTAAGATGGATTTTTTAAATCATTAACAGATTTCTCTAAAACAATTTTCCATCCCCACCAATCGTTCTTTTTATTTTGTTCTTGTATACCTTCCATTTTGTATACATTGGCAAACATCGGAGGAGTGAATAGTGAACCATTAGGTAATTGAATTTTTTGATTCATCATCATTGTATTCCAATAACGAGATTTCTTATATTGAGTTTTCTGCATAATAATTTGACATCTCTCAAAAGATCCATCATCGTTTAAGCGTAAAACAAAATATTCAGCCGTTCTTACAATGTAAGTAGGGCTCATTTCACCATTAATTAAATAATGGTCCTCTCCATCAGCACCTCTAGTTAAAGGAGGGATATCCTTTGGTTCGTAAATTTTTACTGGAGCTCCTGTTCCTTCACCTAAAGGGGACCACTCAACACCTCTTACACGAAATGCACATGGTATAACACTTACACCTTTGTAAAAATCTTTAGTTACAGAATTAAAAATATCTCCTTGCTCAAGTCCTTCTACAAACTTAGCATTTGATTTTTTAACTTCTGGAGTCTGAGAACTAGCAATCTTTAAAAATGGTATTGCCATTTCTTGTGCGTCTACATTCTCAAATCCTGCACCCGCAAAATTAGAGAAATCAATCACATTCGTCGATACTTCGCTTTTCTTTTTTTTCATTACATCGTTCATCGTTATTTACCCTTTTTTATTTTAACTTTGTTGCCCATAAAAACACTAAACGTTTCAATCGGCATTTCTTTACCCAAGTTTATTTGTTCACCTATAAAGGCATTCAAGGTCATTGGCTCGACCTTGCGTTTTTGGTCAGGAGCTAAACCACTTTGCTCTAAATCTTCAATTAATTTAGATGCTTGATCATTATCCCCTTTCCCAAACCTGATAGACACAATGTTTTTAATAAGCTCTCCGTGATTATTATCTTCGAGCCATTTAAAAGCTTCCGCTTCTTTTTCGCGTGTAATACTGCCTTTAAAAAAAGGTTTAAAACTAACAGCATCACCATTGGTCAATTTAATTTCTTTAACTCCCCGTGACTCCATTAACTGAACGATAGAATCATTCATCTGAAGGAGTTCTTGTTTTTTTAATTTTGCTTGATGTTCTAAAGCCAGGATCTCGCTTTCAATTTGTAAAAATTTATTAGACGCTTCTGAAACATCCTTCACTTCAGATATATCTACAGTGTTATTTTCTTCTTTTGGTAAGTAGTTTGTAAAATCAACTTTCTCGGTCATAGTTATTCCTCTCGTTAATGTCTATCTGTATGGGGTAGTATGTAAAAGTACGTCTATCATATTTTAAAACTTTATATTTTCCACGATTAATAGATGCTGCTACGGAACAAGCTAACCCAATCATAGATGGATCACCTATTAACAACAAATAATCATTGTCATTAAAGTCTTTTAATATGGTTTTTGCCTTACGCACCGCGGGAGCCGGAGATAACATTATTTGTTTTCCCTCTTCAAATAAAGGAATTAAATTCCCATATCCTTGAGCACTAATAACATTAAACTTTGACACCTCTTGGATGACATACACATTACCTTTGTTTTCTGATTCTTTCATCTTTCTAAATACCCTATATTATTTTAATTTACATTGTACAAGAAAAAAGTTAAGGGTGAGAGGATTATTTTTAATCAAAGAAAGTATGACCAGAAACAAATACAGTTTTAAAACTAAGCCCTATGCCCATCAATTAGCAGGAATGGGGGCTATGCTTAATCATTTTTCTAAAGGAGAAAAAGAATTTGCTCTTTTAATGGAAATGGGTTGTGGGAAAACTAAAGTTCTCATAGACTCTTGCTCCTTTTTATATGACAACGGATTTATAGTAGGTTTACTTGTTATATGTCCTAATGGTGTTAAAGGAACCTGGGTAAAAGAAATTGAAATGCATATGGCAACGCATGTTGATCATAATGTTGTTGTATGGACAGGGAACAAAACAAAAAAACACGAGGAAGAATTACAGACGTTATTTATTTCCGAGTCCGTTCACTTTAATATTTTAATTATGAATGTGGAAGCGTTCACCACGGATCGTGGTAAAAAATTTGCTGATAGATTTCTGATGACACGCCAAGCAATGATGGTTGTTGATGAAAGCACGGTCATTAAAAACTCAACCGCGATTCGTACCAAAGCTATTACAAAACTTGGCAACTTAGCACGCTACCGTGTTATCATGACAGGATCCCCTATTACAAATTCTCCTGAAGATCTTTATGCACAATGTAATTTTCTTAATCATGAGCTGCTAGGCTTCAGTTCTATTTACACGTTCCGCGCAAGGTACTGTCAATTGCAACGCTTATCTTTTGGTGGCCGGTCTTTTAATAAAGTAACAGGGTATAAAAATTTAGATGAGTTAAATTACAAATTACAAAAGTTCTCCCACCGTGTTTTAAAAAAAGATGCGTTGGATCTCCCTGATCAAGTATGGATGAAAAGATTGGTATCCATGACTCCCGAACAACTTGATGCCTACATGCAAATGAAGAAACACGCATTAGTGCAGCTCAAGGAAGAAACATTGACAACAACGTCAGTGCTTGCCCAGTTGATTAGACTCCACCAAATTGTTTGTGGTCATATGGCAACGGATGATGGTAAAGTTCTATCGTTGCCAAATAACCGTGTCAAAGAATTGTTGGCTATTCTAGAAGAGCATGGTGACAAAGCAATCATCTGGGCAAATTATAGACATGATATTCAAGAGATAGAAAAAACATTAGTAAAGAAATATGGTGCGCGCTCCGTCGTCACATATTATGGTAGTACTCCTCAAAGTGATAGACAAGAAAATATTAGACGTTTTCAAGAAGACGAGGACACACAATTCTTTATAGGTCAACCCATGACAGGGGGAAGAGGGATCACGTTAACTGCGGCAAGTCTTTCTGTTTTTTACTCTAATAGTTATGATCTTGAGATTAGAGAACAGGCAGAAGCAAGAAATCACCGTATAGGTACAACTAAAAAAGTAACTTATATTGATCTTGTATCTGAAGGAACAGTTGATGAAAAAATTATTTACTCGTTAAGAAATAAAATAAACTTAGCAACGTCCGTGTTAGCTGAGGATATTCGTAAATGGTTAATATAAGGGAAACATGACTACAATACATATAATAATTACAGTATCTTGCTCATTTTTATTAGGTCTTTGGGCAGGATTTCATTTAGCAAGACGCACACTAATTTGGAATGCTAAACTTTTGATTAAAGCAAGAAGACTAGAAGGCACTACTACGGAGGATTTAGGGTCATTACATCGTTTGATAAAAGAATTTATTAGAAGGAAGAAATAAATATGAGAAAAGTCTGGACTAATGAGGAGATAGAAGAAGCAAGAAATTTATTAAAAATGAATTCTGCAAGAGAAGTGGGGAGAATGTTTAATACATCTAAAAATTCTATTCTAGGCGTTCTCTATAGAGATAAAGTTAAAAAAGGATATGCACCTGCGCCTGATTCTAAATTCACGGGAAGAAAATATAGGAAAGGTTTTGGGTAACATGACTACAATATATATAATCAGTGCATTTTTATTAGGAATAATAATAGGAAGGTTTTTAATGAAACGTAAGATAGAAAAAGTATATAATGAACAAATAGACTCTTACCGCGCTTACCGAGACGCTCTAGAAAAAGACCCTCAGAACAAAGCAAGGTTACAATGATTTGTTCTCATTGTAAAGGTAATGGATATGTACGGTTATGTTTTGAAGCGGAAAAAGTGGTGGAGCAGTGTTGGGTCTGTGAGTCATCTGGTGAAGCAAGTGATACCACGCATTTTTCTCAAACGTGGCAAGGAGGTGAAGATGACAAGGGCTTCCGTACACAGTATTTCGGGCCATTGCTTGACCCCGATAATTTCAAAAACTACAGAATAGAAAAAGATCAGTGATTAATCACTTACGAGTTCCAAGTGGGGTTTATTTTTCCTCCCAGTTAATACTAGCCTCACTTGGATCAATATATTGTTAGTTTTTCTTGTGTCTTTATAAAAATGTAAATAGTATCAATTAAATGATTAAAATTTGGTTACTGTTGATGATTATATCGATGCCTAATGAAAAATCAGTACGGTATAATGCTTTTGTTTATCCAACAGAAGACAAATGCCTTGTGGCAAAAGATAGGTATAATTTCGCTTATAAAGAAAAGCCCCAAGAATATAAAAATAAATTAAAATCAGAAGCGTTTTGCATCCCTTTTGATTCTTTTCCTCTAACAGGTTTACAAGCACCGACAGGCGCATAAGAAGTAATGGTCCCTGATTTTTATGATAAAATGAAAGAGGAACAAAAGTTACTTGATATGTCATTAAAAGAATCGCAAAAACAAAAAGAGGAACGCACCCCTTCTGAGGAAATGCAAGACAAACTGGAGCCTATCCCTTGCCCCATGCATGAAGATTACGATTAATATTGTATATTAGGGGAATTTTGCTTATAATTTGCTAAAATATTAAAAAAGGCAAGGTTATGCTATTACCTAATAGTCCTGTGCGGAAAATATATAAATGTCACAAATGTGGTGATATATCGGTTCATTTTTACGACCCCAAACATAATAAATCTTTTTCTCAGGAAGAGTGGAGAAATGTATTGGCGGAGGGTAAAGAGGCTTTAAGAAAAATTTTAAAGCCCCTTCGGGAAGACCCTAAATTTTTTACTGATTAGTTTATTTAAGGCGTTCATCTATTATTCTACCTAATACAAAAACCATAGATCCAATACCTATCAGGGCTAAGAGTATTAGCCCTAGTAAAATGTTTGTTATCATCATGCTCATTGCAGGTTTCCTCTTGATCCTATGTCATTTTCTCGGTGATAATTGTCAATAACAGTGGAAACCTCACTTAAAAAGTTTTGACAACGCGTAATATCCTTTTCTAATTTTCGTATCGCTTCATACATACGTTTTGGATTAGGTTCGTTATTACCCATAATTTCAACCCGTACGTAATCAGTTTTAACTTTATTATATAAAATTTTACTGCGTTTTGAAAACTCTTTTAAAAGATCTCTTTCTGTCATATCTAAATCAAGTTTAATAATTTGTTCTGTCATACAGATGCCTGCTCTACAATTTGTTCTAGTTGCATAGGCCTTGATAATTTTGTTTTCTTACACATTTGATCTAGCAGCTTTCTTGTCTTCATTGTTATTTGTTGAGGACAATGAGTTGCTGGTTGTGGTTTTTTCATTTTCTTTTTCATTTTTTTTCCTGTTAAAACACCTGATACATAAGTGATCAAGTTTATCTGTTGTTTGTATCATCACCTGTTGATGATACCTTCTTTTGCATTCCGCACATTCGTGAAATACTTCGTCGAATAAGCCCATTACTTTTTACTCCTATTTCTTTATTATAGTATTTCCAGCCAATAATACCTTCATCAGCATCCTCGTGGTGTGCATCTAAAAGCAATTGCCCGCGCGTTTTCTTTTTTAAAATCAATCTTTTCAGTAATGCCCAATTCATTATGCTCCTACTCTGAATAAAGCATCTGGTTCATTCCATCTGCTGTAAAAATCAACACGCCTGTTC
>TARA_R110000787_G_scaffold6697_2_pt1 | contig 12727 bp, 10 predicted proteins | sample TARA_R110000787 | Tara Oceans TARA_R110000787 (sample SAMEA4397920) | marine metagenome | biome: Polar Biome; feature: [DCM] deep chlorophyll maximum layer (ENVO:01000326); material: water (ENVO:00002006), including particulate matter (ENVO:01000060) such as... | depth 35 m
ATGAATAAACTCGTTGTTTCTCTATTTCTGTTTATCTCGACTATTTCATGGTCGCAAGAAAAAGCTGAGTTGAAAGTGTATTCATTTTCTGAAGTTGAAAAATTACACAAAGAAACTCCGAAGCCTATTGTCATTTTTATTTACGCTGATTGGTGTAAGATTTGTCATGGTATGGAAAAAACAACTTTTGGCAATAAGAAAGTAATTTCGCTATTAAATGAGTCTTTCTACTTTGTAAAATTCAATGGAGAAGAAAAAGAGGACGTTACTTTTTTAGGGAAAACATTTGTCTATAAACCAACTGGAAATTCTGGCACACATGAATTAGCTTTAGAACTAGCTACAATTGACAAAGGAATGGCGTATCCAACAACTACGATTTTAGACAAAGAATTTGGAATAGTTATACAATTGGATGGATTCATCAATGAACAAAAAATGACAACAATCTTAAAGAAGTTATAACTTTTTTATCTAGCTCTTCGTCCGTCCCAAAGCCTATAAACTAGGACTCTTGGAGAAAAACTATAAACAACTCCAACGGATAATTGCGTGTGAGTTTTCATACTTTGGTATTCTTCTGGAACAGATTTATAAGTAGCTTGGGCATTTAATCCCCAACGATGAGTGACCCAAAAAGTTCCACCAAAAGAAAAATTATAACTGTTTGTTGCAACAGAGCCATTAATAGTACTAGGTGCACCAATAATACTTCCACCGATGGCGATATATGGAACTAGGTTTTCATCAGATAAATTGAAATCATATCGTAAGTTACCATCTACCGAAAAATAGTTAAATGAATTCGTAAAAAAGCCATCAAGCTCATCAATTCCACTTACTGTAACTCCAGCATCAAGACTAAAACCTGCAAATAAATAGCGAGCTACATTAATTTTTGGGACTTGAAAGTTATAACGTTCTCCTATAGAATTTATACCACTATCTCCAAAGTTAACAAACGAACCACTTACTCCTATCACCCATTTATTCTGTTGATTTTGAGATATTGTTGAACTATAAATGCTAACTAATATTGCTAATGCAATTATTCTTTTCATATTAAAATATTGTAATTCCCTACTTGTGTTATCTTTAAACAAAGATTTGCCAAAGTTATTGTATTATCTCATAAATTCAAGTATTTAACAAGTAATTAATTTTGAAGCAATTATCTTTGTCAAAAATACAGTTCGTTGAGCAAACAGGAGATTGTTAATCAGTACCAAAAATCTGCTAAGACTCAGCAGGTTTTAAATGAAATCCAACGAGATCAGAACCATTTTCAAATCACGAATTTGGTGGGATCGTCGTTGTCTTTTGTTATTTCAGAAACGTTCAAAAAAGCAGAAAAACCGTACTTACTTATCTTTAATGATAAAGAAGAAGCTGCTTATTATTTAAATGATTTAGAACAATTGTTAGGTGATAAAAATGCTCTTTTTTATCCTGGATCCTATAGAAGACCCTATCAAATTGATGAAACAGATAATGCAAATGTTTTATTGCGATCAGAAGTTTTAAATAGAATTAATTCTAGAAAAAAACCTGCAGTAATTGTTACCTATCCTGAAGCGCTGTTTGAAAAAGTAGTCACAAAAAAAGAACTAGAACGGAATACACTAAAGCTTTCTGTTGAAGAAAATGTATCACTTGACTTTGTCAATGAAGTATTGTTTGAATATCATTTTAAAAGAGTCGATTTTGTTACGGAACCGGGAGAGTTTTCAGTTCGTGGTGGAATCATTGATGTCTTCTCTTTTTCAAATGATGAACCGTTTCGTATCGAGTTTTTTGGAGATGAAGTAGATAGTATTAGGACTTTTGATGTAGAGACTCAACTTTCTAAAGAAAAGATTCGGAAAGTAAGTATTATGCCCAATGTTGAAAATAAAACGCTACAAGAAAAGCGTGAAAGTTTTCTAAAATATATTTCTTCAAATACAGTTGTTTTTACAAAAAACAGAGAGTTATTGACAGGGAGTTTAGATAAATTATTTTCTAAAGCAGAAAATGTATTTGACGAGCTTTCTAAAGAAATAAGTCATTCCAAACCTGAAGATTTATTCTGTAATGGAGATTTCATTAAAAATCAATTATCAGAGTTTACCGTTGCAAGTTTACAATCATATACCTATGGAGATCAAACTATTATTGATTTTGAAACAAAACCTCAACCATCTTTTAACAAACAATTTGACATATTAATTGAGAATCTAAACGAACATCACGAAAACGGGTTTACCAGTTATATTTTCTGTGCTAATGAACAGCAATCGCAACGTTTTCATGATATTTTTGATGATGCTAAAAAAGAAGTTCACTTTCAAACTATAGTCTTTCCTTTACATCAAGGTTTTATTGATTTAGACGAAAAATTGGTTTGTTATACCGATCATCAAATTTTTGAACGCTATCACAAATTCCGTTTAAAGAATGGATATGCAAAAAAACAATCCATCACAATCAAAGAACTCAGTAATCTTGAAATTGGTGATTATGTAACGCACATGGATCACGGAATTGGGAAATTTGGTGGATTACAAAAGATTGATGTTGAAGGCAAAAAACAAGAAGCTATTAAACTTATTTATGGCGATCGTGATCTCTTATATGTAAGTATTCACTCCTTACACAAGATTTCTAAGTTTAGCGGAAAAGATGGTAAAGCACCAAAAGTTTACAAATTAGGTTCTGGAGCTTGGAAGAAAATCAAGCAGAAAACTAAAAAACGCGTTAAGGAAATTGCCTACGATTTAATCAAACTATATGCAAAGCGAAGAATGCAAAAAGGATTTGCATTTGGCCCAGATACTCATATTCAACACGAATTAGAAGCGAGTTTTATCTATGAAGATACCCCAGATCAATTTACATCAACACAAGATGTAAAAGCCGATATGGAAAAAGAACAACCCATGGATCGTTTGGTTTGTGGTGATGTTGGTTTTGGGAAAACAGAAATTGCCATTAGAGCAGCTTTTAAAGCAGTTGACAATGGAAAACAAGTTGCAATTTTAGTCCCAACTACCATTTTAGCATTTCAACACTATAAGACATTTACGAAACGTTTAGAAAATTTTCCTGTGAAGGTGGATTACCTGAATCGCTTTAAAACTACCAAACAAAGAAATACAGCTATCGAAGGGATAAACGATGGAAGTGTAGATATTGTCATCGGAACACATCAACTAACTAATAAAAAAATCCAATTCAAAGATTTAGGATTGCTTATTATTGATGAAGAACAGAAATTTGGTGTTGCTGTCAAAGACAAATTAAAAATGTTGAAAGAAAATGTAGATACATTAACATTAACGGCAACTCCTATTCCTAGAACCTTACAATTTAGCTTAATGGCTGCGCGTGATTTATCTGTAATTACTACGCCGCCGCCAAATCGCCATCCAATAGACACGCAAGTCATTCGTTTTAGTGAAGAGACCATTAGAGATGCCATTACTTATGAGATTTCTAGAGGTGGACAAGTATTCTTTATTCACAATAGAATTGAAAACATAAAAGAAGTTGCGGGATTATTACAACGTTTAGTCCCAAATGCGAATATTGGTATTGGTCATGGACAAATGGAAGGTAAAAAACTAGAAGGTTTAATGCTCGATTTTATGACAAATGAATTTGATGTGTTGGTTTCTACCACCATTGTAGAAAGTGGTTTGGATGTGACCAATGCAAATACAATATTTATAAACAATGCAAACAACTTTGGATTGTCTGATTTACATCAAATGCGAGGTCGTGTAGGAAGATCAAATAAAAAAGCGTTCTGTTATTTCATTACTCCACCATATCACATGATGACTGATGATGCAAGAAAACGAATTGAAGCATTGGTCTTGTTTTCTGATCTAGGAAGCGGAATTAATATTGCCATGAAAGATTTGGAAATTAGAGGAGCAGGTGATTTACTTGGTGGTGAACAAAGTGGATTTATCAATGATATTGGTTTTGATACCTATCAAAAAATATTAAGTGAAGCCATTGAAGAATTGAAAGAAAACGAATTCAAAGAGCTATATAGTTCTGAAGAAAAAAAACCTAAAGAGTTTATAAAAGAAGTTCAAATTGATACAGATTTTGAAATCCTATATCCAGACAATTACATCAATGCAATCACAGAACGACTGAATTTGTACAATGAATTATCAACGATTGATGCGGAGTCTGCATTACTTGAATACGAACAACGATTGATTGATCGATTTGGAGAATTGCCTATTCAAGCAGTAGATTTATTAGATAGTGTTCGTTTAAAATGGTTCGCAAAGAGTTTAGGCTTGGAGAAAGTGATTCTAAAACAAAAAAGGATGATTGGGTATTTTGTATCAGATCAACAAAGTCCTTTTTATCAAACTGAAGCTTTTGCCAATATGTTAAAATATGTTCAACAACATCCTAAAAGCTGTGTGATGAAAGAGAAGCAAACAAAAAGTGGTTTGAGATTATTGATTACTTTTATCAAAATAGATTCTGTAGAAACTGCTTTACAGACATTAAAACAAATTTAACTTGTCCGAAAACAGCCATCTTAAAAACCTTTCAAGCTTGGTTATAGCAACCTTGTTTATTAGTACTTCTGGTGTTTTAGGAAAATATATTGCGATGCCTTCTGAAGTCATTGTTTGGTTTCGATCTGCTTTTGCGATGATATTTTTGTTTGTGTTTTGCAAATTCAGAAATATCAATCTAAAAGTTCTTGATACAAAAACACATTTGCCATTAATTATCAGTTCCCTTTTTATGGCTGGTCATTGGATTACTTATTTCTATGCTTTAAAATTATCAAATGTTGCTATAGGAATGTTATCTCTATTTACGTTTCCTGTAATTACGGCTTTGTTAGAGCCTGTTTTCTTGAAAACAAAATTTAACACTATTCATATAGTTTTAGGAATTATAGTATTGGTTGGAATTTACATTTTAGCCCCTGAATTCGATTTAGAAAGTTCAGATGTGAAAGGAATTTTATTCGGAGTGCTCTCAGCATTGTGTTATTCAATTCGAGTGTTGATTTTAAAACAACATGTCAATAATTATCATGGAAGTATGCTGATGTTTTACCAAACAACTGTGATTACAATTGTGATGATTCCTGTATTGTTTTTTATGGATTTGTCTGGCTTTCAATCGCAGTTCCCCTACTTGCTATTAATCGCTTTACTAACCACAGCAATCGGACATAGTTTAATGGTGCATTCACTAAAGTTTTTCTCGGCTTCTGCTGCAACAATCATTAGTAGTATTCAGCCAATTTTTGGAATTATTTTAGCATTTCTATTTGTAAACGAAATTCCAACTATGAATACTGTTTGGGGAGGTTTGTTAATTTTATCAACTGTGTTAGTAGAAAGTGTGAGAAGTAAAAAATAACATCCGTTAATTGAAAAAGGTGTTTTGTATTAAAATAATTCTTTATTGCTAATATCTATATAGTTACGTTTTACAAAATCGAGAATAGTTTCTAAAATGTCACCCATATTTTCACATTCTTTAAACTGAACATCTCCAACGTATTTTATTAAGTGTTTTTTTAAAAGCTCTACGTTCTCTGGAAAAGAAATAGTGTCATTTTTCATGCATTTTATTAAATATTTAGTTCTTTTAGGAGACGTGATCATTCTTTTTGCCATAAAAGAACGTTCTTCAATTTTGTATTGTTTAATAGAGCTATTTTGTAATTTTGCCCCTACCATTTCTACCATTTTAAAGTTTTCTTTCATAAACTGCAGGTTGTACACTTTTAAATTACCTTCAAAAGATTGTTGATCGAAATCTATAGCTCTAATTTTATAGATAATTTGGTCAAAATCATGTGTTGGGATAATTACATAATTATAAGAACGCATATCTCCTAACAAACGCACCAAACAACGTTCTTTAAACTTTATAAACTCTTTTGCAATTTGAGATTTTTCTGATTTAGTGCACTTAGGTAAAAAAAAATTAATAAAAACATCTCCGGGAATTCCTGCAATATGCTCTTCTATTAACGTGTCTTTGTGCACCAAAAAATTCATCGTATGAGGCGATAAAATATGCTCTAATTCCAAACCGTAAACACGAGAAGCATCTGCTTTTTTTACATAAAAATAGGTGTAATTATCATTTAGAATATTTCTAATTTTAATTCGAAAAGGTTTAGAATTACCAAACGTACAATAATCTATAGCATCTACATTTAAAAACGGGATGGTTTCATCATTTCCATCTGAATGCAGCATTGTGTATATTTTTTTTAAACTCTCATCTATTTCTTCTCTATCAAATTCAGAATAATACGTTCGTATCCAAAGTGTATCTTTATCATCTTTATCATAGACCGTAATAGAACCTTGAAAACGCAATAAATCATCGTAAAAAATAGGGATTCTTATATTTCTATTATATTTTTTTAAATATCTATCTAACATTTCATTGATAGGAAACGTAGGTTTCTTTTTAGACATTAATTTCTTTTCAACTGACATTTAAATGATTTTTCAATCAAAAATAAGGATAAAAGACAAGACTCAACTCTTTATGTATGTCATTCCTCTATAAACAGAAATCCATGAACATTTATATAATTCATTCAGAGTTATTCATCAAATATGAAACAGCTTTCATGTCAACTCAAACATCTTTCCTGGCAAGGGTTTTACAACATTCTTCAATTCCATTTGCAATAAGATAGTTGCTAATTGATATACCGGAATATGAATTTCTAAGGCAATAATATCCAATACTTGTTGTCCGTTTTTAAGTAGGTAATCATAGATTTTTTGTTCTTCAGAAGATAATTCTATAAACAGTTGTTTTTGCTTGGGAGCCGAAGCTTTCGGCACATCCCAATTCAACATTTGAACAATATCATCTGCAGACTCTAATAAGTGAGCTTTATTTTGCTGAATTAAATGATTGCATCCTTTACTCATTAAATCATTGACCTTTCCAGGAACCGCAAACACATCTCTATCATAAGAGTTTGCGATATCTGCGGTTACCAAAGACCCCCCTTTTGAAGCAGATTCTATAATAATGGTTGCTTTAGAAATACCAGCTACAATTCTATTTCTCTTTAAGAAGTTTTCTCTCAACGGTGCCTCATCATGAAAAAACTCTGTGATAAAACCGCCATGTTCATTCACTTTATGAATATACTTTTTGTGGGTTTTGGGATAAATTTGTTCTAAACCGTGTGCTAAAACAGCAATAGTTTGCAGATTATACTTCATTGCCGATTTGTGCGCACAGATATCTACTCCGTATGCAAAACCACTGACAATTATTGGATTATAAACCGATAGTTTTTCAATTAAATTTTCACAAAAATCACGACCATAATTAGTCATGGTTCGAGTTCCTACAATAGAAATTATTTTTTGGTTTGAAAAATCAATGTTACCATCTTTAAAAAACAATATGGGTGCATCTATACAATGCTGTAGGTTTTTAGGATACTCATCATCAAGGAAATAGGAACAATCAATCTTGTTTTTGTTAATATAATGAAGTTCTTTTTCAGCTAATTTTAAATTTGATTCATTGAATAAATTTTGAATAGCAAAGTTGCCTATTCCATTAATTTTATAAAGTGTGTGTTTTTTCTCTTTAAACACATCTGTAGCGCTGCCAACTGTAGCAATTAGCTTTTTTGCTAAAATATCGCCCACAGATTTCGTCTTTTGCAGACGCAAAAGTGCTAGGATTTCTTCTTCTTTCAAAACGCAATTATTTGAGAATCAATATACAAATTTATTGTTGATAATTATTTAAGGCTTTTGGCACATCCTGCGTTAAAATTTTTATATTTGTTTCAATGGCAATAGAAAACTACATTAAGGATTTATTATATAGATATGATTGTGTAATTGTACCTAGTTTTGGAGGTTTTGTAACCAACAGAATAAGTGCTCAAGTTGACACAAATTCACATGTTTTTTATCCACCAACAAAGCAAGTAGGGTTTAATGCTCACTTGACACATAATGATGGTTTATTAGCGAACTATATTGCTTCATCAGAAAACATTTCTTTTGAAGATGCAAATGCTAGCATTTCAGAAATTGTTTCTGAGTGGAATACAACAATTAAAAGTGAAACCGTATCTATTGATGCGATTGGTTCTTTTTCGTTAAATGACAAAAATCAATTAATTTTTAGTCCGACTAACAAAGTAAACTACTTAACCTCTTCATTTGGATTGACTTCTTTTGAATCTTCTTCAATAGAAAGAACTGCTACTAAAGTAGTTTCACTAATTCCAACTGAACAAGAACCTAGAAGAATTCCTCTTTTTATAAAATACGCTGCAACTGCTGCAGTTCTTTTAGCGTTTACATATACTGGTTGGACAGGGTACGAAAACAAACAAGAGCAGTTAAATTTTGCAAAAGATCAAAAGCAATTAGAACAAAAAATTCAATCTGCAACTTTTGTAATAGACAATCCTTTACCAACCATCGAATTAAATGTTGATAGAGAACTTCCAAAACCTTTTCATGTAATTGCTGGTGCTTTTCGGTTTCCAGAGAATGCTCAGAAAAAAGTGAACCAACTAAAAACAAAAGGATTTAAAGCAATCATTCTTGGAAAGAATAAATGGGGATTAACGCAAGTTGCCTACGAATCTTTTTATAAGAAAACTGATGCTTTTAAAAGTCTTGTTTCTGCTAGGAAAATAGATTCTAAAGACGCTTGGTTGTTAGTTAAAAAATTCGATTAATACATTTTACTTTTCTTTATTAACACATTATCAATCTTAGTGATTGTTTATCTTTGTAAAAATTTTACAGATGAGAGCAAAAGCACCTAGTGAATCGTTGACAGTACTTACAGATCTTGTATTACCTGGAGAAACAAATTATCTAGACAATCTTTTTGGTGGAGAATTATTAGCTAGAATGGATAGAGCTTGTAGTATTGCAGCTCGTCGTCACTCTAGAAGAATAGTAGTAACAGCCTCTGTAAATCATGTAGTCTTCAATAAATCTGTTCCCGTAGGTAGTGTTGTAACTATTGAAGCAAAAGTATCTCGTGCGTTTAAATCATCAATGGAAATCTATACAGATGTTTGGATTGAAGATCGTCAGTCTGGCTCAAAAACAAAAGTGAACGAAGGTATTTACACTTTTGTTGCAGTAGATGAAACAGGTAAACCAGTAGAAATTGCTCAAATTACTCCGGAAACTGACTTAGAAAAAGAACGATTTACTGGAGCTTTAAGAAGAAAACAATTGAGCTTAGTTTTAGCTGGAAAAATGAAGCCAAGTGAAGCAACTGAATTAAAAGCTCTTTTTACTCCATAGTCTCTAAATAAAAAATTATAAATCAACCCATAATAATTTTCATACCTTAGTAGTTCAATTAACACAAACTATAATATGAAATTGGGGGCACTTTCTATCAGTTTGAGCGTGAAGGATATTCACGTTTCCAAAAAATTTTATGAAACTCTTGGGTTTACTGTTTATGCAGGTGAAATAGGAAAAAACTATCTCATTATGAAAAACGGCAATGCCTTAGTAGGACTTTTTCAAGGAATGTTTGAAAAAAACATTCTAACGTTTAATCCCGGCTGGGATGAGAACGCTAACAAGCTTGATTCTTTCAAAGATGTTAGAGAAATTCAACAACATTTAAAAGACAATGGTTTAAAATTAGAACAAGAAACCGAACCAACAACTTCTGGTCCGGCAAGTATTGTATTAATTGATCCTGATGGAAATCCGGTATTGATTGATCAGCACGTATAATCTAAAAACCTATTGTTGTTCTATATATTATAGAACATTTGAATTTCAAATTTACATCATTAATAATGATTCAATCTTATAAAAAAAATCCAGCTTTAGAAAATAATTATGATGCTATCATCATTGGATCTGGTATGGGAAGTTTAACCACAGCTGCCATACTAGCAAAAGAAGGTCAAAAAGTTTTAGTACTTGAACGTCACTACACAGCAGGTGGTTTTACACATGTTTTTAAACGAAAAGGTTTTGAATGGGATGTTGGTATTCATTATATAGGAGAAGTTCAAAGACCTAATTCTGTGATTAAAAAATTATTTGATTATATCTCAGATTCTAAATTAGAATGGGCAGATATGGGTGATGTTTATGATAAAATAATTATTGGAGATAAAGAATATGACTTTGTAAAAGGAACTCAGAATTTTAAAGACAAATTAGTTGAATATTTTCCACAAGAGAAAGAAGCTATAGATCGCTATGTAAACCTTGTTTTTGAAGCAATAAAAACGAGTCAGAATTTTTATATAAATAAAGCTTTATCACCATTGATGAATTTCTTTGTCGGTAGAAAAATGAGAAGACCTTTTTATAATTTTTCTGATAAAACAACCTATGAAGTCCTCAAATCCATAACCGACAATGAAGAATTGATAAAAGTTTTAGCGGGTCAGTATGGAGATTATGGATTGCCTCCTAAGCAAAGTAGTTTTGTAATGCACGCTGCTGTGGCTAGACATTATTTTGGCGGTGGGAGTTTCCCTGTTGGTGGCTCATCTAAAATAGCAGAAACTATTGATGCTGTTATTGAAAAAGCTGGTGGTACCATATTAATTAGTGCAGATGTTGAAGAAATAATTATTTCAAATAATAAAGCAACGGGTGTAAGAATGCAAGACGGTAAAGTTTTCTCTGCAAAGAAAATTATTAGTGGTGCAGGTATCATGAATACATATACAAAGTTACTACCATCAAATATTAGCAAGAAACATAAATTAAAAAAGAAATTATCAAGAGTAAATAGGTCAGTTTCTCATGCTTGCTTATACATTGGATTAGATGGCTCTCCAGAAGAGTTAAAACTTCCTAAGACCAACTATTGGATATATCCATCAGATTTAAATCATGATAGCTGTGTTAGTCGATATGTAAATAATGTAGATGAAGAATTTCCTGTTGTCTACATTTCATTTCCATCTGCTAAAGATCCTGATTGGAGTAATAGGTATCCTGGTAAAAGCACCATTGATATCATTACTTTATTACCCTATGAATATTTTGAATACTGGGACGGAACTCGTTGGATGAAAAGAGGTGATGATTACGATGAGTTAAAAGAAAAGATGTCACAACGGTTATTAGAAGTTTTATACAAAAAAATCCCTCAAGCTAAAGGAAAAATAATTCATCAAGAGTTATCTACTCCCTTAACTACTAAACATTTTGTCAATTACGAAAACGGAGAGATTTATGGCTTAGATCATACACCTAAAAGATTTCGTCAACGGTTTTTAAAACCAAGAACTCCTATCAAAAATTTATATTTAACTGGTCAAGATATTGTAACCGCTGGAGTTGCTGCGGCATTGTTTTCTGGCGTTATTACAAGTGTTGCTATAACTGGTAAAAATGTAATGAAAAAAATAATGCGCTAGTTACTTTTTTAATATCCAACTCGTAGGATTTAGTCTGGTAGTATTTTTTGATAATACAAATATAAGCTTCGTTTTTCCTGTAACTCTATCTGTGAAAATCTTCCCTAAAGCCTGCCCTGTTTTCACTTTTTGTCCAACAGTTATATATACATTTTCTAAATTATTGTATACAGAAATGTAGTTTCCGTGTCTAAGTAATACCGATTTTTTTCCTTCAGATTGAGTTTGTATAGCTAAAACTTCACCATTAAAGATAGCTTCTGCATTCGTCCCTTTATTTGTAGCAATATGAATCCCGGTACTATTAATGAAATTTCCGATGTAGATTGGGTGAGGTTGTTTACCGAATTTTCGTATGATTAACCCACTATCAACAGGCCATGGCAATTTTCCTTTATTTTGTTCAAACCTGATAGCTAAAGCTTTTGCTTCTGGAGTTAATGAAAACCCTTTTGACTTTTTTACTCCCTTCTTAGCATTCGATTTTGCAATAGCATCTCTAATTATTTTGTCTATTCTATCTGCTATTTTCTTTTCTTCTTGCTGTTTTTGACGAAGTTCTTTTTTGTACTTTCTTTCTTTCTTTTTTATCTGAAAAATTAATTTTTGCTGACTCTTTTTATCGTCTTCAATTTTAATTTTCTCTACTTCTTCATTCGTTAATAATGTATCTTTTAATTGCTTTTGATACAACAAAGAATCTTTTAACTGTTGAAATTTATTCGTTAAAACCAACACTTCTTCCCCTTGTTTTTTTCTGAATGAAGTATATTGATTCATATACTTTAACCTTTTGTATGCTTGATAAAAGTTTTTGGAAGAAAACAGAAACATCGTCCTGCTTTGCTGAGATTTACTTTTGTATGATTTATAAATCATAGCAGCGTAATCTTCTTTTAGTACAGTTAATTTATTATTTAGTTGTTCAACTTCTGTTTCATTAACCGCTATTTCATTTGATAAAGATTTCGCTTCTAAATTGATGGTATTAATTAGTTGTTCTCTAATCTCGATTTTCTGATTCAGATCTTTTAAATCTTCTAATGCATTTTTTTCTTTTTTTTGAGTGTCAAACAGTAACTTATTTACCATTTTAATTTCTTTTTTTATTCTATTTCTATCAGCCTCTAACTGCTTTCTAGATTTTTTTTGTGCAGTGATAGCAACCGTCAAAAAAAGAAGGAATAAAAAAAATATATATTGGCTATTTTTAATCATTAAAGTTTGATTGATTTATAACCCTCAGGAATTCTAAATGGAATACTTATGTCCTTATTTAAAGTGAGTGATCTAAAAGAGATGTCAATAAAAGTATAATCC
>TARA_R110000787_G_scaffold102881_1_pt1 | contig 12724 bp, 2 predicted proteins | sample TARA_R110000787 | Tara Oceans TARA_R110000787 (sample SAMEA4397920) | marine metagenome | biome: Polar Biome; feature: [DCM] deep chlorophyll maximum layer (ENVO:01000326); material: water (ENVO:00002006), including particulate matter (ENVO:01000060) such as... | depth 35 m
AGGTGGAAGTAAAACATGCTCTACTTGCAACTCAGGAGAATTAGAGAAAGCACAGTTTGGTAAAGATAAGTCAGGATATAATCCCTTGACTAATCAATATAATCCAATAAACTTTAATACAAATATACAGCATTCACCAATTAGTATGGATATGTTTGAAGGACAATCAACACCCCCAGAAAAGACAGAACCATTTTTTAATTCACAAGAAAACATGTATGCAATGAATCAGTCTGTAGATAGATCAATGGATAGTTGGGATGCATTTAGCTCAGACATGAATAAAAGAATGCAAAATCCTTCACTACAAATGAATCAGATTGACACAAATCCATTAAATGTTCCTGACTTTAGTAACCCAGAATTGAATAATCAGATACAAATGAATCAAGATAGAATGGCATTTAAAAATGCTAGTGAAGACGGAAGAGTAATTGGTGGAAATATTATACCTACTAAAAAAGAAACAAGACAAAATCAAAAAGAATTTGGTAATCAACTAGATCAAACTGTTAAAGATGGTCCTTTTGGAGATGGTTATAAAGGAACAAAGAAAAACTTAAGAAGATTTGATAGATCTAATGAACTTGGGTTTGATGGTGACTTAGTTAAAATGGATGAGTATGATCAAAATGAAACAGAAGAAGGTATCAAAAGAAGTTTAAGGGAAGACCAACTTAATGAAGATAATAAAGATGCTAATCCATCTTTTGGAGATAAACTTTGGAATGAGAAAAACAGATTATTAGATAGTAATGTGGGACAAACTTTACAGAAAGGATTAGCAGCTGGAGTTAATATTGCTAAACCCGTTACATCAGTCCTACGTAAGAGAAGAGAAAAAGATCAAAATGATACTCAGATGAACAATGCATATCTATCAGATAATATGTTTGCAAGTAGAGATGCAGATCTTTCAGGATCTAAAGGAGACTATGATGTAAATAGTGGAATATTTAGAGCAGAAGATAAAATAACAACAAGACAAGGTAAGTATGGTGCTGAGATTTCTAATTATCTTACCTTTGCAAAAAATGGAGGATCATTTTTTAATGATGGTGGAGAAGCTGAGATAGATGCTAATATGTATAAAGAATTAATTGCTGCTGGTGCAGAATTAGAAATATTATAATTATGAAAGTGAACATAAAAAAATTACCAAAAGGATATTCTGTGGTAAATGGAAAGATAGTTAACACAATGGCAATGGGTGGTTCATCTACTGGAGACCAGAGAAATTTTGGTTTAGTTACAACACCACCATTACCATCATCAGGATTTGATTCTACACAATCAGATGGTATGTCTGGTAGAATTGCGTCATCTCTTCCAGGAGTTCCTAGAGATCAAGCAAATTTAGAAGCAGAGAAAGGTGAGACAGTTCTTACTGATATGAATAATGATGGTAATTTTGAACTATATAGTATAGGAGGGAATAGACATCATAGTGGAGGTACTCCATTAAATCTACCACCTCAATCATTTATATATTCTGATACTTCTAAAATGAAGTTAGATAAATATGAATTATCTGAAATGGGTATTACATCAAAAAAGAAACTCACACCAGCAAAAGTTTCTAGAGGATATGAATTAAATAAGTTTATTGGTATACTAGATGATGAACACTCAGATAATATTACTATTGATACAGCTGAGTATATGTTAAATAAAAATAAAAAATCTCTATCTCAATTAGCATTCTTACAAGAAGCTAAGAAACAATTTGAAGATGGTGTACCATTAGCATCATATGCTTACTTAACTGAAAAGGGTATGGATCCATTACAGTTCTCTCAACAAGTTGAACAAATTAGTGCACAAGAAGCTGAACAAAAAATGATGATGCAACTTCCATATGAGCAGAGATTAGAAATGATGATGGCTAAGGAACAAGCACAACAGCAGCAAGCTGCAATGCAGCAACAACAAATGATGGCTCAACAACAACAACAAATGGGTGCTCCACAAGGTGGACAACAAGGAGGTCCTATGCATCAGATGCCAGATGGTTCAATGATGCCAGGTCAATCACATGGTCAAGAACCACAAGGAATGCCACCTCAAGGAATGATGCCACCTCAACCTCCTATGCAACAACCTATGGCTATGGGTAAACGAGGAGGTCAAATGTCTAATTTATATAAGGCTCAGTTTGGAATGGACTTTATGAATCCTCCAGCTGCAGTACAAGATAATACATATGTGCATCCATCAAATTATAATTTTCCATTAATTAATGCGGTTGATGATTATGATCAAGTAGGGATGTTAGAAGATAAATATTTAAGTGAGGACACTAGGCTTTTACATTTACAACCTGAAACTATAATGGCAAATTATGTAAAGGATACAGAAGCAAATTTACGAACTTTTCAAAATCAACAACAATTTAACTTAAATTCATATGGTCAATCATATCAGTCTGGTCAAAACCCTGCTGGATTTTCTGATGGTAGGAATCAGTTTGACCCAGAAATGGTTGATTTCTGGGAAGATCATATTAAGAATGGAGGAACACCCCCAAGTAATCCGTCTATAGAATATACAGAGGCATATAAAAGAGTTTATCCTGGTCAAGTTCCAGAGGAAGTAGGGAATGTGGATGCAGATCCAAGTGAGGGAAATGATCCATATAGCACTTCATACTTTGCTCCACCTAACAACAATGAAGAAATAAATAATCAAGGTCAAAATATAACATTTGCAAAAGGTATAAATACAAATCCAATAAATACTGGAGATAATTCTGGAGGATATGACGCAAGTGGTTCACCATTAAACTATAGTAATACTGATAATCCATATTATGTTGGTGCAGATTGGCAAAAAAAGAATGGAGGAGGATTACCTAAAGCTCAAAATGGAAATTTACCCTTAACACCAGAAGAACAACTACTAATGAATCTTAGAGATGCAGAAGCTTCTAGGTTGACAAATGCAGATAATATTAGTAACCAAAATACTAACTACACTCAAAGTCAAAATAGTATTTATCCAAACTTTAATATTGACCCAACAACAGGTGGTAATGGACAATTTATTAAACCTAATCAGCATACAAATCTTTTTCCTAATTCACCTTATGTGCGACCTAACCCTAAGTTTGGTCCTGGATTTGAATATGGAGGAGGATTACCTAAAGCTCAAAATGGAAATTTACCAGAAGAAGAATTTACAATTAATGCAGGTAATACAACAAGACCAGATATTTCAACATCAGTTAGAAATTTTAACTCTGAAGAAGATATGTTTTATCATAATGCTACTGGACTTGATAATGTAAATGTACAAAAATATACTGGAATGAATTTTGGTTTAAATCCAATTGCTGCAGCAACCGGAGTGCCATTTGGATTTACTAGTGGAACAGACAGGCCTGTAGTTGATAGGTCAAATAATCTTGCAAACTTTGATTTATCTACAGGTATTAATGTTGGATCTACAGAAGAGGGTGATAGAACTAGAGCATATGCAGAAGGTAGAGGAGGTCTAGGATGGGGTATGGGTAATAACTGGTCTAGATCATTTCCTAACAGTGCTAGTAATACTAGTATGAGATCAAACGCAGTACATTATTTAAATCCATATTTAAGTGGTAATGCTGGATTAGATTTTGGATTAGGTAACAATGAATCACTTGGTTTAGAAGGAACATTAAATACAAGTCTTAGTCCTTATGGAAAAGGGCTTGGTGCAAATGTCAATTTCAAAAAAGGTAATTTTGGAGTTAATGCTGGTGTAGATGATATACTTAACAATCCTCAAACAACAGTTGGTGCATCATATTCATTTGATCAAGGTGGTGAATTATCAATGGCTAAAAAAGGAAAAGAGATTAACTATAATGGAGAGACGTATAATAAGTGGGAATTGAAACGTCTAAAGAATAGTAAAGATCCAGCTCAAGTATTATTGTATAAAGAAATAATGAATGGTGGTCCAATTAAAGCTAAACCAACAATAGATGATGTACCTGAAAGACAAAATACTGAGGCTACAAGTTCAGAGACAACAAGAATAGGTGGATCAGAGGATTGGTCAACAAATTATTTATCAGATGAACCTGGAGCACAAGAATATAGAGATGGAAGATATGAGGCATATGTAGCAAGAAGAGGAACTTTATCTAAAAAGAAACAGAAAGAGGAGCCTATACTTGGTCCACAAGAGTATCATAATGCTTATGCACAATTTCAAGAACAAAATGCTTACTTTGAAAAAAACTTATCTCAAGAAGAAAGAAATACAGAAATATGGGATAATGGAACAAATGATCAATATATAAAAAGTCTAAAAGGATCAGGAATGTCTCCACTACTGCCTGAGTTTATTAGTCATGTACAATCAGGATACATTGGTGGTGAAGCTTTAAAAATGATGAATCCAGATGATGATATTACTACATATATACAAAGCGGGTTAGATGATCAAACAGTATTTGGAAAGGCTATATCACCTGAAGATGGAATGTATGGTAATACAACTAATGATGAAAGAGAAAGCACTACTGTAATAGAAAATACACCAGGTGAAGATTGTACAAATGCTGCAGAAATGTCAACTGCGTGTGATGAAGCAGGAGGTACTTGGACACCATGGGATCCAGAAACAAAAACAGGATGTGAGTGTAGTAAAAAAATTATTCCACCACCACCTATTAAACCACCTAAAACACCTGATGCAGAATTTTGGTTACAAGATAAAATGGGTATTGCAAATGCTATGGACAATAAGATGAGTTTAAAAAAATATTATCCTTGGGCTCCAGAATATAATTTAATGCAAATTGACCCTGTATTTAAAGATCCTACAAGAGAGATTGCAGCTATTGGAGAACAAGCGGTTATTGCTGCAGATACAGCATCTTCATTTGCAGGTCCACAAAGAGCAGCTGCAGTACAAGCTAAAGCACAAGGTGTTGCTGGAAAACAAATTGCAGATGCAATTAATAAAGTTCAGTCAGACAATGTTAATATAGCAAATACTACAAATGTTAAAAATGCTGAATTAGAATATAAGACACAAGTATTAAATAATGATTCAAGTAAAACACTTTATGATAATACTATGTTAACTGAGCAGAATTATGATAATGCTTTAAGAGAATCTAATGCAGCTATTACAAAGCAATTACAAAATGCTTATACTAATAGAGCAAATACTTCTAATTTAAATAGTATTTATCCTAACTTTAATATTGACCCAACAACAGGTGGTATGATTGACATCACTAATCCTAAAGCATTTTATGCACAAGATAATTATGTTGATCCTGTAAGTGCTAGAGATCAATATGCTAAAGATTATAATTATCTTATTGATCAAGGTGTGGATCCAAAGAAGATACCTGTATACACTCCTCCAAATAATAAGAATAGAAAAACAAATGCTCAAAACAATGAACAAGTTATAACAGGAGGATACCAACAGGATGGAACTTCAACTGGTAAGTTTGGTAGAGAAACAAGAAACAATAGATTACTCAAGAAAGGTAGAGCACTAAGAAACTGGTTCTCACCACTAAGAGGAAATTAAACTTTAAAAGTGTATTGAAATGAGACTAACAAACTATAAAAATTTATTATCTTTGTAATATGGCAACTTATTTAAAAGGCGTAAAAGATTACGTACCACAACTAGAAGCATTTAAACCAGACTATAAATTTTTATCTGATGTATTGTCAGTTAGACAAGATAGATATGATAGTAATTATAAGACTATAAATGATTTATACAGCAAGGTTGTATATGCTGATATGTCTAGAGAAGACAACAATACTGAAAGAGATATGTATGCTAATCAGTTAAGCAATGGAATAAAACAAGTTTCAGGAATGGATCTTTCATTAGCTCAAAATGTTGATGTTGCTAAAGGTTTATTTAAACCATTTTTTGAAAATAAAGCATTAGTAAAAGATATGACTTTTACAAAAATGTATAAGCAAGAAATGCAAAATGCCAATAGAATGATGAAGTCTGCTGATGAAAAACAAAGAGATAGGTATTGGGGAGATGGAGTAGAAGATCTTCAATGGCAAATGGATAAGTTTAAATCTGAAGATGCTGATGCTGCTCTAGGACAAGGAATGCCTAACTATACTGAAAATCCTAATTTATATGAAAGATCATTTGAAGCATTAAAGGATAGTGGTTTATCTATTAAACAAACTACACTAGAAGGTGATTGGATAATAACAACACAAAATGGTACTGCCTTAACTAGACAAGTAACAGGCTATGAAAGAGAAGTTGTTGGAAAAGGTCAAGATGGTAAACCAATTTATGGGGATAAGTTTAAGAAAGATGAATCAGGTAATCATATTCCTATTTATAAAAATCCTGCAGCAGAATATTTAAGAGAGACTGTTATGAGAGACCCTATTGTAGTTAATGGGTATAGAGTACAGGCAAGAAACAAAGCAAGAAATTTTGCTAATGATCCTGAAAACATTCAAAAGTATGGTAGTGTTGATGCAGCAAACCAATGGTGGGCAAATGATCAGTTAAAAACTCAAACTAATAAAGATATGGAAAGCTTGGCAGAACAGAATACTGCTATTACTTCACAAGAAAACGCTGTATCAAATTGGGAAACATTTAAAAAGCAAAATAATATAATTCCTGGAACAGCAGAGGATGAGGTTTATCTGAAAAAAATGTTAGCTTTAAAACTATCAAAACAAACAAGAGAACTTACAACAGAAAGAATTAAAGAAGCTAAAGCTCCTGCCTCAGATGTAAATCAATTAATGAATAAAGCTTATAGTCAATACATGGCTAGTGTAATGGGACCATTAATGAGTAAGGCTGCAATTGCATATAGTCAAGTAGATGCTGAACAAACATTTGAAGCTAATCCATTTAAAAAAATGGAACATGAGCATAAGTATAATCTTAATAAGATGGCTATTCAGAATTCATATGATATGAATAAAATTCATGCTAAGGCTAAGTATGATATGGCACTAGTAGACTATAAAAATCAACTTGAAGTTTCACAAGGTGGTGGGGCAGGTATTGGTGGTTTAGGTGGAATGAGAAGTACTGAGACAAATGCTAATATCACAGGTAGTTCACTTGATATGAATACGTTTACATATAATAATGAACGTCTTATGGCTTTTGGAGATAAGATACATAATAATAAAGCCATGTGGATTTCTGATATGATTACAGATTTACCTGGTAGTTTTCAAGATGTAGATTGGTTAAGTCAATCAGGTAGTGAAATGACATATAATATTGTTAATCCGGAAACAAAAGAGGTAACAAAAAAAACAGCATCAATATCAGTTGCATTTGCTGATCTTAAAAAACCTGAGAATGTAGCAGAGTTTACTAGAATATATAATAATGCAAGACAGAAGTTTGAAGCTGTAACTACAACTGAAAGTGGTGCTAGAATTTATACTGATATACCTTCTTTAGGCATTGATGGGAACACAGCTATAAAATTACAGACTGGGTACAATCAAACGTATTCATCAGAAGTACAATATAATGATGCTGTAGATGAAATGCATAAACAATATACACAAGTTTATAAGTGGGCAGCTCAAACAGATGAAGTTAATATTGCAGATGGAGTTCCTATGCCATTATTAACAGAAAGAGAACTTGCTATGATGGCTAATAATATTCCTTGGAATATAGCAAAAGAAGGTGGTATTGAAGGAGATCAGTATCAATCTATTAATAACACTAATAGAAGAATGGTTAGTAAAGAAGAGTATATTGAGACATATGTTAATGTAATGAAGTTAACAAATCAACAAAGAGGACAATTAACTGCATCAGGAGCTAGTATGGATGAGGATACATATCCTTTCTTAGTTAGTGAAAATGGTTTCTGGAATGATACAGAAACAACAGCCCAGAAATATTGGTCAGCATATAGGAAAGGACAAGGTGCAACTTCAAGAGGTGTTGGTATATCTATATCAGCTGATGGTACAGAAGCTACAGTGCGTTGGCATTTTAATGAAGATGCAGCAAGGAAAGACGCAGCTAATGCATATGATGGTAATAATGATAAAGATAATTCTGGTAATTGGGAAACTGGTGATGAAGGAATGCTAGGTGCAATGGATGCAGTTATGAAAGATCCTGATTCAGGAGGTGAAAATGGTTTACCTGGATTTAATATAAATTCTTATATGCTGGGTCAAGATTATGAAGGGACAGGGCAAACAGGATATAAAACATATTCTACAACTTATGATCATTTTAATAAATCTACCCTAGCATTAGATCAATTAAATAGTATATGGGAGTCAACATCAAATGCACCATCCAATACAGTAATATATGGAATTGGTGATGATAGATCAGGTGAAAATTTTGAAAACATAACTGCTGAAGAAAGTGCTAAGGCAGAAAAGATTTATAATCTGATGATTAATGACTTGAATACTCAGTATGGTAAAAATAATGATAGAGCAAAACGTCCTGTTATTACTACATCATATGTTGAAAAAATGGGAGGTCCTGATTCTGAAAAAGATTATGCAGGACTTACTCTAACTCCAGGACCTGATTATGGTGGAAAATATAAAGATGTATTTGGTGATACAGATGAGGGTAAATTACAATTTCAAACATTTATGGAACAAGGTATAACAATTGCTGTACCACAAGACATGGATAATAACCCATACAAATCAATCAACCAGGTTATGTCTGCTACAGATATGATTATACAGCAAGATAATGAATTTAAAAGTGAAATTGTAAATGGAGGTTCATACAGTATATATAAAGGAAATGGTGGTCAATATATAAGACAAATGACAACATACGGTTTTAATGCTAATACAGGTAATATAGAACCTGATCCTGTATATGCAGAACCTTTAACTATAGACAAGGCTTCATTAGATCAATTAGTAATTACTACAGATTCTTATTTAGCTCAAATGTTACAAAAAAATATTGCAGCACAGACTAACTGGAAAAAAACACAAACCAAATAAATATCTTTAGCATGGCAGATGATTTAAATATCACGGGGGAAGAAGTCAATATAGAAGCATCTGCTCCTGTAGATGTAGTTAATAATTCAGAAGATGTAACTACTGGAATTAATAATTCTATTGCACCCGTACCTACACAGGATGTAGAAATATCAAATGAAATAAACCTTCCAAATGAAGTTAATTTTGAACAACCATATCCTGATACTGATTTTGATGTAGAAACATTTAATAGTGCTATTACTTTTGCTACAGAAGGAATGCCTAATATGGAAATCAATCAACCATTTAAAGATATGATTGATAGAGCTGCTGTAGATTTAGATAAATATCCTGCTTCTATTGCACCTAATAATGATATAAATAGTATTTATCCTGGAAGATCTGGATCAAGCTATGATCCGTTTAGACAGTCATCAGGAATTCCTGACTTTAATACTTCTAACGGTAGAAGAGCAATAATGTCTCAATCACAGGATATTGTAGCTAAACAATTTCCTAATCAAACTCCTGGATATAAAGATCCTTATCACTATGGTGCAAAGAGATATGAAATGGATAGGTATTACCGTCATCCAAGATTTGCTGATTTAGGATTTCATCCTTTTGCAAACAATGAAGAGTATTTCCAAAAAAACTCAAGCAAATGGGATAACTTTACAAGGACAAGAGGTCAATGGTCAGCTATGTATGGTCCTGCCTTTACATCAGGATGGAGATCACTTGGAGATATGTTTACTGGTGATACATTTAGTTCTGATTTAATTGGTGCAAAAGCTATGGATGATGCTATGAGAATAGGTAGATCAGGAAGTGGTGGAACAAGAGGATTTTTTAATGATTTATTTCTTAATAGTGCTTATACAGTTGGTATTATATCAAGTATAGCTTTAGAAGAATTAGCTTTATTTGGTGTAGCTGCTGTACAAGGAGGAATGAATCCAGCTGCTGATGCATTACTTGTTGGTAGAACAGCTCAAAATGTTGGTAGACTAGGTAGTTTGTTTAAATTAAAAACATATACATCAGCTGGTAAAAGCATGATGCAAAGATTAAAACAAATTAATACTGCAAAAAGATTTTGGGCTGCATCAAGAACAAGTGCAAGAGCATTAGGTAACGGCATGAAAAGCTTTTTAACACCTGAGCTTTTATATCAGATGAATAAAGTTAAGGCTGCTGCAAAGGCTGGAGACAATATGACTCAGATGGCTAAAGGTGCTGCATATTTTGGTGGGTTCTATAGAGACATAAGAGCTGTTAATGCTGCCTGGTCAGAATCAAAAATGGAAGCAGGATTGATAGAGCTTGAAGAAAGAGATCAGCATTATATGGACATTAAACGTGCTAAGAATGGTGTAGATCCAAGTATGGAGGAGATGGAAATGGTTGCTGGTCTTGCAAAAGGTGCAGCATTAAAAACTCAATTTATTAATATGCCTTTAATATATCTTAGTAATAAGATTGTATTAGACGGTGCATTAAGAGGATTTAAACCTTTAGGTAGGATAATGGATGAAAGTTTATCTGGACCTATGGGTAGGATATTAAGAAATCCTAAAAGTGTTAAAAGTCATTTCTATGATATTGGAGGAGGAAGTACCATAATGAATGCACTTGGTTTAGATATATTTAGAAAAATGTATAAAGTTGGAGTGAAGGGTAGCTTTAAACATTTAGGTGCAACTGGTTTAAGATACGGTACAGCCAATGTTGCAGAAGGACTTCAAGAACTTGGACAAGAAGCAACTGCAGCTGGAGTTAAGGCTTATTATAAAGGAATATATGAACAAGATTTAAGTACTGCTATGGATGTTCAATTGGCTGAAATGGTAGATTCATATCAGTCAGGAGAAGATAATATGTTTAGTAATTTCAAAAATGTTGATAAAATGAATAAGGCTACATCCATAATGGAGGCTGCTGGTAAGGGTGTTGGCTCACAAATGAGTGGTCAAGGTATGCACACATTCATGTCAGGATTCTTAATGGGGGGGATGGTTCAAGGACCACAAAAAGTTTTATTTGAAACAATGCCTAATATCATGAGAGGTGTTAGGGATAAGGTTAAGGGCAGTACTGAAATGGAAGACTATAGAGCTCAAAGTGAAAAATTCATAACAAATACTGTTGAAACATTAAATAAAGTATATCAAGATCCTAATCTTTACTTTGATCCAAAGAGAATAAATTTACTTACACAAAAAGAATTGAACTCAAGAATGATGGGGTCATCTTATGCAGACAATGTATTAGAATATATGAATGATAAAGATCATGCAATATTTTCTTCAATATATACAGTTATGCAATCTGGACAACTTGGTGCATTTAGAGAGCAAGTAGAATCATTTACAACAATGGATAATCAAACTATAAAAGAAGCATTTTCTGATATAGCATCTACTCCAGAAAAATTAAGATCACGTGCTCAGGCTATGTTAAATAAAATGAATGATATGGAAAAAACATATGAATCATTAAAAGATGAATATGTAAATCCATTTGATTCAAAGAAATATAAAAAGGGAACAAGGAAACATCAAGAGGAAACACTAAGACAGATTGCATATGATCATGCAAAGATGATGTTAATGTTTAGTAGAGATACATTTGAGCAATCATTAAAAAGATCTAATGAGATATATGAGTCTCTTGCTTCAGATCCTGTGCTTGCATCTATTTCTTCAGGAGACATAGCTGCACTAACAAGTTTAAAGGGATTACTTAGTGAACTAGATCTATTAAAAGGAGATATAAAAGTTGAAACAGATCCAAAAAGAAAAAAGAATAAAGAACAGAAATTAAAACTCTTACAGGATTACTTTGATATTTTTACTGACACAGAAAATCAAACTTCTAGAGGAGGTCTTGTTATGTATGATAATGATGGTAAAATTACTAATGAAGGTGGGAATTTTGATAGAAGAAAAATTGGAAAACTTAAACCTGCATTTGTAAAGTATTTAAAATTTTTAGCAGAACAAAATGATGATTATGTTATTACTTCTAAGGTAGATGAAACACTTAAGAAGATTGTAGACTTTGGATTTTTAAAAGGCAGATCACAAGATTACTTTAAAGCAATGGAGAATCTTATGAATCCAGATAATATGGTTGAACTTGCAGAAAGAATGTCTTTAGTAATGAAAGGTGTTTGGGAAGACCACAAAAATAAAAATAATCAACTATTAAGATTAAAAAAGTATGTTGATCAACAAGAACGTATTGAGTTTTTAAAAGCCTTATCAGATAAAGGAATACAACCAGATGCTGAACAAACTAAGAAGTTTCTAGAAGATGGAACAATTCCTAATTCATACTTTGATAATGAAGGAGTTATAACTCCAGCTAGTGATCCAGCAGGTTGGCAAGCTATAGAATCACTTCAGAAAAATCTAAGACAGATGCAGGGTGATAGAGAGGCTGAGTTAAAACAAGATGATACATCTGAAACAGTATTAGAACCTTTAGAGGAAAATCCACAGGGAGGTGATATTATTATACCCTCAGATGATGAGGATGACCCTGTAGCTAAAATGGAAAAACAAGCTGCAAGAATAGCAGCACTACAAGCTTTTTTAGATACAGACACTAATACTTCTAAGTTATTAAAAGATAAGTATGATGAGTATAAAGAAGAATGGGCTCTTAGCGGTTTGGGTACACTTAGTACTTATCCACAATGGATAAGAAGTTCAGAAGGTGGTGCAGGTATTCTTAGGTCAAGATATGAAATGTCTAAGATG
>TARA_R110000787_G_scaffold25275_4_pt1 | contig 12723 bp, 15 predicted proteins | sample TARA_R110000787 | Tara Oceans TARA_R110000787 (sample SAMEA4397920) | marine metagenome | biome: Polar Biome; feature: [DCM] deep chlorophyll maximum layer (ENVO:01000326); material: water (ENVO:00002006), including particulate matter (ENVO:01000060) such as... | depth 35 m
TATGAAGGCTTCTGCCTGGACTTGTCCTAGATTGGCGCTATCCGTCGAAGCGCTTCCAACGCCCAGACCCGTAAATTTATTGGTGGCCATCGGCAAGTTAGCTGTAACAGTCGTCTGGCCGTCTGCAGCGATGGAAAGCGTAAGTGCAGTAGCCATCTGCCCATTATTTGCATCCACCTCCGTCGAGGATATGACCGTCCCCGCAACGAAGTTAGGATATGGGTTGGTGTAAACCCCTGCACCGTTTCTAGCCATCTATCTTGCTCCTGATAATCACATTCGTAGTCTTGCTTCTAATGCCCTGCTACCTTCTCTCTTAGGCTGTGTCGCTTGATAACCAGCATGCCCCAAGATAGGCCCATGCCGCCTCACTGCACCCCCTATTGACCTAGCACCTGGCGGCCTCTTGAGGAGCGCTGCTGCCATTGCTCCTTGGGCACCAGGGAGATATGGAACGGCAGTACCCGCTAAAGCGGCGACCATCATAGGATCAACACCAGGCACGACTCCAGTGGCCAAAGCACCCAGGCCCCCCAATGCTACCGCTCGCTCTGTTGTCCCGCTACTGCGGACCTTATCCCCTAAGACTTTAAGTCCTGCTCGGGACAGGTCTTGCATTAGGGCTCTTCCTTTTGCAGAAGCCCCCTTGCCTACGGTTTTATCTGATGCCCTTACGGATGATGCGAGCTGTCCGGGAGTAAAACTCTCTCCTGAAGGGACTTTTGCACCCGCATTTCGCAATCTTGCATAATTAGCATAGCCTGTGTTTATATCTCTTAACGCTGCAGCATGTTGCGGATTACTTCTTTTAAGGGCATCTCTTAATGCTGTTTGTATATCAGAAATAGCATCACCAACAAGTCTCTGGTCTGGAAATGTCGATCCCGAGAAAATTTTGCCGTGATTTCCTAATGTTGCTTCAACGGCTTTGAATTTCGTTCCACTTATAGGCGCAACAAGATACGGATCAAGGGAATTAAGAAGAACTCTATCTAAACTAGATGCCGCTGCTGGCCCAATAATCTTCTTTGCTTCAGAAACCAACCTGGCAATATCTTCTAATAATATATCGTCTGGAGTCAGTGTTAGTTTTGGCAGAAGATCGTCATAGGCGTTACTCAGCGCGTCACTTACTTGGGCTATCGCCTCATCCCCAGTAACGGTTTTATCTGCTTTTTGCCCTATTGGTCTAAGCGCACGGTTATAGGCGGCTTGATTAAATTGCCCTTGTGCTCGGCTCCTTCCCGCAGCGATTGCAGAGCCGAGGACGGGAACAGTGCCGACTACTTCTTCTAATTGTCCAACTGGACCACCAAGGGCTTGACCCATTGTTGGCGAAACTCCTTCACGCGCCAATAGACTAGCATCACGATTTCTTAACCCTCCAATGACTCCTCCGGCGACCCGAAACGGTAAACCAATTGGGTCTACATAGGAAGCGATAGAACCAACCCTATTTGCGCCAGCGCCAATAGCGTTCAATGCCCCGGTAGTAGGTCCAGGAGGTGACCCATTGTTGGCGACTCTGGAGAGTCGACTTAGAGTTGAAGCGCCTCCAGCCACAGCACCGCTTCCAGCGGTGAGTATCGAAGCAAGGTCTGCCAAAACTCCTACAGGGTCTTCCGCTAAGGTTGTTCTAAGCCCCGAGAACGCATCGCCTTCGACGCCGCCGTATCGGTCAACCATAAATTCACCGAAGGCATTTGCTGATGTTTCGTCCAACTCAAGACCAGGAATCAACTTTGATGCGACCCCTCCCGCTAAACTCACAATCGCTTCAAAAGTATCGACTGGGTTGCTGATCATTTCCCATATACCAGAAGCGAGTCGCCCCGCGCTCTCTGGTGTGTTTTCCCATGCTAGCCCCGGAACCTCAGACCAATCAGGAGTTGATTCTGCTTTTTGGGCTGCTTCATGTTCTAGTAGACCTAGTGCCAGTCTTTCTTCTAAAGTAGCCATGACTATTGAGGCACCCCTATCCCTAACTCATCCAATCGAAGGTTCATTTCGATTTCCTGTTGTTCGGTTACACCTTCTTCATGAAGAGCATTTAATTGTAAAAAGTCCATCTCGCTAATTGGCACGTTGTCAGCAGCACCCGATTCGGGCACTGCAGATTCGGGTTCGACAGACATCTCACCGAACTTCTCATTAAAATCCTGTCTAGCCTGAATCTGGACATTATCAAGATCATACACGCTAATTGATGGATTCTCGCCCCATGCTTCACGGACGGCATTCGACTCAAATTTCATTCGTTCAGCGACTTTTTGCGCCAACTCTAAAATCATTCGGTTGCCTTCTGGGGTGTTTTCAAGACCGGCGCTGGCTTCCTTAAACGCTCTCATTTCTTTCTCTGAAATAGCGCCCTTGGTTTTGTCAATACGCTGCAACACGAAGTCCATTCCTTTTGACTTCATCGCTTCTGCGTTGGCTATTTCGGTCAAATCAACCTCCATGCCGATAGCTAACGCAAACTTTTTCAGAGCAAGTTTTGTTTCTGCAAATGTACCTGAATTCACGCTTCCAACAAGATTAAGCATTGATTGAGCATCTGCGAGAACCATATCAGACTCGTTAATATTGCTCATTGCCTGATTATACCGCTCAAAAGTTGTTTTATATTGAGCCTCGTTTTGAGCCGCATTTGGATCATACATTTTTGTCGGCGCTGGCGCTGGGCCTAAATTTTCCATGTCACCCGCTTGATTTATCCTTCGTCGGCTGTACCCTGTTGAAGAATCCGGATCGGCGATGACATACGGGGTGCTGAATTTATCAATCGTGGGAGCTCTATTCTCGGCGTCAATTTCTGCCTGAGTGCGATAGTCCTCCATCCCCTGAGCCCGCAACCTCGCAGCAGCGTCCCCTGCCTGATTCTGCTCAAATTGGCCCATTATTAATTGGTTAAGGAATTCTTGGTTATCTGGATTATTTCGCTTTTGACCCTCCATGATGGCTGATGAATATCCCCCTGGAACCATCGGACCCGGAGCATAAACACGGTTACCGGGAGGCCCGCCACCATGCCCTACGTCTATATCCGCCGTCTGATGCTCCTTGATGAAGGCTCCCATCATAGCCGCTCGGTCTGAAGCCGCCTTATTTTCTCGGTCTTCTATTTTCTGTTTTGCCTGTCTAGATAAATACCCACCAGCCAGGCCTTGACCTACCCTGGCTAAGCCTTCCACCCACGAGCTAACTGGAGCCGTGCTACTGCCGCTCTCCCGCAGCGCTTCCGCCATAGTGAGCTGGTCGCCCCACCGGGAGGACCGATCTATCTCGTCCTGCGAATCACTTCCTGTGGAACCTCCGTATGCACCGAGTGCAGATACTTCCTGTGCACCTGTCAGAGGGGCTCTATCATAGAATTGGTGACTTATTCGTCTTGGTGCCATTATAAATACCCTCTGAGGGTCAGTAATTAAATTACCGAGCAATTACCGCATTTGATTCCAGCTTGGTCATGCGCTGCGCCATTTCGGACATGGCCGCGAGCCCAACGCCCATAACGTCGATCAGGTGGATGCTGATGCCGTCGCCCACCCCGAACGTGTCGCGGAAGTCTTCGGCGGTCGGACCCATGTGCATCTGGCCGTCTACGAGTGAGGGCTCGGTGTATTCCCAACTGTAAATCGGGAGGTCCGCCAACTTGTCCAGAACAGTCGGCGCTTCGCCGTGCAACTTCTTGAACTTGCGGGACGAGAAACCCATCCCCGCTGCATACGGCGCCATAGAGGCAATCGTGCTCGTTGACATTCCGGCACCTGCTGCGCCAGCCCCGGCACCTGCTGCGCCAGCCCCGGCACCAAACCAGCTCTCATAGGGCAGGCCGCCAGCCACATTGCCAGCAAGGCCGAACAAGCCTCCCTGAGTGGAAGAATTTGAAGAGAGTTGCTGATTGTAGGCGCTCATGTCTGTAGCATACTTGTCGCGTGTAAGACCAATGAGATCAGGCGGGTTGATGGCAGTGTTAGGCATCGAAGAGAATTGCGGGTTGGTGATTGAGTTTCCGCTCATCAGCGCGGCCACTTCGTTGAGAGGAGCGTTACGTTGTGTGGTGTATTCCTGAATAGCTCTAGCCCGCTCACTGCCTCCTAAGCCGAACAACCTTGACTGCTCAGCCCCTCCACTAGCGATAGCCTGGTTTAACGCACTCGTGTATGCGTCGTTCCGAGTGCGACCCTGGCTTTCCATAGCTTCACTAAAAGCATCGGAACCAACAGGAATGCCTTGGTTTGCCAACCGCGTCTCTAATGCTGTTTTATCTCTAGCAAATCGCGGGTCAAGACGAGATGTGTGCTGGCCATAGATAGCATCAATAGCTTGCTGCCTGGCAGCTTCGTTAGCCACAGGAGCTGCGGGGAGACCTTCAAAACTGAATGGGTCGGCTAGATTTGACGATACGCGGCCTAGTTGGTCGTCCGCTAAGAGATTTAGATCTTGAGTTATACCGGTCTGCTGCTCGAAAATAGCCTGCTGCGCCGGGTCTAGCGTCGTAGTTCTTTTGTATTGATCAATATCATCTCGCGTCTCACCGGTGGGCTCATAAATAGACGATCCATAAGGAGTATATTCGTCCACCTGATTCAGCCTCGCCTGAGCGATTGCTGTTTCTCGATTTATTTTCCCTTGTGCCGCCGCTGTTGCAGCAGGGTCCGGCGCTGCCGGAGGTGACGGTGAACTCTTACCCATTTAACCACTCCATAGCTCGATCTGAGTATATTCCGTAGGTGCACGCCGCCGCCGTGCCCTTGTCAGCGTATGGATGGACGCCCTCAAGACGAAATCCAACGCCCTCAAGCAGCTTCCTGCAGCGCTTATTTTTCTTGGCGGTGATTGCTGTCATGCGCTTAACCCCTAACTGCACGAACGGATAATCAAATATCACTCTGATATTGCCCGGCGTGGCCCACTTAGGGGTCGCTGCAACGATAGAACATTCGATGTCATGATGCCTGAAAGAGTTGAATACTGCAACCGCTAGAATTTCGCCAGCAGAACTAGCAAAGCCTATCGACGTGAGGGGGCGAGAAAGGGGAGCAAATTCAGGAAACCTATCCTCGGCCCACTGAGCTAGTTCCTCGTCTTTCTCAAGTATGATCTGCGTCATTATATTGGCACTGAAAACTAGGACTAATCCACGCCAATCCATTTGATCTCGTGGACTTGTGTTCCGGTACTTTCCTGAACATTTGTTTCCTTCCAGCCCATCTGGGTCTTGGCCCAAAAGATAGCGGCTGTCGTATCTCCGTTCATCACCTTATTGAACAGCGTCCCGCCGACCTTGGTGTTAGCCAGGATCTTGCTCTCGCGGATCTCTTTCTTGAAGTGCTTGAACAGCGTGTCCGCATCAATGCCATCGCGGATAACCATAGCGATCTGCTCTTGGGGTATGCCAACGGCCACCATCTGCCCAACCTGTTTACGCTCCTCGTCCGTTGGGACAAACGGAGGTCGACCGCGAGGGCGTTTTTTCTCAGCCATCTACTTCTAAACTCCTGCTGGGCGACGCAATCCTTGAGGCAGGCCCGGCGGATAGCTGTGGAATCCGGGACGGCGCGACTGTGGGCGCTGTCGGGCCATGCCTTGTAAGGCTTCTCTCATTCTAGCGGCCGGTTGAGACGGTTCAGCACCGACGGCCGGTTGAGACGGTTCACCACCGGCGGCCGGGATTGGCGGTTCAGCCGGCATCATAGGATCTATTGGACTAACACCCTCATTGAGCTCACCAGCATCATCGAGGGGCAGGTATCCAAAATAGTCGTCTAAATCTATTCCTGTAGGAACAACAGCAAATTTGCCGCCAGGCATTTCTATGACCACCCCAGCAGCCTCGTCTGCATATTCTTGAGCTTCACTTCGAGTTTCGTATAGCACTCCACCAGGCATAACACTATCTCCTATTATGAATCGTTAGGGAAACATCCATAGCTTATTGACGCCAAATCTATTCTCGCCAGTTTCTGGGTTATAGCCCCAGTCAGTGGAGAACCCATCTTGGGAAAATCCCACGCCTAAATTATTGATGACGCTATCTCCCCAATTCACCCCTGGTGGCGCACCTCGATCCTGCAGTTCCTGTGGAAAATCGACGTTGCCCCCGAAAGCATAGCCGCCAGCAGAAAGTCGTAGCAGGGCATCTTTAAGTAAAGCCCAATCGAGTGGGATTTGGGCTTCGGCTTTGCCTCTAAAATTCCAATCACCTTGTCTAACACCCTCGGTCCCAATATCGCGCATTGGCGTCCCGCTACCCCCTCCAGAAATGGAAAAATATTTCCCAAGATCTAGATCCTCCATAAGCGCAGATTTCATGTCAGACATTCTTCATAATCTCACAAAGCGTTTCCGACTTGCCAAATCATATCATACGCAGAAAATTTAATTGTCAGTTGACTTTCTGCGCCTCTGATTGTTGGAGTGGCACAATCCCCAATTCCATACACAGTGATCCAGTCAGATATGGTAGCCGAGTCAGTCCAATCAGCGGCGTCCCATTTTGACGTATCCCAGATGCCGCCGTTTAGTGATGAAGCAGATGGAATACTGGTAGGAGTTATGTCTGAAAAGTCAACATTCAAATCTATGGCAATCGCAGGCGCTCCGTTAGACGTAAAATGCGGGCGACACATCGAGAACAGCTTATTGACTCCGCGCGCCTTGAAATAATTGAATGCTGGCTTCACTTCGTAGGTAATATTTGACCCGGCGTCTGAAGTTCCGGTATCTGCCTTATAGATAACGCCGCCGTCCTGGGCACCGAAATATAAGTCTCCCTTAAACAGGGACCAACTGGCTGCATCTTGACCTACAAATCGCGTCCAGGCTCCGGTCTGGGTATTCACGATGTACTGGTACGCCACCAGAGCAGAGATAGGAATATTGAACAGGGCATACGAGCCTTGGGGGTAGTGCAACGACTGCCAGCCGAAATTAGCGCCATACGTCCGAGCTGACGCAATAAAATCATTCTGGATGTTGTCCGATAGGGCTCTGCCCTGCGATCCCACTCTATCAATCGGGAGCATAACGCTAAGCCTTATAGCGCCGTCCTGTGTGGTCACAATGAGATCAGACCCGACCTTTTCGATACATCTCCGACCAATAGGTTTACCAATCGAAAACACACCAACGAGAGACCAATTCGCAGCAACTCCAGGATCATTCCCAGAGTACAGGATGCACTCACCCTCGCTTGTCACCGCGACGAAGATGTCGTCCGGTCCAGAGCCTCCGTCCCGAGTCCAAGACCCGCAAGCGACCAAATATCCGCCTTTTCGACACAAGCCGCCCAGTTCAAACGTGGCTACGCTTCCGGCAATCCCATTTACTGCCAGATAGCCAAAGGTCAAGCTGTCCTTAAAGACGAAAAACAGCCGAGACTGATGAGCAAGAACATGGATGATATTTGCCGCTGTCACGCCGGACAGTGTTGGAGTGACAAACGCGGACCCGTTGTAATATATGGGTGCGTCTGCTCCATTCACCATATATAGAAACGAGCCGCCGGAGGTCGTAAACATCGTTGTTTGCCAACGCGCATTGGTCTTGCTCGTAGCAATAGACGTGGAACCCCCTGCAGCAGTTGAGTCGTAGATAACCGACCCAGCCGCGCTGATAAGTTTGGAAGACGTCGGGCCAGCCCATTCTGCCACTGTCTCAACAGCTCCGGTTCCATTCCCGGTCGAGTGAGAGGCAAAGCCAGATCTCAGAGCAATATCGGTTAGATCTGGAAACATGTTGTCCAGGGTGATTGCGAAATCTGGACTCATATCAGACAGAGAGTCTTTGGCGTTCCAGCCAGAAGTCGGAGCGCCGATGCTGGTCGATGTCGAGACCCGGCCCTTTCGACTGTTATTAGCAAGTGGCTGCAGCATGTTATTATCCCATTCGCTAGCTAATAGGTGGTCTGACTCTTCTTATATCGCGGAGTCTTGAGAGCGTTTCTCATAGATTTGGGGTCTTTACCGCCGCGCTTCTTGGCCAAATAAGCGCCATAGGATCTCTCGGCCCCTGCCTTAGTATTGTGAACACCGCCTCCGAATGTCCAACCGTCTTTCACTTTTCGTATGGGCATCTTTAGCTCCAAGATCCTTCTGGAATATATATGCCGCTTCTGGTTCCAGCACCGTTCATGCTCAGAACTTTCTTGCCTCCAACACGGGACGTCAGGTTGGCCAACTTCTGCTCGTAAAGGCGGAAGTCTTCCGAGTAATCAAGGCCGTTTTTCTTCTTAAACCGCCAGACGACGCCGAGTTCCATCAGGTTCTCGCTCATCAATCCGGTGTCCGTATCAGCCAGCCAAGCTGATTGATCCGTGCCACCGGCGCTCTCGCAGAAATTCAAAGTCTGATATTCAAAAACCCACGTCTGCCCCGCCACTGGGGCGGGATAAGCGAAAAGTTGTCCAGCTCGGATGCGAAACTGGGAATACGGCCCGGTCGTTGTACGGGCAACCAATAGCTGCCATTCGGAGGGCGAAAGCGGCCCTAGCACAGGCTGTGTCAGCGTCCTATTCCAGAATGTCTGATTGATGATGTAAGAGAAGCCTGGGGCTATCGTAGTCATGACCCCCTGCAACTGTGCCGCTAACGTTGTATGCGTGGCTTCAGCCTGTGTCTGAGGCCACGAGAAGCGCTCTAGAACCTCCTGACCCTCCGTCTGAGCCAGGGCCAACAGCGTCCTGGTATTTGTGTCGGTCGACGACACAACTGTAGCCGATCTATTCAGACCGATAGTGTCCTGAGCTCCATTTATCATCGTCAACAAGGTCATGGCTATGCAGCTTTCTTTGGACGCCCAGGCCGCCGGGGTGCCGGTGCCTCTTCTGACGTCTCGGATCGTGAGAGCATCTTTTCAATGTGAGAATTCTGTTTATTGATGGTGTCCCGAAGTGACGCCATCTCGACCTTGAGTGCGGCCACTTCCTCGCTCGACTTATTGGTGCCAGCGCTCAGGAGATAAGCCGCCGCCTTGTCCTTCAACGCAACGCCGCCCATGCCAAGTTTTCTAAGCGTGTCCGCATTGCATTCAGCCAGATTTTCTACAGTCCTCACAGAGATACCCTGACACATTTTGAGCTGAGCCGGTGTAACACCGGGCCAATTCTTTAGGTCAATGCCGTTCACAGGTAAATCGCGACCATCCTTCCAAGCGTCATAAGCCGAAATGGCAAATGGTGATGGCGGTTTTCGACCTGGGATTCCGAATTTCCATTCCTTAAGTAGTTCATCATTAACGAATTTATCCAGAACAAGATTTCCGCCCGGCATCGTCAAGATGGCCATCTCGACATCCCGAAACACGGGATGCCCCGACTCAATGGAAGCAGCGCGGTCCTCTTCGGCTCGAAGCTCGAAATCAATGTGAAATCCATGCTTTTCTTCAGGAAGCATCTCAACCATGATGGGGCGTTCCTTTCCTAAAAATGAAGGGGGCCGACCGTTTAAGCCAGCCCCCGTTCAAATTAAGCCGAAGATCCGTCATCCATAAAGGGACTCTGAATTTCAAATTCAGCCAGTCCCGTAGATGGCGTGTCTAGAGCCGACGCCCCGAGTGCTAATTTCACTCTGTCGCCAGCAACAACGGCATCATCAATGCTGCCTGCCGTAGCAGTCGCATAGACTAAGCCGTTGTCTGCATAGCTAGCGAGAGCCTTGCCCACCCCTTTGCCGTAGATCTGATACCAGCCATAGGAGCTGGCAACATTAATCGACATAGAGATGGCTACAGGTCCGATAGCATTTGCAGCCAGGAGCGCAGTCGTATTGTCATCTTGATTAAAAGTGACCCAAGATCCCAACACCGTAGAGGCAACGCCCGCCAGATAAATAAACTGTCCAGCGCCGTAGGCCGTGCTGGCTACATCGTTCGCCTGAACGATAGTGCCCAACACCTGGAGCTGAGTAGTTGACGTATCGGCGATGCTTTGCGTACCGGCGATTGGGTTCATGATGTGGTAGTCAGACATAATTTTTTCCTCTCAATTATGCGGTTAAAGGAAGACCCTTTGCCGGTTAAGCCTTCATTACGCCTTGCAGCGAACGATTGGAGACAGTCATATTGCCCTGCCAAATAATCGGCAAGACCTGGCTATCCTGATTCACCGACCACTTTTCATGCACTTCCGTCCAGTTCGCATCTCGATGAGCACACAGACCGATATAGTCGGTGTTCAGGAAATACGCATGCTGGTCAGGCATGCCAGCAGCAACCGAGTCATAGACAGCATCAGCGCCCTTGTACTTCAAGGAAGTTGATCCGGCCTTTACGTCGGTTGTGTTGGTGTAGCGCTTCAGGCTCGTCTGACTGTTGTCAAAGAACGTGAAGTAGGTGTCGTCCATTACGATCAAATCAGGCATATCGTTATTACGAGTCAACGCAAGCCACAGCGGGAGCATAAGGCTCTCGATTGTAGTTGCGCTTGGCGTAATACCAGCACCGCCCTGCAAAGGAGCGGCAGCCGACTGGAGGATATTCTTCCAGAACGTATAAGTTGCTGAGTTGATCCCGCCGACAGTGCCCGTTCCAGCATCGGAAACCAAAGCCTGGAGTCCGTTGATCTGGGAAGTAGCGGTGCCGTCAGAGTACATATCAACAGAAAAGTTATTTCCTGCCGTCTTCATAGCGTTCTTCAGCTTATTTTTCACCAGCTTGATGACGCCTTCTTTGCCGCTGTTCTGGCGAATTTCTAGGCCAGACGCCACGACATTGATGGCGACCTGTTTCCAGGGGAAGTTTGCAGCCGTGAAAACTTCACTCTGGGAAATATCCAGAGTGTCAAAGCCGCTATAGCGCTGGTAGGTTCCGTTTTCATTGTAGTCCAGCGGAACCTGGATTTCCCAACCGCCAGAGACGAGATCAACTCGGCCCTTTTCGGTCAGACGCTGATGTAGAGCGGTATGGTTGGTCACGTTATCGGCGAGATACTTATCCTTGAAGTGCCGATAAGTAATTGCCGATATTTCGGTAAACGAGCTATTCGGGGAAGCCATGTCGACTTTCCTTTCATGTTTAAGCCGTCATGCGTTCATCAACCAGATCACCGATGAAATCTTCTACATTCTCAGCTCCCGCCTTGCTGAAGGGCATGGCCCCACTAGAGCGCACGTTGGAAGCTGCAGCCTTTTTCGACTTAGCGGCACGGGCCTTCGCCATTACCACCTTGTCGTTTTCAGCCTTAGCTGCCTTTGCAGCTTCGACCTTGGCAGATACGCCATCATTTACCGCGACCGACATTTTATAAGCCTTCGCGAGAGTCTCTGACGCAGACAACTGAGGATCAGACTGTCGCAACGCACGGACAATAGGAATCATCTCGGCTTCAAGCTCAGAATAATGCTCGTTCTCGCTTTCGAACTTGCTTATCTGGCCATCAATCAAGTGGGATTCCTGCGCCTGTGCCTGCTCTTGCTGCTGTGTAAAAAAGTTCTCGAATCCTTGGATCTTTTTCTGCATGGAGGCCAATTGAGGATCAACGGTCTGAGTCTGACCGCTGGGTTCATTGAGAGCCGAAAGAGGTATATTACGCTGACTCATTAAATACTTGACAAACTCCACAGGCTGTGCGTTTGCAAAGTCAGATAGGGCGAAAAGCTGACCGACTGCGGTGCTATCGTCCATTCCATCCATCGCAAGCTGCTGACGCCTGGGTTCAAGTATTTCATCGAGCCTTTCGTAAGACTTCCTCTGATCGGCCAAATCCATTGTTTTCCTGGTGTAGTCGGCGGTCAGATCTCTTTCGCGATCCGTAACCCATTTCTGGGCGTCGGGCGAAAGCGACTGGAACGCCTCCAGGTCTTTAGCGGACATCGACTGAGGAGATACGACGGCCTGTTCAGCCTGAACAGGTTCGCTCTCGACAGTGTCCGTTTCGATTGCAGAAGGCGTATCCTCGCCCTCTGAAATTGACTTTTCTTCAGACTCAACGGGAGAGCTCTGATCTGCGATCACCTCACCGGAGTCTTCTTCCATTTCATCGAACGCCGATTCCATGAAGGAATTCATTTCGTCAGGAGTGGCGTCCGCAGATGCGGGCGCTTCAGAATCCACAGAGAAACTGTCATTCTCGCTCATCGCCTATCTCCTGTTTGAAAAATATTCATGAGCTACAGAGTCAACCATCTGATCAATGACAGCGTCTCGCCGCGCGTCTTCTGCCTTGATGGCGTCCTGAGCCGATCTAGCATTATCCTCTTTTTCACCGGGCTCTAGCAGTCGGCACCCGGTGACTTTAAGATTTTCCCGATGAGCGCTCCGACCCTCAATAATCTTGCCGGTTACAGGGCATTCATACGCCTCGTAATCCTTGATTATAGTAGGATGTACAGAGCGAGATCGGCGGTCAGAACCAGATCCCCCTGTCACAGAGTCAGAAGATGACCAGGAGATCTTTTGATATTTATCCGTGTAAACGCTCATCATAGAACTCCAAGCATAAATAACGCCATGCAGTCATCGTCTCGATCTCGCCTCTCTCGTTCTTCTTTAATGGCAAAATATGCGTTCATCAAATCTTCGAGACCCTTAAGTCGATATAACATATCCCGAGCATTCTTGGATTTCAAGATGGCTGCCTTAGCGTCAACCACAGACGTCGTCTTTGCCTTATACAGCGACACCGTTTCGATGGCTTCTTCAACAGCCTCTATCTGCTCTTCGGAGGGCTCAACCTCCTTATCATCCTCTTGTTGAGACCTGACCCAATCGTCGTACCATATTATC
>TARA_R110000787_G_scaffold70638_1_pt1 | contig 12707 bp, 10 predicted proteins | sample TARA_R110000787 | Tara Oceans TARA_R110000787 (sample SAMEA4397920) | marine metagenome | biome: Polar Biome; feature: [DCM] deep chlorophyll maximum layer (ENVO:01000326); material: water (ENVO:00002006), including particulate matter (ENVO:01000060) such as... | depth 35 m
CGCTTCATACCGCCTGACAGGCTGGAAAACTCAACATCTGCATCAAGGGATAATCTTGAAATAACGGTTTCTACTTGTTGCTCCAGACTCCAGCCATCCACTGCTTCAAGTTTATGCTGGGCTTTTTCCAGCTTATTAAGGATTTGTTCACTGCTATCGTGTTCCAGTTGCTGAACAATATGATGATATTCCACCAGTAGAGGCCCAACTTCGCCCAGTCCGGCAGCCACAACATCAAACACACTGCCAGCCGTGCCAGCAGGAACTTCCTGCTCCAACCGGGCAATTTTCAATTCTTGCAATCCGACCATTTCACCACCATCTGGGGTGATCTCTCCGGCAATGACTTTCATCAAGGTGGATTTACCAGCGCCGTTGCGGCCAACCAGACAAACCCGTTCACCTTTATCGAGCTGAAAGTCGACTTTATCAAGTAAATTGGGGCCACCATAACTGACGGTCAGCTGTTTTAAAGACAATAATGCCACGGATTAAACCTCTGCAGTTTCTGCGTTTTCAAGTATTTCACTGGCTTCAAGCCAGTCCATTTCAGCCTGTTCCAATGCCGCCTTGGTGACAGCTTGCTGTTGTAACAGGTCTTTGAGTTTTTCTTTATTGGCCGCTTCATACAACGTTGTATCAGCCAGTTGTAATTCTATTTTGGCAAGTTCAGCATTCTGTTTATCGAGGACTTGCTCTGCTTTTTTAACCCGGTTACGCAAAGGCTGTAATTTCTGACGCTGTTGTGCTGCCGCCTGTCGATCCAGTTTTTTGCCATTGTTAGCGGCAGGACTTTTATCAGCAGAAGCATTCATCGTTTCACGGCCTAACCGCAGTTGCCGGTAGTCATCAAGGTCACCTTCAAAAGCAGCGGCTTTGCCATCCGCTACCAGCCAGAGATCATCGGTGACATTGCGCAGGAAATAACGATCATGCGATACCACCACTAATGCCCCTTCGTATTCCTGCAAAGCCATGGTCAACGCCAGCCGCATTTCCAAATCAAGGTGATTGGTAGGTTCATCCAATAACAATAAAGCCGGGCGTTGATAAACCAAAAGGGCCAGAACCAACCGGGCTTTTTCGCCACCAGAGAATGGGGCAACCGGTTCCAGAGCGGTATCCCCATTAAAACCAAAACCACCGAGAAAATTACGGCAATCCTGTTCAGTGGCCATTGGGTCCAGCCGCTGTAAGTGCTTCAATGCACTTTCATCAGGACGTAATTGTTCTAATTGATGTTGGGCAAAATAACCGATAACAATATCTTTGCCTTCGCGACGTTTACCGCTGAGCGGTTCCAGTTCACCGGCAATCAGTTTGATTAACGTTGATTTACCGGCTCCATTAGGGCCTAACAAACCGATACGATCGCCGGGAGCAAGGTGGAGCTTGATATTGTCGATTAACGGCGTTTGCTGATAACCGACACTGGCTTTATCCAGCGCTAGAATTGGCGTGGTTAAACGCCGGGGTTCAAAAAAGCTGAAATGAAACGGTGAATCCACATGCGCCGGAGCGATCTTTTCCATGCGCTCTAATGCTTTTATTCGACTTTGAGCCTGTTTGGCTTTGGTCGCTTTGGCCTTGAATCGATTCACAAAATCACGGATATGCGCGATTTCAGATTGTTGTTTCTGATAAGCGGATTGCTGATTGGCCAGATGCTCGGCACGGGCGATTTCAAAATCCGAATAGTTACCAGTATACAGTTTGATGCGCTGTTGTTCGATATGAGCGATATGGGTGACGACTCTATCCAGAAATTCACGATCATGAGAAATCACCAGCAGCGTCCCAGCATAACTGCGTAGCCATTCTTCTAACCAATAGACGGCTTCGAGATCCAAATGATTGGTGGGCTCATCCAGCAGTAATAAGTCACTGCGGCACATCAATGCCTGGGCCAGGTTAAGTCGCATACGCCAGCCACCTGAAAAGGTTCTGACCGGATGTTCCTGCTGCTCAGCAGTGAAGCCTAATCCATGCAGTAATTTTGCAGCTCGACTACGGCCGGTATAACCATCAATCAAACCTATTTTGTCATGTAGTTGGGTTTGCAAATGACCATCATTGTTCTGTTCTGCTTGTGCCAATTGTGTGAGCAGTTGACTCAGTTCAGCATCGCCCTGCAACACATAGTCAATGGCAGTTGTATCGACCGCGGGCGTTTCCTGTGCAACATGGGCAATCACCCAGGATTCAGGAAACGTTAAATCACCGATGTCAGCATGTATTTCATTGCGGATCATCGCAAACAGGCTGGACTTACCGGTGCCATTGGCGCCGGTCAAACCGATGCGCTGTCCGGGATGAATCACCAGATTGGCAGCTTCAAACAGTAACCGTGGTCCACGTCGTAAAGAAAGTTGGCTGAAATTTATCATGGCGAGAATTGTATCAAGCCTGCTCGTCGGCTGTATTGAAGAAATATTTTAGTGTTTGATAAATCGTTAAACCGATTGGGGTAATTGCCAGTCAATAGGCGTTTGGCCGTGTTGCTGTAAATAGTCATTAGCCTGGCTGAAATGCTTGCAACCCAGAAAACCGCGGTGAGCTGACAATGGTGATGGATGTGGTGCTTTTAATACCAGATGTCGCTCATTATCAATAGCAGCACCTTTTTTCTGGGCGTAACTGCCCCACAGCATAAACACCACATTTTCACGCTGCTGATTGACCAGACTGATCACCCGATCAGTAAATTGCTCCCAACCTTTTCCCTGATGTGCATTGGCTTGACCATGTTCCACCGTTAATACGGCATTAAGTAATAAAACGCCTTGTTTGGCCCACGATTCCAGGTAACCATGTTTAGCAGGGGCAATACCCAGATCATTATTCAGCTCTTTATAAATATTCATTAAAGACGGTGGAACCTTCACACCGGGTTTGACTGAAAAGCATAAGCCATGCGCCTGTCCCGGCTGGTGATAGGGATCCTGTCCGAGAATGACAACTTTTACGTTAGATAAAGGCGTTGTTTCCAGAGCATGAAACCAGTTGGATGAATGCGGATATATTTCTTTGTGCTGTGCTTTTTGCTGCTGTAAAAAAGCCTTTAGCTGCTGCATATAAGGTTGTTCAAATTCCCTCTCAAGTAAAGCCTGCCATTCAGGCGCTTTATTCAAAGCCATTTTTGCTACCCAACTCAAAATTAAAATCACATCATACTTACTTCGATTTTATTACTCATCATTGCAACTCACCAACCAAGTTTTCAGTCAGAGATTATTAATTTGCAACAATTTGATATACCCCAGATTATTGAGACGGATAGACAAGTAATATAGTTACTGTTACTTTCAGCAGCTACCATTTGTAATCATTAATAATGATTACCGCAACAGTATCTGTATACAAGGAATCGCGATGGATAATAGTGCCAATGTTTTAATCGTCGATGATGTACCTGACAATATTCAGGTAGCGATGAATTTTCTTAAGGAAGAGCCTTACAACCTGTCATTTGCCACCAGAGGTCAGGAAGCACTTGCGTTAATGAAAACGCACGAGTATGACCTGATTTTGCTTGATATCATGATGCCGGAAATGGATGGTTATGAAGTTTGTCGACGCATCAAGGCAGAGCCCCGACTTCAGGATATCCCGATTATTTTTGTTACGGCAAAGGTCGACGTAGACTCGATAAGCCAGGGGTTTCGTGCTGGCGCAGTCGACTATCTCTGTAAACCGTTTCACGCCGAAGAACTGCTGGCCAGAGTCAATACTCATCTTTCGTTATATCGCGCTAAAAAACTCCTGCAACAAAATAACCTTTCTCTACAGCACAAATACGAAAAGAATCAGCAACGGCTGATGACCGAGCTGGAACAGAATCAACTGGAAATGATTTATGTGCTGACTGAGTTGATGGAGTCAACTTCAGATGAAACCGGCAAACATATCCGCCGGGTAGCCGAGAGTTCCAGGTTATTAGCGTTGTATCATGAAAGTTTGACGGATGAAGATGCCGATATCCTGTTTCATGCCGCGCCAATGCATGATATTGGTAAAATCACTATCCCCCACTCGATTTTGCATAAACCCGGTAAACTCACTGAAGATGAATTTGCCATCATGAAAACTCACACCTCGCGTGCCTTTAAAATTCTCCAGAATTCCAAACGCAAATACACCAAAGCTGCCGCCATCATCGCCCATCAGCACCATGAAAAATGGGATGGTAGCGGTTATCCCCAAGGGCTCAAAGGACAAGATATTCATATCTACGGTCGTATCGTGGGTTTGATTGACGTGTTTGACGCATTAATGCATAAACGGGTCTACAAAGAAGCCTGGTCCCTGGAAGACACCCTGGACTACATCAGGAAACATAGCAGTAGCCAGTTTGATCCCTATCTGGTGAGCATACTGCTGGAACATATTGATGAATTTGTTGCCATTTCCGATCAAAACTAACTGGTTATTATTTTTTTTCCTGCTGTTTATCAGCTGCCGATTATCGGCGCTGACATTTACTGAAGAAGAACAAGCCTGGATTGCCGCTAACCCTGAAATCACGCTGGGTGGAGATTTCAGTTGGGCACCTTATGATTTTTTGAATGAAGAAGGTGAACATGATGGTATCGCCGCTGATGTGCTAGAGCTTATCAGTGAAAAAAGCGGTCTGACTATTACCGTGGTCCCGGATGTCTGGGCCAACACCATGGAAAAAATGCGAGCTGGCGAACTCATGGGACTTAGCTGCGCCGCCGCGACCAAACCACGTCAGGAATTTTTGTTATTTTCCAAGCCCTATGTGAGCCTCTCACTGGGAGTTATTGTTCAGCAGCATCGTGATGATATTCAGTCAATGGATGATTTGATTGGCTTTACCGTTGCTGTCAATAAAGACTCTTACCTGCATACCTGGCTGACCATCAATTACCCGAATTTGGATCTGGTGCTGACAAATTCCAATGATGAATCACTGGAAGCCGTTTCATTCGGTAAGGCAGATGCCTACATCGGCAATATCGCAGTGGCTACCAATGTCATCAAACAGCGATACCTTTCCAATCTTCGAGTAGTCGCCAAAGTACCAAATTTTACAACGGACACCTCAGTCGCCATTGATAAACGTTATCCATTGCTACATAGCATTATTGAAAAATCGTTATCGGCAATTACCGCAGCTGAAAAACAGCAGATAATTGATAAATGGTACGCCGTTGTCAGTGATAGCAGAGCGTTTGAGATCTTACCTTATGAGCAGAGCCGACTGGATTTAACCGAAAAAGAACAACAGTGGATAGATCAACATCCCGTTGTCAGAATTGGGGTTGATCCGGATTGGCCACCATTTGATTTTATTGATAAAAACGGTGAGCACAGTGGCATTAGTGCTGACTATTTGCAGCACATCAGCAAACAGACCGGTCTGCAATTTCAGCTCGAACCCTATACTGACTGGCAATCCGTTATTGAAGCTGCACAAACCAATCAGATAGGGCTCATCGCCGCCCTTTCACGAAATACGTTTCGTGAAACATTTCTCGACTTATCGATTCCCTATCTAAATTACCCACTGGCCATCGCTACAACCAAATTCGGTCATCTGACCAGCCTGGCTGAATTCAATAACAAACCGGTGGGGGTAGTAAAAGGTTATTTTGCCGAGTCAATTCTGCTGGCCTATTATCCGGAAATCGATATTGTTTATGTCCCTTCTGTACGCGATGGACTGGCAATGCTGGCTGCGGAAGAAATAGATGCCTATTTTGATATTATCGCCACCATCACCCACAACGCCAGTCAATCGGGATTAACCCATCTTAATACCAGTATTGTCAGGGAATACTCCTCTGCTTTGCATATGGGCATTGTTAAGGATCAACCCGAACTAGTATCAATTATCAATAAAGCCCTGGCAGCAATAACAGCTGATGAGCGACGTACCATTGATCAACGTTGGATGTCTGTAAATACCATTGAACGTACCAATTACACACTGCTGATTCAGGTTGTAGCATTATTGCTGATTTTCCTGCTTGCCAGTTTTTACTGGAATCGCCGTTTGCGTACCGAAATTGATAAACGCCTTATTTCGGAACAGCAACTGCGGGACAGTGAAGCGCAGCTATTGCATTTGATTAATGTGATGCCGATGAGCCTGATGGTCACTTCTGCAGAGGATGGCAGCATATTGCTGGCCAATGAGCATTGTTATGAAGAATTAGGATTTTCGGCTGAGTTACAGAAAACCATTAACGTTCAGGAGTTTTATGCGGATATTACCCAACGAAAACAAGTACTTGAACAGCTTTCTACGGACGGTGAAATTAACGGGGTTATGCTCAAAATCCAAACTCGAAATGGACAGATCATCGAGGGATTGTTTTCAATAATATCTATTCAATATCAGGGAAAGCCCGCTTTTCTGGGTTTTTTCATGAATATGGATGACCGCATTGCACTTGAAGATTCATTAAAAGAATCCAAGACGCATGCTGAAGCAGCGAATCTGGCCAAATCGCAATTTCTCGCCAATATGAGCCATGAAATCCGTACGCCAATGAACGCTATTCTGGGTTTTACCGAACTGCTGGACGAGCAGGTTACCGAGCCCAGGCTTAAATCATTTATTAAAACTATCCGCAGTGCAGGTAATACCCTCTTACTGCTGATCAACGATATTCTTGATTTATCGAAGATTGAAGCCGGAAAGCTGCAACTCAATAAAACAGCCACCGATCCACATCAGCTGTTTGATGAAATAGCCAATATGTTTGTTCTGCAAATCCGCAATAAGGATTTGGCGTTACATTTAGATATTGAGCCCGATTTACCTCATGGACTGTTACTCGATGCCACCCGCCTCAGACAGGTGTTATTCAATTTAATCAGTAACGCCGTCAAATTTACAGATGCCGGTCATATACGTATTCACGTTCATGCTGATAATGTCGATGATCATCTCAGTAAACTGGATTTACATATCCTGGTTGAAGACACTGGCATTGGTATTCCCGAAGCTGAGGTTGAACATATATTTGAAATTTTTGCCCAGCAATCAGGCCAGGATGTTCGCAAATACGGTGGAACCGGTCTTGGCTTGTCAATCACCCGCCGCTTGATTGAGATGATGGGTGGTCATATGCGTCTGCAGAGTAAAAGTGGTGAAGGCTCGGTATTCAGTATTGATTTGCCAGGAATTGATATTGCCGCCATTGCCAGTGACAAAATTCGTCAACAGGCGTTAGCTTTTGATGCCAGCCATATACGTTTTGAGCCCGCCAATATGCTAATCGTAGATGATGTCGCGCATAACCGGGAATTGATACGTCAGCATTTTATCAACAGCCATATTCAAACCAGTGAAGCTGAAAATGGTCAGCTGGCTGTGGATTTTGTTAAACAGAATCCGGTAGACCTCGTGTTGATGGATATTCGTATGCCAGTGATGGACGGTTATGAAGCCGCAAAACAAATCAAAATGATTAAACCGGATTTACCTGTGGTTGCACTGACTGCTTCAGTAATGAAAGATGCCTATGAACAGGATAAATTGGATCATTTTGACGCCTATCTGCGAAAACCTGTTTTACGCAACGAACTGTTTCACGCTCTAAGTGTGTTTTTACGATATCAGGCGGTTGACGTTGAAACTATAAAAGCGCCACAACAGGATTGGTCAATGCTGGACAAAAAACAGCTTTTATCGATTTTTAATCATTTTCAAACCGATATCGATGAAATATGGCGTTTAGCCACCCAAAGTAACAGCATGACCGACATTAAAAACTTTGCCCACGAAATTGCCAGACTGGCTAACAATCATAAAATTGACGCACTGGATCGGTATGCCAGCCAGTTGCTTGAACGGATTGATGCGTTTGATATTGAGGGCATGCAGATATTGTTGAAACAATTTCCTTCAATGCGTAGCGCGATCCAACAGGCGATCAGAAGCACATAGCTCTTATAGGCCCCTCAGACGTAGCTCTCAAACTAGCAAAACAGGTGTGCTTTGCTTTGCAGTTTTTTATACAATGCCCGACACGTTGTAATGAGATGAGCAAAATGAACTCCGATTTAAAAACGGATACACAGTGGCGTCAACAACTTAACGATGAACAATATCGCGTCACCCGACAAGCTGGCACAGAACCAGCATTTTCCGGGAAATATCTCGATCATGATGAGAATGGCTGTTATCACTGTGTTTGCTGTGGCCAGGCCTTATTTGCTTCTGATGACAAATATGATGCCGGTTGCGGCTGGCCCAGTTTTTCTTCACAGCTGGAGCATGGCGTAGTGACTCATCATCCCGATTACAGCTACAACATGGATCGCACTGAAGTTCGCTGTCAGCAATGTGAAGCACACTTGGGGCATGTATTTGATGACGGCCCTGCCCCCACCGGCCTGCGCTATTGTATTAACTCGGTGGCGCTGGAATTTAATGATAAAGACTGAATGGACGCTGTATATCATTCAAGCCGCAAATGGCCATCTTTATACCGGTATTACCACTGATTTAGAGCGTCGCTTAAAACAACATCAAAACCATAGCGGTGGTGCGCGTTTTTTTCATACCAGTGATGCTCAGAAAGTGGTGTATCAGGAACAGCATCCTGATCGCAGCAGTGCCAGTCGTCGGGAAGCGGCAATTAAGAAACTCAGCAGACAACAAAAACTGAACCTTATCGGTAACCCATCAGACCATGTATAATGGCCGGTTTTTTCAGTACGTCTGAATTTCTCCTTTAGATACAGGATTTTAACTTTGTTAAGCACTGCTAACATTACCATGCAATTCGGGGCCAAGCCCCTGTTCGAAAATGTCTCGGTCAAATTCGGTGGGGGCAATCGCTACGGCTTGATTGGCGCCAATGGTTGCGGTAAATCGACGTTTATGAAAATTCTGGCCGGCGTCCAGGAACCCACCTCCGGTAATGTGAGTTACGACCCCAATGAATCTTATGCCGTATTAAAACAGGATCAGTTTGCTTACGAGGATCAACGCGTTATTGACGTGGTGATTATGGGACAACCTGATTTATGGGAAGTGCATCGTGAACGGGATCGCATCTATAACTTGCCGGAGATGAGCGAAGAAGATGGTCTGAAAGTTGCGGAACTGGAAGGTCAATATGCAGAAATGGACGGTTACACTGCTGAATCCCGCGCTGGTGAATTATTATTAGGCGTCGGTATTCCGGTTGAACAGCATTATGGTCCGATGAGCGAAATTGCTCCCGGTTGGAAACTGCGTATTCTGTTGGCGCAGGTACTGTTTGCTGATCCCGATATCATGTTGCTCGATGAGCCGACCAACCATCTGGATATCAATACTATTCGCTGGCTGGAAGAAGTATTAAGCCAACGTAGCAGCACCATGATTATCATTTCGCATGATCGCCATTTCCTCAATCGCATCTGTACCCATATGGCCGATATGGATTATGGTGAATTACGGATTTATCCAGGTAATTATGATGAATACATGATTGCTTCCACCCAGGCGCGCGAACGTCTGCAATCAGATAATGCTAAGAAAAAAGCACAGATTAAAGAGCTGCAGGAGTTTGTATCACGATTTTCAGCCAATGCTTCCAAAGCAAAACAGGCAACTTCCCGTCAAAAACAAATGGAAAAAATTCAGCTGGATGACATTAAACCTTCCAGTCGGGTAAATCCGTTTATACGCTTTAATCAGGAAAAGAAACTGTTCCGCAATGCATTGGAAGTCAGCAAGCTGACTCAGGGTTACGATAACGAAAAACCGTTGTTTGAAAACTTCAGTTTTATGGCTGAGGTAGGCGAAAAAATTGCTGTCATCGGTCCTAACGGTATCGGTAAAACCACCTTTGTGAAAACGCTGGTCGGTGAACTGGCCCCAAAATCCGGCAATGTAAAATGGTCGGAAAATGCCAATATCGGTTATTACGCACAGGATCATGATCACCTGTTTAAAAACAATATGACTCTGTTTGAGTGGATGTCCCAATGGGGTAGCCCGGAAGATGACGAACAGGTTATTCGTGGCACTCTAGGTCGCCTGCTGTTCTCTGGGCACATGATCGATAAAAAGGTCAATGTGCTGTCTGGTGGTGAAAAAGGCCGCATGTTATTTGGCAAATTGATCCTGCAAAAACCCAATATTCTGGTGATGGATGAGCCGACCAACCACATGGATATGGAATCTATCGAATCACTTAATCTGGCATTAGAGAATTACGAAGGCACATTGATCTTTGTCTCCCATGACCGCGAATTTGTATCGTCACTGGCAACTCGCGTATTTGATATGGAAAATGAAGGTATCACTGACTTTACCGGTACTTATGATGAGTATCTTAAAAGTCTCGGTATTAACAACTAGGATCTATAATTCTAATCTGGGTCAATGCGCTTTATCGGCGCATTGACCGACCTACTTCCCTGACCTCCCTTTGCGTGCTATTTTGAAATCCCAATAATGTTTTTGAGGATTTTCAGCATGTTATACCGACAAATGTTTTATCTCCCTGTTTTATTAGCGATATTTTTCGCTTTTGCTTTGCTTACTCTGTCTGCAACATCCCAAGCAGCATCTGCCACTGAAATTGATATCAAAGTCGATGAAGCTCTGAAACGTTTCAAGAGTGAGGTTTCTGGTGGAGATCGTTTCCTCGAACAAGCAAAAGGCGTATTAGTTTTTCCGGATGTCATTAAAGCTGGATTTGGTATTGGCGGTGAATATGGTGAAGGTGCGCTTCGCATTGGCGGCAACACTGTGGATTATTACAATACTGCGGGTGCCTCGATCGGCTTTCAATTGGGAGCCCAACAGAAAACAGTAATCCTGGTCTTTATGAATGAGCAGGCTTTAAAACAATTTAGTGAAAGTGAAGGTTGGAAAGCCGGTGTAGATGGTTCAGTAGCAGTAGTCGAATGGGGTGTTGGCGAAGATATCAATACAACTGATATCAAAGATCCGATTGTAGGATTTGTTTTCAGTAACAAAGGGTTAATGTATAACTTGACGCTCGAAGGCGCCAAGTTTACCAAGATCAGCAAATAAGCTAACGACTATTTAACCTTCAATACGAAAACCGATTTTAATAGTGACCTGCCAGTAACGGACTCCGCCGTTTTCGATATAACCGCGAGTGTCCGTTACTTCAAACCAATGCAGGTTTTTAACGGTTTCAGCCGCTTTGGCAATCGCGTTCTCAATGGCTTTATCCGAACTTTCAGCAGAGCTGCCAGTAATTTCAATATGTTTATAAACATGTTCAGTCATAATATTTCCTTGTTATTTACGTAAATAGATAAACCAGTAGAACAGGCCCACAAAAACACTACCACCCAGCATATTGCCCAATGTCACCGGGATCAAGTTATGCCAGAAAAAACCACCAATTGTTAACTGCTCTGAGATGGCGAGCGAGGTTTCTGCTTGTGTTTGCACCAGTAATCCAGCCGGAATAAAAAACATATTCGCAACAGAGTGTTCAAATCCCAGAGCGACAAAGGCAGTAATAGGAAAAATAACGGCCAATACTTTATCTGTGACACTACGCCCCGCCATACACAACCAGACGGCCAGACACACCAGGATATTGCACAATACACCGCGAGCAAATGCCTCCATCCAGCCTAGGTTCACTTTAGTGTCAGCAATCGCCACCACTTTATTTCCAAGAGACCCATCGCCCTGCCACCATAAACCAGTTAAATACATCAACACTAAAATGCCCAATGCCCCCATGAAATTGCCAATATAAACAATTGCCCAGTTCTGAATCAGTTGCCTAAAGCTAATCAGGCCATCGATACAGGCCATCACTAATAGGTTGTTACCAGTAAATAATTCTGCCCCGGCAACCACCACCAGAATCAACCCCAGGCAAAATGCCAGACCACCAAGTAATCGCATCAAACCAGCTGGCATATTGCCAACGTCATAGGTTACGAGGGTAAAGAATGCTGCCCCCAGCGCGATAAATGCTCCGGCTAGTAGCGAGAGAGCAAACACTCTTAATGGATCCAGAGTGCATTTACTCATACTGATTTTTTCCAGACGACGAGCAATTTCTGCCGGGGTATAAGCATCAACGGAAAATGGATCCATGATATTTTCTCAATTATGAAAAACAAGTTAGCTGATAATCACATACAAGTGCTTACAGCACCATGCCCATCCAAATAAATGAATGATTTTGCTATCTTTTCATGGAGCGGACACGTATAATTGCACGCTCGCAAATGTCACTTTTACAGCTTTGTTTCCAAAGCTGCCCATCACAGGTTATTCAATGTCCACACCAGAAAACGATTCAACACCCTCATTCGCTGAGTTAGGGTTAGCTGCTCCAATTTTACAAGCTGTACAACAAGCCGGTTATGAAACACCTTCGCCAATTCAGGCGCAAAGTATTCCACCTTTACTTGCTGGTAGAGATTTACTTGGTCAGGCCCAAACCGGTACCGGTAAAACCGCTGCCTTTGCCTTACCGCTGTTAAGCCGTATTGATGTAAAAAACAAAGCCACCCAAATGTTGGTGTTAGCACCGACTCGTGAACTGGCCATTCAGGTTTCAGAAGCGATTCAAAGCTACGCTCGTCACCTGAAAGATTTCCATATTCTGCCGATTTATGGCGGACAAAGCATGGGCATCCAATTACGCTCATTACAACGTAAACCACAGGTCGTTGTCGGTACGCCGGGGCGTATTCTGGATCACATTCGTCGTGGCACATTGAAGCTGGATAAA
>TARA_R110000787_G_scaffold16622_35_pt1 | contig 12698 bp, 11 predicted proteins | sample TARA_R110000787 | Tara Oceans TARA_R110000787 (sample SAMEA4397920) | marine metagenome | biome: Polar Biome; feature: [DCM] deep chlorophyll maximum layer (ENVO:01000326); material: water (ENVO:00002006), including particulate matter (ENVO:01000060) such as... | depth 35 m
GCACAGCCCCCCCTCGTCAACGGTGACGAAATCGGCCAGACCCTCGGAAGAACCGACCATGCCGTCCAGCGTCTGTGCCGCGGCCAGATCATTGGCAGCAGAGGACAGGCAACAGCCGGCTGTTGTCGTGATCTGGTTACGGGCGGAGACGAGAGTCATGGCCTGATGAATATTTCCTCTGTCATCCGGTAAACCGGCTGGCCCTCACGCGAGGCCACAACCAGCAACTGCCAGCGTCCCGGCGCTATTCCGTCCAGCCCTGTCCGGTGACCGGCAGCCGAGGGGATAAGGTCCAGGTCCCGGGCACCGTCTGCGGTTGCCGGGCGCTCCAGCCGGGCCGTGACGGCAAGATAGGGAACATCCTGCCCGGCCGTATCACGCAACCGCACCAGCAGCTCTTTTTCACCCGCCGGGCCAGCGGGCAGGGTTACATCAAGGTTCCAGCCCAGTGCGGCCTGACGGCGACCGTCTTCCAGTGTCTGATTATAATTCAGGCCTTCAACATAGGCCCGGTTGCTGGTCAGGCCGGGAAAGCTGTCGAGCGCGAGGTAAAGAAACACGCCATTGACGGCAAAGATCACCCCAAAGAAGGCAATCATGCCGAACAGGACTGTGCGGCCGGTAATGGTCATGGTTGTTGTACTCACTGATCTGGCCCTCTGAAGACACTGTTATAGGATGCGCGCCCCTCGCCATTGACATCGATCAAAACAAATTCGATTTCCGTGCTTTCGCCTTCCAGAACATCCCGGGGCAGGGTCACGAACAGCCGGAAACTGCGCAACTGGTCAGACGGAACGTCGAGGAAAACCTGACGCCATTCGCTTTTGTCTTCAGACCCGACAATTGTCAGTCTGGCATCTTCACGTCCCAGCACAGACAGCATGAATCTGCGGTTGCGGTTCGCCTGATTGAGAATCTTGAAGGTGTAGCCGTTCCGGATGGATCCGTCGCTGAGTGTTGTGAAGACCGGATTGCGGTCCCGCAGCACGTTGATATCAAGGTCGCTGCGGGTAAACAGCACAAACAGCATCGCCGCCCCGATCAGGGCCCAGGCCAGCGTGTAGATGATTGTGCGTGGCCGCAACAGCCGGATCGGTGCCGGACGGCCCTCGCTCCGGCGGACTTCATTGGCAACGGAGTCATAGCCGATCAGACCGGTTGGCTGCCCGATCCGGGTCATCACATCATCACAGGCATCAATACATAGCGCACAGGTGATGCATTCAAGCTGCTGACCATCCCGGATATCAATACCCTGCGGACAGACAACCACGCAGGCATTACAGTCGATACAGTCCCCGCGATCTGCAAAACTCTCGCCCTTTTTGAAGGGCCGGCGCGGTTCACCCCGGTCGCGTTTGTAACTGACGGTCAGCGATTCCTCATCCATCATCGCTGCCTGAATACGCGGCCAGGGGCACATATAGGTGCAGACCTGCTCGCGCATGAAACCGCCCAGCGAGAAGGTGGTGAAGGTCAGCACGGCCACGGTTGCATAGGCAACCACCGAGGCATTCAGCGTGAACAGATCAATGAACAATGTCGGGGCATCGGCAAAATAGAAAATCCAGGCCCCGCCTGTCGCCGCAGAGATCACCAGCCAGACCGCATATTTTGCAATCCGCCGGGATGCTTTCGACAGCGACATCGGTGCCTTGTCGAGCCGGATCCGTGCCCCCCGGTCACCTTCAATCAGCCGCTCAACCCAGATGAACAGGTCAGTCCAGACAGTTTGCGGGCAGGCATAACCACACCAGGCCCGCCCGACCACGCTGGTTACTGCAAACAGGCCAAGCGCAGCCATAATCAACATGCCGGCAAGGTAATAGACCTCGTGCGGCCAGATCTCGATGAAGAAGAAATAGAAACGGCGCCCCGGAAAATCGATCAGCACCGCCTGATCCGGTACACCTGCGCCCCGGTCCCAGCGAAGCCAGGGCGTGATGTAATAGATGCCCAGCGTGATCACCATGATGATCCATTTGAGCTGCCGGAACAGACCATAAATCCGCTTCGGGTGAATCTTCACCCGTTTTGTATAAAGCGGCCGGTTTTCCTTTTTGTTGACCGCCTCGACCTCAAAGCGATCCGGCGCGGTCTCCAGCTTCGTCGTCATTTTGGGTTCTCTTTCTCTCCTGTCCTGTCGCCTCCAGGGCAACGGGACATGAAGAATTGCCGTCGTTCAGCCCTCCTGTTCAGCTTCCCGGAGGGGGCCGGGAAGCTGACAGAAGATTATTTCCCGCCACCCAGAGAATGGACATAAATGGCCAGTTTCTTGATGGCGACATCGTCGAGAATTTTACCCCATGCAGGCATGACCCCGGCCCGGCTGTTCGTAATGGTCGCCGTCAGGGTTTCAGTGTCACCGCCGTAGAGCCAGATATTGTTGTTCAGTGCCGGCGCCCCAAATTCGGTCAGACCCTGACCCTGCTCCCCGTGACAGGCAGCACAGTTATCCGTGAACAGGGCCTGTCCCTGCGTGGCAGAAGCGGTCATCTCAACATTGCCGGAGATATGCCGGACATAGTCGACAAGCTGGGCAATCTGCGGGCGCTCCAGAATACCGTCCCTGCCGAAAGCCGGCATGGCGGAATCTCGGGCTTCGTCGGACTGGTTGTTGCGCACGCCATTGCTGACGGTGTGATAGATCTCGTCAATCGAGCCACCCCACAGCCATTCGTCATCATTCAGGTTGGGATATCCCGCAGCACCCTGTGCACCGCCGCCGTGACACTGCGAGCAGTTCACATTGTACAGCGCCCGGCCGCCGGAGAGGGCGAAATTCAGCAATTCGGGGTCGGTCCGGATGGTTTCAAGATCGCTGGACCGGATCCGGTCTGAATAGACAGCCTGTGCCGCCCTGGCATCGACAATCTCCTGCGCGACTTCAGCCCGCGAGGAATAGCCGATAAACCCCCGGGTGTAGTCGTCGATCAGCGGCCAGGCGGGATAGACAAACCAGTAACCAACCGACCAGACGATGGTGGCATAGAAGATCCACCGCCACCAGTTGGGCATCGGGTTATCCAGTTCCCGGATGCCGTCCCATTCATGGCCGGTTGTCTCAACACCGCTAATCTCATCGACATATCTTTTATCGGCCATGGTCTCAGTCCTCTTTCAACGGTATCCGGGCGGCATCCTTGAACTTGGCCCGGGAGCGGGGGTTGAGGGCATAGATCAGCACCGCAATGAACATTGCGAAGAGGTAGACCAGGCCCCAGGTTTTGGCGAAACCCGCCACTGCTTCATATTCCATTTTCTGCTCCCTAGCGTTCGTTTGCTTTGGCGTCATAGGTCGAGAAATCGACCATCGTGCCCAGCACCTGCAGATAGGCAATCAGCGCATCCATCTCGGTAGGCGCACCGCCCACCCCATCAAAATTGCGGATATTGACGCCGGGATAGCGTTCTTCCAGTCCGTCCGTGCCATCGGCATCCGGATCAGCCTGCGCCTGCAAGTCGACCAGCGCCGCAGCCACCATGTCATCGCTGTAGGGCACACCGACACCCCGGTTGGCGAGCAGGTGATCGCCAATATCAGCCGTTTTCAGCGGCGACGTGCTGAGGAACGGATAGCCGGGCATGATCGATTCCGGCACCAGCGCCCGCGGATCAACCAGATGGTCACGATGCCAGTCATCGGAATATTTGCCGCCAACGCGGGCCAGATCCGGGCCGGTCCGCTTTGAGCCCCACTGGAACGGATGGTCATACATGCTTTCCGCAGCGAGACTGTAATGACCGTAGCGTTCCACCTCATCCCGCAGCGGACGGACCATCTGGCTGTGGCAGTTGTAGCAGCCTTCGCGGACATAGATGTTCCGCCCCGCAAGCTCCAGGGGTGTATAGGGGCGGACACCATCGACTTCCTCAATGGTGCTTTCGAGATAGAACAGCGGAGAGATTTCAATAATCCCGCCGATAGAGACCACGATCAGTGTGCAGACCACCATAAGGATCGAGTTTCTTTCAATTTTGCCATGATCGAACATTTTCTGATCCTCCTCAGGCTGTCGCAGCGGCGGGTGCGGTGAGATACGGCTTTTCCGTCCGGACATCGCCGCAGGCGGTGCGCCAGACATTCCAGGCCATCACGATGCCACCAGCGACGTAAAGCAGGCCGCCCAGAGCACGAATGACATAGAACGGGAACATCGCATCGACTGTCTCGGCGAAGGAATATTCCAGGAAGCCAAGGGCATCATAGGCACGCCACATCAGGCCCTGCATGATGCCGGAAACCCACATCGACGAGGCGTAGAGAACGATCCCGAGCGTCGCGAGCCAGAAATGCATGCTGACGAGCCGGAGCGAATAAAGCTCACGGCGGCCCCACATGCGCGGGGCAAGGAAATAGATCGCCCCGAAACTGACCATGCCGACCCAGCCCAGCGCGCCGGAATGAACATGACCGATCGTCCAGTCCGTATAATGGCTGAGACTGTTGACCGCCTTGATGGACATCAGGGGACCTTCAAAGGTGCTCATACCGTAGAAGGCAACGGAGATCGCCATCATCCGGAGAACCGGATCTGTCCGCAGCTTGTCCCATGCCCCCGACAGGGTCATCAGGCCGTTGATCATGCCCCCCCAGGACGGCATCCAGAGCATGATCGAGAAGGTCATGCCGAGTGTCTGCGCCCAGTCCGGCAGAGCCGTGTAATGCAGATGGTGCGGGCCGGCCCAGATATAGAGAAAGACCAGGCTCCAGAAATGCACGATCGACAGACGATAGCTGTAGACCGGGCGGTCCGCCTGCTTTGGCACATAGTAATACATGATGCCAAGGAATCCGGCGGTGAGGAAGAAGCCGACCGCATTATGGCCATACCACCACTGGGTCAGGGCATCCTGCACCCCGGCGAACAGGCTGTAGCTCTTGGCGCCGGTGAAACTGACCGGCAGGCTCAGATTGTTCACCAGATGCAGCATGGCGACGGTGACGATGAAGGCCAGATAGAACCAGTTTGCCACATAGATATGCGGCTCCCGGCGTTTCCACAGCGTTCCCATGAAAACCAGAAGATAGGTCACCCAGACGATGGTCAGCCAGATATCGACATACCATTCCGGTTCAGCATATTCCCGGCTCTGGGTAGCACCGAACACATAGCCGGTTGCCGCCATGACGATGAACAGCTGGTAGCCCCAGAACACGAACCACGGGGCAAAGCCACCGGCCAGTCGTGCCCGGCAGGTACGCTGGACCACATGGAAAGAGGTCATGATCAGAACATTGCCGCCGAAAGCGAAGATCACTGCGGACGTATGCAGCGGACGCAGCCGGCCGAAGGTGGTCCAGGGAAGATCAAGATTGAGCAGGGGGAAAGCCAGTTGCAGGGCGATGAAAACACCGGCCAGAAATCCGACAACCCCCCAGAAGGTCGAAGCAATGACCCCCGCCCGGATAACCTCGTCATTATAGTCCATATCCCCGGCTGACGGATCCAGAGTGCGACCGGTATTCCCGTTACGCCGGATCAGCCAGACCACCCCGGCAATACAGAATGCGGTCAGCAGCAGGCCGTGACCATACATGACATTGTCTTGCGCTCTTGCGGCAAAAAACAACCCCAGTAGCCCGGTCAGACCGAGCGGCGCCATGATTATCAGGTTCATTCTTCCCTCTTCCGTCCTTCTGATTCATCGACAGATTGCGTCGATCGTGACGGTGTTCTACAGAGCGGGGAAATGGCCTGCCTTGATCAGGATCAATTTCAGGGAATTTTATCTGCACAGATTGTCACGCTGGCTACGCACAATCCCTGATAGGATTCAAAGTGATATCATGCGAAACTATTATCCTAAGTGGCCGACTTCTGATTTTGTAATGACAGGCCTGAATTATGGGTAAGGAAATTCGATCGATATTGCTGGGGGTTCTTCTGGTCATGGCGCTGCCTCGGGTTGCGGCCTCCAGTTCCCTGCAGGATCCGCAGTACCTTTCCCTTCAGGATCTCCATAATCAGGACCCTGAGGAAGCAAGGCGTTCACTGGCTTTTTCTCGGACTGTCGCCGCTTCATCTGTTCCGGTAGAAGGCGCTGAACCTGTTTCAATTTCGGTGATATATCCCGGAAATCAGGTTTCCGACTACTGGCGTCGAAGCGTCCTGTCGATGGTCCGCCGTCTGGATGACAGTGCAATACCCTACATACTGACCAATCGCTTTACCCGCCCCGGACTAGAGATCGGCAGACAGGCCGAATTCCTTGCCCAGGCGCTGGAAAACAATCCGGATTACCTGATTTTCACGCTCGATATCGAAGAACATGCTAACTTCATCGAACAGGCCATCTCGCGGGGGACATCACGCCTGATCCTGCAGAATATCACCACACCGGTGTCCCGCTGGAGAGGGCGACAGCCCTTTCTTTATGTTGGTTTTGATCATCAGACCGGCACCCGGATGCTGGCCGAGAAGTATGTTGAATTAACTGGTGGCGTTGGCCGCTATGCAATTTTGTACGGCACTCAGGGCTATGTCAGCAAAATGCGCGGCGACAGTTTCCGTGTTGAAATGGAGAATCATCCGGGCCTGCAGCTGGTGGATGCCTTCTATGTCGGGTTTGACCGGCAGAAAGCCCGGCAGGCTACGGAAGAGCTGCTGGAAAGGCATCCTGATATTCGCTTCATCTATTGTGTTTCGACAGACATCGCTTTTGGCGCTCTGGATGCACTACGGGAAGCCGGGCGCCTCAACGATATCATCATCAACGGCTGGGGCGGGGGATCCCGCGAAATATCCGCAATACGGGCAGGAGAGCTTGATTTAACCGTAATGCGGATGAACGATGACAATGGCGTCGCGATGGCTGATGCAATCCGGCTGGACCAGTCTGGCCGCCGTAATGAGGTACCCTTGGTTTATTCCGGTGAATTCCATCTATTGACGAAATACACGTCAGACCAGCTGATTTCCGCTCTGGAGCAGCGGGCTTTCCGTTATTCAGACTGACGACCTGATGAAGAAACAGGCCCGTTCGCCCTTTCAGGTTAGCTTTACGACGGTTGTGCTGGTGTTATCTGTTGGCGCGCTGATTACCGTCTCGTCAATTCTGATGTATCTTTCACAGAGTGTCGGGCACGAGGCCATCCGGCGCGAAACGCTGAGGTTGCTTGAAGTACAAAGTCAGAGCGGCCAGCTTTTCCTCAACACCGAGCTAGCCTTTTCCGGATCACAGGTCCGGCAGATTTCCGCTGATTCCAGAGTCCTTGAATCTGTTCTGAATGATGACCCGCAAAGCTTCAGGAATATCGCCGCGCTTCCGGAATTTGGTCTGCTGAACGGCAAAGTTGATCTGTTTACGATCACAAGCCTTCAGAAGTCCTTCTGGGCAACCGCGCGCTCGCCGTTTTCGACGTCAGATGACTTGCTGGAAAGCGCCGTTGAACAAACCTGGGAGGAGGGCAGATGGCGTCTTGTTTCCGGGAAGATTCCGGGCAGCGACGGAGTACCCAGAGTCGCTGCCTTCATCACCCTGCCACTGGTAGAGCCTCAGCTCGGGCAGATTACGGGGTTGCTGCACGGATCATTCCCGCTTTCGCACAATTTCAACCTTGCGACCGGCTTGCGGGATGCCATGAAGGCCGATGGCGTTATTCTGTCACAGGGCAATAACGTTCTGGTTTCTACCTATGCAGACATCGAAAAGTCGAAATCGCTGATAGCGTCGCTCACCCTTCGCCAGCAACGCGAAATAGGTACCTATGTCACCTATAGCTGGGATATTGAGCAGTTCAGGCACAGTCCGGATAATGTTGTCGTCACCGTTGCCCTGAAAAACGATCAGGTCCTGGCCTATCAGCAGACCTTCCGTGACAATCTCTGGCTGATGGCTGTCCTTGTGCTGGCGGCCTCGGCCATCATTGCCGTTGTATCAACGCGTGTGACAATTCCACCCGTCCGGGGACTTCTCGGCTTTGGCAACCGTGTCATGAGCAATGATCCGGATGCATATTATCAAAAAGGCATCATCCGCGAATTCAATCAGGTCGCAGACGCACTTAAAGCAACCCTGTTCCGCGTACGCGAAAGTGAGCAGCGCCTCGGTGATATCGTTGAAGCAAGTTCCGACTGGATCTGGGAGATGGATTCCGAACTGAGATTGATCTCACTGTCTCAGAGGGCCAGCCCGTCCGGCAAAATGGCGGCAAGCCCGTTCATTGGCAAAACCCGCCGCGAGATAGCGACGGAGCTGGGTGAGTATGATTCAGATTTCGATAATACCCGCCTCATCCGATTGATTGAAATGCTGGAAGAACATCAGTCGGTCCGTAACTACCGGTTCACCGGCAAGTCGCTGCACGGCAACATCGTGCAAAAGCAGATCACAGCCGTACCCGTTTTCAATGATGTCGGTGATTTTGCCGGATATCGTGGCGCAACCAGCGATATATCGGCGGAAGTCGAAGCACGGACAGCCCTGCAGAACTACAAAGATCAGCTTGAGGAACTTGTCGCCGAGCGCACCCGGCAGCTTCAGGATCAGATTGTCGAACGTGAAGCGATCGAGGCAGCACTTCTGGATTCCTATCAGATGCTGGAACAAAGGGTCGAGGAACGGACTGCTGAATTAAGCGAGGCGCGTGAACTGGCAGAAAAGGCCAGCCGGGCGAAATCAACTTTCCTGGCCAATATGAGTCATGAGTTGCGCACCCCCCTGAACGCCATTATCGGCTTTTCACAGGTCTGGCAGATGCAGCTTTTTGGCCCCATCGGGGACAAGCGTTATGTCAGTTATGCCGACCACATTGGGGACGCCGGAAACCATCTGCTGCAACTGATCAGCAATATTCTGGACATCTCCAAGATTGAAGCCGGCGAGATCGACTTCATGGAGAAAGAGATCAGGTTAGATGAACTGGTTCTGAAATGTCATGCAATGGTCAGGGTTGAGGCCAGCAAGAAGAAGATAACGCTGAATTTTGGTATGGAGACCGCGTTACCCTGTCTATATGGCGACGAAACATTTATCCGGCAGATCCTCCTTAACATCCTGAACAACGCCATAAAGTTCAGCCCCCCCGAGAATCTCGTCAATCTCACCGCAAAACACCTCGAGAATGGCGAGATTCAGATCCGGGTCGAAGATAACGGTACCGGAATCTCGCCTGAAGATATTGAGCGCGTGCTTGAGCCATTCGTTCAGGTCGCCGACAGCATGACACGTGATCACGATGGGGCCGGACTTGGCCTGGCTCTGGTCAAACGGCTGATCGAACTACATGACGGAAAGCTCAGTATTGAAAGTGAGCTCGGGACAGGGACAACCGTCATCATTACCTTCCCGGCAGAACGAAGCCGGGCCAGGCCGGACAGCAGCAAGCAGCAATAATCGTCATCCGGTCAGGACAAAGATCATTGCTGACAGGAACTGATCAGGTTCCGGTTGTCCTGGACGCGATTAATCCCGGCTGCGTGTCCTGTCTGCATATGTCTGTATCGCTTTCAGCGACGGCGTAACCAGATCTGTCAGGGGCTTTGCAAAGGAGGGGGGCGAGCCTGTCAGGCCAAGAAGATCTTCGGTCACGAGAATTTGCCCGTCACATTCTTCTCCGGAACCAATGCCGATGGTTGGAATATCGATTTCAGCTGTCACCCGGCCCGACAAGTCAGCGTCGACACATTCCAGCACAACGGCAAAGGCGCCGGCATCGGCCACCGCGCGCGCATCGGTCAGTACCTGCTCGCTTGCCACTTTCTTGTATCCGGTCTGGGCCGCATGCTGCGGCATCAGGCCGATATGAGCGAGCACCGGCAGACCACTCTGAACCAGCAGACGGATTGTATCCGCCATCTCCACACCACCCTCGAGCTTGATCGCATCACAGGCTGTTTCACGCATCAGACGTGAGGCCATGCGGAAGGCAACTTCAGGGCTTTCCTGATAACCGAACGGCATATCGACAACCACACAGGCATGCTTGCAGCTCCGCGTCACAACGTCTCCATGTCGAATCATCATCTCCAGATCGACCCGGATCGTGGAATGATAGTCGTAAAGCACCTGTCCGAGGCTGTCGCCGACCAGTACAAAATCACACGCCTCATCAACCATTCGGGCAATGGGCGCGGTATAGGCGGTCAGGGAAACAATGCCTTTGCCTTTCATGGCACGAATGGCGCGAACGGTCTTCCGGGACATGGATATCCTCCAGTTTAAAATACTGGATCAGGACATTGCACCGCCAGACTGGTCCGTCAACTCCGGGCACAACATGGCAGCCCTGCGGCAGGTGCAAAGAAAATTCTCAATTGCGAACGAATATCATTTGCATAACTTTCCCGACACCCCTATAACGCAATTGCAAATCATTCGCGACGGATTGCCTCTCCTGTGTGAATGATCTGTTTCCCGAGCCGGTACGGGATCCCAGACACCTTCTTCCCGAGGACAGTCAGGGTTCCGACATCCCGTACCGGCTCGCTTTACGCCTCCCGCCCGGCAGCAAAATCCCCCGATATTCAGAGCAGACGCAACTGGTCACCTTCGCGCACCGGTGCCTTGAAGGCCGCGATGTCCGGCTGCCAGACATGCCGGTTAAAATCGAGGCGGGCCACAGCACGGTCAAAGCGCCGGCCCAGAAGTTCTGCGAACAGCCCATTGCCCCGCATGCGTGCACCAAACCGGGAATCATTCAGCCGCCCATTGCGTGACTGACGCAGCAAATTCATCACCTTGCGGGCCCGGTTCGGATAGGTTTTCTGAAGCCAGTCGAAGAAGATCTCCTTCACCTCCAGCGGCAGGCGCAGCATGATGTAGCCCGCATAAATCGCGCCGGCTTTTGCCGCAGCTTCAAGAATATCCTCCAGTTCGGTGTCATTCAGGCCGGGAATCATCGGAGCAGCCAGTACCCCAGACGGCACACCTGCATCCGTGAGATGCCGGATTGCCTTCAGTCGCTTTGCCGGGGTTGACGCCCGGGGTTCCATCTTGCGGGCAAGCTCCCGGTCCAGCGTCGTGATCGACAGCATGACCTTTGCCTGACCACGGGCCGCCATCGGGCCCAGAATATCCAGATCCCGCAGCACCAGATCGGACTTGGTCACGATACTGACAGGATGATTATGATCCCGCAGGACCTCCAGAATGGCGCGGGTGAGTCCCGCTTCACGCTCTACCGGCTGATAGGGGTCGGTATTGGTTCCCATGGCAATCACATCACAGCGATAGCCCGGTTTATGCAGTTCATCAGCCAGCAGGGCCGCCGCGTTTGGCTTGTGGAATATCCGGGTCTCAAAATCCAGACCCGGCGACATATCGAGGAAGGCATGGGTCGGGCGGGCAAAACAATAGGTACAGCCATGCTCGCACCCCTTGTAGGGGTTGATCGACCGGTCGAACGGTACATCCGGTGATTTGTTGCGGGAGATGATCGTGCGGCTGCTGTCTACCAGCAGTTCCGTCGGCACCCGTCGCTCGTCAGACGGAAGCGCATCATTGCCCTCATCACTCCGCCAGGGGGCCTGATACCAGCCATCATCAACAAAGCTTCTGCGCTCCGTCGAATAGCGGCTCGCCGGACTGGTGGTCGCACCCCGTCCCCGGGCACGGGGCGCCGCAGCTTCGGAAAAATCAAAATGGCTCTGGCCGGCTGTCTGACCGGTGATGACTGACTGAATACCCATCGTTCTCTCCTCCAACAGGACAGAAACCCTAGAACAAGAAAAAGAACATAACAAGAACATTTGTTCTCATTCCAGTGAAAACACTGCATCCAGACTGGATTGTCGCCCTCTCAGGCGGCAGTAAGCAGCCGATCAGCCGGTTTGACCGGAACCAGCGACCATGGCGTTATCTGACAATGAACATCAGCCTCGACATCATCATCCCAACCCTTAATGCCGGGGCCTGGCTGGGGGCAACCTTGCAGGAAATCACCCGCGACCTGACGACCGGCGATCAGATCCGGATTGTCGATGGCGGATCTGATGACGACACCATCCTCATCGCCACGAACTTCCGGGAGGCCGGTGTTCCTCTGGATATCATGACTTGCGGGAAAGGGCGGGGACGGCAACTCGCCGCGGGTGCAGAACAATCTACAGCTGACTGGCTGCTGTTCTGGCACGCAGACACCCTCCCCGGCGACAACTGGCGCAGTGCCATCACCCGTTTCCAGACAGAGACATCAGCCGGAACAGCCGGCTATTTCAGATTCCGGCTTGATGACAACAGCCATCCCGGTGCCCGGCGGATCGAACATATGGTCGACCGGCGCTGCCGCTGGCTAGGTCTGCCCTACGGTGATCAGGGCCTGCTGATCCGGCGCGGGGATTATCAGCAGGCCGGTGGCTTTCGGTATATTGCCCTGATGGAGGATGTCGATCTGGTCCGGCGGCTCGGGCGGCGTAATCTGCGCCCTGTCAATGCGGACGCCGTCACCAGCGCCATTCGCTATCAGCGTGACGGGTACTGGCTGCGTCCCCTTCGGAACCTTGGTTGCCTGACGATGTATTATTGCGGCGTCTCGCCTGACCGCATTGCCCGGTTTTACAGATGACCGCCCGCGTCGTCCTGTTCGCAAAACAGCCGGTTGCCGGACGGGTGAAATCCCGGCTGGCTAAGGGGCTGGGCACCGCACGTGCAACCGGGTTTTACCGGAACACAACCCGGATTATCTGCCACAGGCTGTCCCGTGACCCGCGATGGCAGCTTGTTCTGGCCCGCACGCCCGATCACTGGCTGCC
>TARA_R110000787_G_scaffold166227_1_pt1 | contig 12696 bp, 13 predicted proteins | sample TARA_R110000787 | Tara Oceans TARA_R110000787 (sample SAMEA4397920) | marine metagenome | biome: Polar Biome; feature: [DCM] deep chlorophyll maximum layer (ENVO:01000326); material: water (ENVO:00002006), including particulate matter (ENVO:01000060) such as... | depth 35 m
TACGAACAACGGCGAAACATAGTAGTGCGGACACCCTCTCCGCCATTTTAAAATTTTGACCACGCAGACCCTCTAACACCTTGAAGGGTAAGGTGGTTTCTGGGGTTCGAAGTCCTTCATTTCGGCAGTAGACCAATCGGTCCTCGAAGGCCAGTTTCATGACTGTTCTTTTGGCCTGTAGATTGCCGTTCTCCCATAGATAACAAGGGTTTGAGAAGAACCGCATGGCGAGTTCGAAGTTGTCCCGTTGTGTGTCCGTTGGAGCCGCCTCGGTATCCAGCTTTTCCCGCAAGATCAGTGACTCGCGTTCCAACGCCGCGATGCGGTCTTCGTAACGGTTCACCACGGCCTTGCTGGTGACCTCGACGACGCGGTCGAGCAGCGCCGTAATCTGCTTTTCGGCCTCAACGAGTTTGGCGTTGATGGAACGCCGCAGCATGGCCGCACTATCCTGCTTGTACGTCCACGCCTTGGCGACCAATGCTTTCAACATATCCGCCATCACAGGCGCGGGCTCTATCGCCGCCAAGGTCTCTTCGAACGCCCCTTCGAGCTTGGCGCGCGGGATCGATTTGCCCTTACTCTCACACCCCTTGTTGAAGCACATATAATAGGGGTGCTTCTTTCCGGTTTTACTTTTCGACCAACAGGCGGTGAGCGGATTGTCGCAATCGCCACAGAGAACGAAGCCGCGCAGCGGGAAATGTTCATCGATGTTGGCGCGCGCCGGAACTTTGGCTTTCTCATTCAGGCGCTCTTGTATCCGTTCATAGGTTGTAAGAGAGATCAGCGCCGGATGCTTCGCCTGACGTAAGGGTATGTTCCAATCCGGATGTTCCAGATATCCGGCATAGATGACGCGGGTCAGAATGCGATTGACGTTCTCGTTCGTCACCGTGCCGTGGCGGGTTTTCGGGAAAGCGGGAAAGCTTTCAAAGAAGCGCTTTACCTCGGCCTGTGTCTGAAAGCGACCTAAAGCAAACCCTTCAAGGCCTTCGGCGATGATGGAGGCCAACGGCTCTTCGCGCACCAGCACCTTGCCTTCGCCCTTGCGAGCTTCATAGCGATAGCCGGGCGGATAGCTGAACGCCCAATAGCCGTTCAACAGACGGGCGCGTTTGCGGTTAAAATTCTGTTCCATGATTTTCTGGCGTTGGTGCTGCGAGACCGACGCCAAAAGGTTTTCGACAAGGATGGAATCGCAATCCTCACCGAACTCGATGGAAGGGCTTTCAAGCCGCCCGCCTGCTTCGGTGATGGCGCTGCGAAGATCGAGATGCGCTTTGATATCGCGCGCCAAACGGCTGATATCGTCGATGATGACGACACACTCGCCTTTGGATTTGTATTCACCGACATGCGCCAGCAGCTTAAGCATGCCGGGGCGCTGGATGAGACTGCCCGATACCGCCTCATCGCGGAACACTTCCCGCACGATGTAGCCCTTCATTCGTGCAAATTCGCGGCACCGCGTTTCTTGCGAGACGATTCCGTGACCACGTGCCATCTGCGAAGCCGAGGAGACACGGCAATATATAACGGCCTCCTGGCCTTGTGGTTTCATCTTATTCATCGGTGACTTCTTTCTCGTCTGATCCCCCTTCATTGGGGCTCAGGCGCGCAAATGTTTCAATCAATTGACCATGGGACGAGTTTACCACGGCACGCGCTTGAATGTCCTCATCAGCGCCGTTTTCGAAGAGTTTTCCACAAGCATTTTGCGCCGTATCCGGGGCATTAACGCTGACACCGCACATGACCAGATCGAAGACGATCTCCCAAACGAGCGTGATGTATTCGGTCTTTTGTTCGTCGCTCCAATCCGTGCCTTCAAGGAAGTGCAGGAACTCGGTTGCATCGAAGTCGATGGCGGGCGGAGCTGCGCTTTTGTGTTTGGTCTTGGTATGTTTATCGTTCTTGTGTGCGGTCATGGCGACAGCTCCTTTTTTGTTATCGTTTCACTCTCTTCTCGCGCCTCCTTTCCCAATTCCTGCACAAGAACAAACAGGGAACATTTTTACAGTATTTTACTGTTAAAAACAAGAGGGCAAAGTGTCGTTTTTCTCTATCGCGAACGTCCTCGTTCCGTCGGGCGGCTTGAGCGCCGCTCCTGAAAATCTTCGCGGCGCAATTCGTTGGTGCGCTCATAACTTTTGCGCGCCAACTCGGAGAGCTTGAGCAGATCGCTGCCGACGAAACTGTGCGCATCGCGCAGATTGCCGTCCTGGTCTTTCTGCGTGCGGGCGAAGGTGGTGGCGAAGTAATCGCCGCGCTCGCCTTCATTGCGCCAGATCGACGCCTTCAGGTTACCGTCGCGCAGAACGTCTTCGGGACGGCTCTGGGCGGGGGCGCGGTCGTCTTTAGTCTGTGTGCTGTCATCTTTCGTCATAGTATCTTCTCCTTAGATTTAGCGGTTGAAGGTCTTGTTCAGCACACGTACATGTCCGCCTGTTTGCGGATCGGTGCGCTTACGGATAAAGGCGGCGCGGCGTTGCTCGCGCTGCCATGCAGCATCAAAGGCCGCGCGATCCACATCCCCGGCGATCTCCGGCGAGGGATGCGGTGCGGGATGCGGTTTGTCTTTTTCGACCATCGAAGATGGGCACGGCTCGCTTTTCTCGGGCCCGTCATTGCGTACGCCCTCGAACGCTTCGCGCGGCGATCCTGCGTTGATGGACGTGAGCGATATACTTTTTGAGAAACTACTCATTTAATTTTACTCCATGTACCGTTGCGGTATTGCGGATAATGCGCGAAGGCGCGGGGCACGCGCTCCGTGATGACGGGCCGCCACTGAGGGCCGCCACGCTTGGTCATCACCTGCACATGCGTCTCTGGCGGGAAGTACGGGTTCGGGTGATACCGTCCGGCCATGAACGGTAGTTCATAGTACGGATAGCGATCCGCCAAGATTGGATGCGCCAACCCATCGGCGAAGATGATCTGTTTATTCTGCGGCAAGCCCAGCACTTCGTCTTGGGTCATGAGTGCCCGCTGTTTTAGGGCAGGCAGATCACCAAAGCGGGATTGATGGCTTGCCTCCATCGCCGCCTTGAACGGGTCTTTACCTGCAAAGATCGATTGCACCGCTTGTAGCTTGGCATGACGTGCCATCTCTTGACGCTGCTCATCGGCATAGCGCAGCGTCTCGAACCCTAAGCGCTGTGACAGCGCGATGGCGGTGCTGTCATCACGCACGCCAAACCAATTCTGTAATGCCGCCGATGCCGGAATGATTTTTTCGGCACCGGGAGCCAGAGATTTCATCTGCTCCGTCGATTGCCAGAATCCCCACGGCCGAATGCCGAGCCCCGCATCGCGGGTGAAGAGTTTCAGCGCCAAAGGGAACGATCCAAGATTACCGATTTCATCTAGAATCCAAGTTTGGCGCGGTGCATGAGGCGCACGTGCTTTATAGGTTCGGGCATTGACGAAGAAGGATTTAAGGACCGGAGCCCAAGCCTCCACCATGTCGCCCGGTGGCATCAGATAGAATTGATAGGTCTGATCGCTCTCACACATCTGCGCCATGGACGCCGTGAAAGGCGGCGAGACCGAGGCCATCAGATCGGGATCAGACAGGCAGTTAAAAGCGTGGGTGATCTCACCCAAGATGCCTTTGAAGCCACCTGTGTTATCACCGCGCGAAGATGCGATTTCTTCTTCGATACGATCCGCAAACTCGATACCGATTTCCGTCATCTCAAACGCGAAGTCGAGCCACGCATCGCCGCCGATCACCAAAAGGTTGATGGCGCGGTAAAGTGCCGGATAGGTCAGTACGCCGTCGCGGTTGACGATGGTGAGGCAGATCGCCTCAAGGATTTCTTTGGCGCGGCCTTCGAAGTAGCGCCCTTGCGGGCTGCCGCTGAGGGTTATCTGGTTCTCGACGAAGACCTTGATGTCCGAGATCAGCGTTGGACTGTCTTTACGCAGATGATCGAGCGGATTGATCCGGTCACCATGAATCCCGTGAAGACCCTGTGGGTTCCAATACAGACAGAATTTGCCATCTGGGGTTTGGTTGCGCGAGATCGCCGCCAATTCACCTTTGACATCAAGCACTAGCATTGAGGGCATATGAATGCCAAAACAGATGTTCATGCCGATCAGTGTGGTCAGCTTGCCGCTGCGGGGCCCCGCGAAGCAGGCAGCGCCCCCCATATCAGAATACCAAAGCGGCTGGTTACCGACGAACCCCACCAACAAAGAGTGTGATTCGCGGGTAAACAGGCCCGCGCGGGCGATCTCCTTCGGTTCGCAAAATCGACTCGAACCGAAGGGATGATCCGCATTGTTGAACGGACCTGCCATCGTCTTAGATCGCCATTCCGGCAAAGCGCAACGCGCCAAAGCCGACAATGGCCGTGATCGCGTACCAAAGCGCCATCCGGCAGACGGCGAAGATCACGACACCTGTCAGAAAGAAACTCGCGCCATACATTATTCATTTTGTTTCCCTGTCGGAGGGTATCAATACGACAAACCCCGGTGGCCGTTTGGTGTTCCATATCTTTAGCGCCGTGGCCGAGTTCCAGCGTGAGATCATTGTCGAGAATACGACCGCAGGCCTCAACGCCGCGCGCCGCAAAGGCACACGCCTCGGCAGACCACCAAAGCTGACCCTTGATGAAATAGCAGAAGCCCATCGGCAGATCATGCAGGGGCGTAAGGATATGGGCGAGGTCGCAGGATTATTCGACGTTCATCCGCGTACCGTAGAGCGGGCATTTGAGCGTGAAGGGTTGAAGGCGGCTTGATTCAATGCGGTGAAGGATCAGACGGATTCTGATTTGACTCTGACTTATCGGAACACGGCAACTTGTCTGCAGGAAATTTGAGTCTCTCCCAATACCATTCATTTGGTTTTGGCGGCTTCCCAATGCCAAACAAGCGCATCAGTTTACCCTTTAAGCTATCACGAAGTGCATCGAAATCAGTGTAAACCTCATCAGGCACTCCGATCTCATCGTGCGTAAGCAATCCGTCATTCTTTGGCTGCGTTTCTTCGCTAATCATTTTCTTCTACGTGAGCAGCAATGTTTAAAGATACTGCGTCTGCATCATCTTTCATATAAATATTATAACAGTAATAACCTAGTATTTTTCCAATATACTCAGCAAGCTTTTTATGAGATTTGTCCATTTTTTTTAAAGTGCTAAAAGTATTGTGCCGTGGTGACTCAATAGAAACCACGGAAAACATGGTTTTGTCAGATAACCGAAAAAGCGGAATGCAGAGAAACGAGTTCACATCGTCCTCTTTCTGTTGAGGAAGCCGATGGTACGCTCGATTGTAATACAATCCAAGATATTTTCTCTCGCCCAGCCTCACTTGCTTGTGTCTCCAAGCAAGCCCTACGAAATGATCCCCCATTTTATAGAAAGCAGGATAAGCGGGCTTTATACATGAACCACCAGAGGTGATCTCGTATACCTGTAGCATTTGAAGGTCATGGTCTGGAGCGCTGATATCGGGTTTCATTACATACACGGAAATCGAAATTCCTTTAACATTCATATGATGTTCAAAGGCATTCTTAAGGTATGTGAGTTGCGCCTTCAGGTGCTCGATGTTGGGCTCACGCTTTTGGTTGTGTTCATAATCGTATTTGAGTTCCAACTCTCTCCGCATAGCGAGAAACGAACCGTCACGATATGCAAGAATTAAATCGACGAAACGGAGCAAAAATAATGATACCACCGCAATCAAGGCGATATAGAAACCCCGAATAGACTGCCGGATCAGTTCGCTACAATGCAAAGCACCGTCTTTGTACGAGAAGTTTTCGAACTCCGCGCATGTCGCGTCGGTTAGATTTGCGATTGTGGTCTCACCAAAAGCTAAACCAATGCACAGCAGTATGATTGCAGGAATATATTTCATCGGAAGTTTCTGACGTGAAAATGGAAAACGATTGAATCGGCGGCGACGGTAGATAACCACCACCGAAAGAGAGAATAATTAATATCCGCCCTGCACGCATAAAGCGATATTTTTTATATCAAAAAGTAATGCACCATGGATACAAAAACCCTGTATTCAGATTTGCGCTGTACACGCAAGATGTGCGTGGTAATACCACGCCTCTTGTCTGCGGTCGCTTAAGCGATCCTCGGGAAGGGTGCGTGCCGCCCCCTGTCCAACCCCCTGCCTGTTGGCTTCTGCGAACCAATCAAAACAGCCCGGCCATACATTAACGTCGCGTAAGCTGCTTCTTGTTTCGCTGTTAGTGTGCGCTAATCCAATCTTGCCAAAGTCATTGGCTTAAAATGGAATTTCAATGCCTACTTGATTTTCGACGGCAAGCTGAATTGGTGTATGAAGATCAACGTCAATGTTGGGAGCGCTTAATGTCGCAACAAGAGCATAGCGACCTGTGCGGCGGCAGTTCTTTGCAGATTGTCGCCACCACCCAATAACTGGTTTAACACAGACAATGTCTCGCGCTGCCAAGGCAACAGCTGGCCCGGTCCATTCATCACTATGGAGGGAACCCGCGGAAACGCTTTTGGGACCAAATTTCCAGCCTGAATTATCTCCACCATTCGGTCCTGGGCCTAGTGGGTCTTCGCGCTCCTTCGGGTTCGTTCGTTTGACAAAATCGTCTTCGCTCTCTGAGCGTCGTTTTAAATCAAATCGAAGGCCAAAAGACTGGTATCGCTGTGCATCAATCGACGCAAATCTCCCTGGATTTGGTTCGACAAAATAAGATAACGTCAACTTAAGCCTCACGTCTTGCTCACCAAGACCTTCCAGTATTTCTTTTGGCCATGGCAGTTTGTAAAAATGGCAATCAGAAAATTTCTTTTGTCCACTTTCAACCTTGAACGGAGTAATTTCATTTTGAGCAATTAGCGCAAGATGATTGTTGGCTGAAGCAACTGCTCTTGAAAAATCTGGCACCCCGTAACCAAAGCGGCGCAGAAACGGTTGACGCGCAGTCATACCGCCTGCTGCATTAATTTCGTGAAGCATTTTTGGAGTCCATTCCGCGCTGTGCACGATGAGTGCGCGGATAGTCTCCGGCCACAACTCTGGGTATGCTGAGCTTAGCCTGGTTGCCAAGCGTGCGCACTGCGCTGCCGCTGCGCTCGTAGCAGCAAATGGAATTAGAGGTTGAACGCCTACGTTTTCGCCCGTCGTTAATAGCGCCAGTGAGTCGAGGCTAAGCGCTTCAGTGCCCGCTGGGTTAACAGCCCTGTTTCCTGCTTCCATAACCACATCAGGTTTAAACGCAGTTCGACTTTCCGGCCAAGTGACAGATGTTCTAGTGAAAGGGCTAAGGTCGCCAGCAGCGGCCATCGCTGTCCAGCCATCGTAACCTTGATCGTTGATATCCGTCTTGTTGGTATATCCACCGACACTCAGAGCGTTCCATGCCTGCGAGGGATCTTCTATGGGCAGCTCGTCGGCGGGCAAAATATTGTTCACGTCGATTTCCGACGGCGCATTGCCAGCAGAAACTACGAAGAGGCGTGAAGGCGCATCTTCTTCATCGCCCGCCATTTTTCCGACCGCAGCTTGATCAATTGCTGAACTCCAGGTAGTTGCTCGCGCGCCTGATACGTTATCGTTTGTCACAGCCAAACAAAATACGCGTTTTCGTTCAGGTTTGTTGATCTCCGCTAGGGCTGTTGCTGATTGAGTTATGGAGCCGTAGGATTGTGGATCATTCGCAGGAAAACCATTAGGGGGCAGAATCTTTACAGATTCCACTCTATGCTGAAGGTCAATGTCGCTTTGATCTTCAAGGCGCGGCACTAGGTCACCGAGCAAGGCAAGACCCGCCATACCTGTTCCATGACCTGCGTTGTCAGCGGTTCCCCAATCTACATTCACAGTTAAAAGATCGTCAGTTGAAACTGCTGGTTCAAGAAGGATGTGCGCTCTATTCACCCCCGTATCAAGAAGGCAGACAGCCGGAGCATCCCCTGCTGGCCAAATTACACGTTCAGCTAAGTTTTCGGTCCACTGGGTTTGATCTTCATGATCAGCCTCAATGAAGAACACGGGGCTTGCGCTTGCACGCCTGAGTTCAGAAATTCCCGCAGTTGCAAACAAAAGTAGCTCAATGGTTACCCGCGTAGCACGAATAGGTATGACGGTGCTCTCAGGAAACTTTAGCCAATAGTGTTCTTCCGCAACGATACAGTTAATTTTCTGAGCGGCTTCTCCAACCTTATCAGCTAATTCGGCATAGCACCAAACTTCCCACCAAATCACATCCTGAGCTTGTTGTGGAAGTGTACTCGGCTCATCCGTCCAGAACGTTTCCAAGCGGGCGCGCCTGATGGCCTCAATTGGCTCAACCTTGTCTTTTCTTGGCGCTTCACCTCGCGCGTTTAAATCGCCGCTCACATACTCTTCTACAATGCTTTCCAGGACTGGCCGAGCTTCATCAGGAACAAACAGTGCAACCCGCACCTGATCATTTTCGGTTGTTGAAACAGCGCCCGGTCGTATTTTGTCTCTCTTACGTTCCAACGTGTCTAACGGATTTGTTCCGCGCCGAAGGTCAATCTCAAGGAATATACCCTCAGGCTGCTCCAATCGGTCATCCTGTGGACGTGCAGCATCCGCTTCTACATATGCCGCCCGCATTTCAGCTTGCAGTCTTGCCCCGTGCTCCGCTCGAATACGCGGCGCTGCGCCTCCTCCAACATTCTGCCTTGAGGCTTGGTAAGGGCGAGTTAAGACGCGCGGGGTAATGTTGATATGTGGCTTGTCGAATTCTGCCATCGTTCAGACGTTTTATCTTTCTACTTTAGAGAAAGCTTCACGCATTTCTCTACGGTCAATTAGACGCCTGAGAACATCCTCAGTTCTGATCGTGTCGCGCTCGTCGAGAATCGCCGTTTTGACAGCATCTTCAGAAGCCCGCGCGATCTCGGATTGACTGAGTCCTGTTGCAGCTTCGATGATTTTTTTCCATGCCATTCTTGGGCGCTTCAATGGTCTGAGGTATTTTTCAATCAGTGACTTGATCTGCTCATTCGAAGGTTTCTCAAATTCAATGACTACGTCGAAGCGTCGAAGTAGGGCACGATCAAGAAGTTCTGGATGATTGGTTGCCCCTAGCAACACACTATCTGTAGCATTGGGCTGCTCCATGAGTTGGAGAAATGAATTCAGTACACGGCGCATTTCTGCAACATCGTTTGTTGCTTTTCGGTGTCCGCCAATCGCATCAAATTCGTCGAATAGATATACACCGCGGCGCTTAAGCGTTTCCTCAAACACTAATCGCAGTTTTGCGGCAGTTTCACCCATAAATCGCGTGATCAAAGATTCTAATCGGATCACAAATAAGGGGAGGTGCAATTCACCTGCAAGTGCTTCCGCTGTCATTGTTTTACCAGAGCCTGGTGGACCAACAAATAACACGCAACGGTTTGGCGTTTTTCCATGCTCGCGGAGCCAATCGCGCTTTGCTTGTTGGCGGATCAAATCTTCGAGTTTTTCATTAACAGGTTGATGGAGAACCACGTCTTTCAGGCGAAGCTTCGGTTCTCGGAGGTCGATCAAGGTTTCTAGTTCGCCGCGAGGCTGTGCAAACGGGATGGCAACGCTTGCCCCGCGCGATTTTGCAGCTCTCGCTTCATCTACAGCCGCGCGCAAGTCTTCTGCCGTGGTGCGGTGCCCCTGCCTTGCTTCCGCAGCAGCAATCTGGAGAGCAATCGAATAAAATTGCTCGTCATCTCCAGATGCTCTGCTTTTGAGCATTGCCAATATTTGTTTTGTGTTAGACACCTTCGATCCTCTGAACGGCAAAAACTTGCCGACATTTTTCCTATTATACCATATCTCTACTTTTAATAAACATCCGAAGTTATTTATCAACTCGCAGCATTAGTGAATCAATTGGGCGAAATCGTTCGTGAAGACGCGCCACTATAATGGATAGTACAACCGACTTTCGAAGTCACCTGAATGTTTGGCGCACCCTGCGGGTCGGGCTCTCGTTAACCAAGCCCGCAAACGGTCTCGGCCCTTCGGCTTCGATCCCTCGCGCATAGGACTAAGGGCACTGCCCTCGCGCAGGCAAGGCATCCAAACGCCTCCCAACGGGAACCCTCGTTCGGAGCCTCCTTGCCCTTGCTACCCCGTTCTTCGCCAGAATGGCAGGGGTGCGTAGCACCCTCTTTAATTGATTTTTGAGGAAATTGCCCCACAATTTTGACTGGACATAACTGATGGTGAAGATAATGCCTATTACCGTTCTCACTTTTCTATGTTTCTACTTGAACAGCGCAATGGATAGCAGCAATTACGACGACATTTCAAAATCTGAAGTACAAGATCAGATCGTCGCTGGAACAATTTTCCAATTTCTCCGGCAACGACTTGGTGCAGACATTGATTTGTCCATATTAGACGCTGACCGCGAAGCCGAACTTCTCGAAGAATGGCAAGACATGGTGGCTGCGATAAACGAGCGCAAAAAGATGGGGATTGAAAACAGGGGCCTAACGCTTCTGATCGCATACCTCCTCGAAGGCATACAGCGACGGAGATACGACGAACAATAGATTGTTCTTTACATATCTGGGCAACGGTCAAGGTTCCGGCCCATCGCGCGACCTTGAGCGGCGATGAGGCCGATCTTCGGTTCGGCGTCTTTGCTTAAATGCTTCGCGGCGAGCATTACGGGCGGCATCGGCGTCCACCTCCATGTTTTGGAAGACCTTGGCGTCTTCTGTTAGTTCGCACGTGACGCTTTTGTTTTCTTCGCGCTGTTTTGCGCGTTCTTTAACGAATTCGCGTCGTTTGGCGAGTTGCGCCGCAGCGAGGTTATCGCGTTCAGTTTTATCGCGCTGACGGGCGGCTTCCGCTTCCTTCGCATTACGTTCCAAATTGCGTTTGTGCGCGCCTCTCAAACGATCCCATAGGCCCATCAGGCCGCCCCGCAGCCGTGAGAGCCTTTCCTGCTCCTCAGTTTGCTGGCGGAGCCGTGCGGCCCCCTGAAACGCTTCGCGCTGACCTTTCTGGCGCTCTTTAAGTGCAGTGCGTTTCGCTTCGGCTTCTTTGGCTTCGCGTTGTTCTTTGGTCTGAACCTCTCGCTGAAACTCCGCCATCTTGTTTTGCATGGCTTTGGCGATTTCAATTTTGGTTTCTGCGACGGAGGGCAGTGCCTCCATATCGCCAATACGCTCGCGCACTTCTTTTGTTTTGATTCCAACGCGTTTCGCAATGCTATGCGGTTCGCCATGCACATCGATAGCGACATACCCGCGCTTATCACCCCGGCAGAGCCAGTAACCACGTTCTTTTAACGCATGTTCGAATGCGGCCTTGCTATCCGAGATTGCCCAAGAGTCTTGAAAGGCCGCTTTGATCTCGCGGGGGTCTTTGCCGATACGCTTGGATTGTTGCCATTCCGCCAGCGTAAAATTTCGGGGGTCACGCTCACCGCTGACAGCCAGCCCGCGCGGCATTTTCCATCCATGTTCGAGATAGAGATCGCGCGATACACCCTGCATTTTGCGTTTGGAGTGCGGCAGTGGGATCGCCTTCATTTCCTCGACATTGATCCGGCTCCACACAGCATGCGCATGACGGCGCATTTCGCCATCGTCCCCACGCTTTTCATGAAAGACGACCGCGCGTGGCTGTCCTGTAAGGCCGAGTTTGTTTTCCGCCGTATCGATAGCAGCATAGAAGCTTTGATCACTTACGTCCGCACCCTTGGGCGGATTAAAGCTCATGGAAAACAGGAATTGTTTACACTTGGTTCCCCGGCTGATCGCGTAACTTTCTTGAAAAGCTCCATCGAGATCGTCAGCGACGAAGCCGCGAAGTTCCGCCACCTTGACGTGCTCGTTTTCGGATTTCATCAGATGATGCGCTAGATCGCGTGCCCCGCCGCGCTGATTACCGACGAGAATCATGCTTCTGTCTCCGAACGGAGGCCTAACGCGCGGATTAAAAGCGCGCGCATTTCCCGTACATCCGTGCAAACTTCATTGAGGGCCTTACGTTCCTGTTCTTCCAATTGCACGCGATCTGCTTCCGCCGCTGCAAGCAGATGGAACAGGCACGAAACCTGTTCAGACTTGCCGAGCATACCGAGTAGCTGCCCGAGCAAGGCATAGTCCACTGAAGGCGCACGCGTGGTATTACGCGGCGTCTCTTCATCGCCCAGCAACTTTCTGCGAATGTACTGACCAAGCGGACGCTGACCTGCTTTACGTTCCAAATACCCGCGCTCATCAGCGCTCAGGCGAATCGAGAACGGTGCAGGACTCTTCCGTTTTTTAGCAACGGCGGATTTCTCAAAATCTTTTTTGGCGGAGGAATTCATGGCGCGGGCTCCTCCAATCCGCTAGGGATAGGTTCTTCCAGCGCCTTTAGCTGTTCTTCCCATTCCGACAGGGTTTCAAAGATGGCCGTGAGATCAGGTTCAGAGTTCGAAGTTTGTCCCTCAGTCTCCGCCATTACCTTAGGAATTATGGGAATTTTTTGTATTTTTTAAATATACCCACATTTCTTTGTACAGTTATGACAGCGCTTAAAGTAATTTTCCGCACTATCGGCTTTGCTTAGTTTATGTGCCTACACGGGGTCTAGAACGCATCATTAGTCTAGTGCGTAACCGCTTCTCCTTCCGCCAATCCCATGGCGCAACAAATTCCCCTGCCCACAGACCTCGCCGCGCTGCCTTGGCTGACGCTTCTACTTGGATGTAGTCCGTC
>TARA_R110000787_G_scaffold188213_6_pt1 | contig 12689 bp, 10 predicted proteins | sample TARA_R110000787 | Tara Oceans TARA_R110000787 (sample SAMEA4397920) | marine metagenome | biome: Polar Biome; feature: [DCM] deep chlorophyll maximum layer (ENVO:01000326); material: water (ENVO:00002006), including particulate matter (ENVO:01000060) such as... | depth 35 m
ACAAGCAATAAAGTACTTTAGAATTTGAAAAATAAGACCTATTTCAAAAATAGAATGAAAGAATTAAATAAATATAGTAAAACAGTGACACAAGATCCAACGCAGCCCGCTGCACAAGCGATGTTGCATGCCATTGGATTAACGAAAGAAGACCTTAAAAAACCTTTGATTGGTATTGCTAGCACTGGGTATGAAGGAAATCCGTGTAATATGCATTTGAATGATTTGGCCAAATTGGTTAAGAAAGGAACGCAAAATGAAGATATCATTGGATTGATTTTTAACACTATTGGTGTCAGTGACGGAATTTCTATGGGAACTCCAGGAATGCGTTATTCTTTACCTTCTAGAGATATTATTGCAGATTCTATGGAAACGGTTGTACAAGCAATGAGTTACGATGGTTTGATTACAGTTGTAGGATGCGATAAAAATATGCCAGGAGCTTTAATGGCGATGATCAGATTAAATAGACCATCCATTTTAGTATATGGAGGAACGATCGATTCTGGCTGTCACAAGGGAAAAAAATTAGATGTCGTTTCTGCTTTTGAAGCCTGGGGAAGCAAAGTTGCTGGAACCATGGAAGAAAGCGAATTTCAAAGTATCGTAGAAAAAGCATGTCCCGGAGCAGGAGCTTGCGGAGGTATGTATACTGCAAATACAATGGCATCAGCAATTGAAGCATTAGGAATGACCTTGCCTTTTAATTCTTCTAATCCAGCACTAAGTGATGCAAAAAAAGAAGAGTCTATAAAAGCAGGTGAAGCTTTACGATTGTTATTAGAAAAGGATATTAAACCTTCAGATATTATTACAAGAAAATCGTTAGAAAATGCGATTCGTTTAATCACAATTTTAGGTGGCTCTACCAACGCGGTTTTACACTTTTTAGCGATTGCAAGAGCTGCCCAAATCGATTTTGATTTAGCAGATTTTCAAAAGATAAGTGATAACACCCCTTTTTTAGCAGATTTAAAACCTAGTGGACAATACTTAATGGAAGATGTTCATGCAGTTGGAGGAATTCCTGCTGTACTAAAATATTTATTAAAAAAAGGATTATTACATGGCGATTGTTTAACTGTCACAGGAAAAACATTAGCTGAGAATTTATTGGATGTTCCAGATTTAAAGGAAGGTCAGGATGTTATAAAGCCAATTGAAAACCCTATTAAAATTTCGGGACATTTAAGAATGTTGTATGGGAATTTAGCTACTGAAGGTAGTGTTGCCAAGATTACAGGAAAAGAAGGATTGAAATTCTCTGGAAAAGCGAAAGTTTTTGAGGGAGAATATGCAGCCAATGACGGAATAAGTAATGGTGAAGTAGAAAAAGGAGATGTGATTGTTATTCGTTATGAAGGTCCTAAAGGAGGTCCAGGAATGCCAGAAATGTTAAAGCCAACTGCCGCAATTATGGGCGCTGGTTTAGGAAAAGATGTTGCTCTAATTACCGATGGAAGATTTTCAGGAGGAACTCATGGTTTTGTGGTTGGACATATCACACCAGAAGCTCAAGATGGAGGAGCGATTGCTTTGGTAAAGAATGGAGATATTATCACTATAGATGCTGAAACCAATACAATTAAAGTAGAGATTTCTGATGAAGAAATCACTCAAAGAAAAGCAGCATGGAAAGCTCCAGCATTGAAATTTGATCGTGGAGTATTATACAAATATGCAAAAACAGTTTCGTCAGCATCTAAAGGATGTGTAACTGATGAATTCTAGCAACGTAGTTGCAATAAGTATCGCACTCAATCTCAAAAGGATTGAAGAATAAAAAGAAAGAATATGAATACAGAAACAGATAAATCCTTAGCACCAAAAGCACAAACTACGGAAAGAATTTCAGGTAGTGAAGCGGTTATCAAATGTTTGTTAGCTGAAGGTGTTGATATATTATACGGATATCCTGGTGGAGCAATTATGCCGGTCTATGACGAATTGTATAAATATCAAGATAAAATTCATCATGTATTAACAAGACATGAACAAGGTGCTACACATGCGGCACAAGGATATGCAAGAATATCAGGAAGAGTAGGAGTTGCAATTGCTACTTCTGGTCCGGGAGCTACAAATTTAGTAACTGGAATTGCTGATGCACAAATAGATTCTACACCTATGGTTTGTATTACAGGTCAGGTTGGGTCTCATTTATTAGGAAGTGATGCGTTTCAAGAAACTGACATCGTTGGTATTTCTACACCAGTTACCAAATGGAATCATCAAATAACAAAAGCATCTGAAATTCCAGAAGTCTTTGCAAAAGCATTTTACATTGCAAGAAGCGGAAGACCAGGGCCAGTTTTAATTGACATTACAAAAGATGCTCAGTTTGAAGAGTTTGATTTTAGCTATAAAAAATGTGAAGGAATACGAAGTTATATTCCTGCTCCAAAAGTAGCTATAGAAAAAGTACAACAAGCAGCAGACATCATTAATAGCGCTAAGAAACCTATGATTGTTTGGGGTCAGGGTGTTATTTTGGGAAAAGCTGAAGAAGAATTAAAAGCGATCATAGAAAAAGCAGGAATTCCTTCTGCTTGGACAATTTTAGGTGCCTCTGCAATTCCAACTTCACACCCATTAAATATTGGTATGGTAGGAATGCATGGAAATTATGCGCCCAATGTTTTAACCAATCAATGCGATGTGTTAATTGCAATCGGAATGCGTTTCGATGATCGTGTTACTGGGAATCTAGAAACTTATGCAAAACAAGCCAAGGTAATTCACTTTGAAATTGATCCTGCAGAAATAGATAAAAACGTAAAAACTGATGTTGCAGTATTAGGAAATTCAAAAGAAAGTTTAGGTCAGTTATTGCCCTTGCTAAATTCTAATTCACACCAAGATTGGCATCAAGAATTTAAAGATTTGTATGCTATTGAGTATGAGAAAGTCATCAAAGGAGACCTGTACCCAACCAAAGAAGGACTAACAATGGGAGAGGTCATAAAAGAGATTAATATTCAAAGTAAAGGTGATGCAGCGATCGTTACAGATGTTGGTCAACATCAAATGATTGCCTGTCGATATGCAGAATTTAATCAAACAAAAAGCAATATTACCTCTGGTGGATTAGGTACTATGGGCTTTGGGTTGCCAGCTGCAATTGGAGCAAAAATGGCTGCTCCAGATCGTGAAGTTGTTTCTATTTCCGGTGACGGTGGCTATCAAATGACGATTCAAGAATTGGGAACTATTTTTCAGCAAAAAGCAGCGGTAAAAGTGGTGGTTTTAAACAATGATTTCTTGGGAATGGTTCGTCAATGGCAACAGTTGTTTTTTGACAAACGATATGCCTCCACAGAAATGGTGAATCCAGATTTTGTTGCGATTGCTAAAGGATATTATTTAAATGCTAGAAAAGTAACCAAAAGAGAAGAATTAAATGAAGCAGTAGCAGAGATGATGGCGAGTAAAGAAGCTTATTTTTTAGAAGTTTGTGTAGAAAAAGAAGGAAATGTATTTCCAATGATTCCAACAGGAGCATCAGTTTCAGATATAAGACTTGAGTAAATTTCTATGTCTCCTCGAGCGCAGTCGAGAGGTTAATTAAGGTCTCGACTGCGCTCGACCTGACATTAGAATAAATTAATAAAAACAGAATAAAGAGTATAGAACAAAGAATCAAGATGATTTTAGGAAAGTAGGAAATAAGTCTATTCTCTTTCATCTTTTTTCTATTATCCTTTTAAAAAAATGGAAGAGCAAAAACAATTATATACTGTCTCAATTTATACCGAAAATAATATTGGGTTATTGAACCGTATTTCAGCAATTTTTCAAAGAAGACATATTAATATTGAAAGTATTAATTCCTCTGTTTCAGAAATAGAAGGAGTCTCTAAATTCACTATTGTTGTTCACCTTACTGAAGAAAGAATGAAGAAAATTCTTGGTCAGATTGAAAAACAAGTAGAAGTGATTAAGGCATATTCTCACACAGACGATGAAACTATTTATCAAGAGTCTTGTATGTTTAAACTGCAGTCAGATTTACTATTTGAAGAACGACAAATTCAAAATATCATCAAAGAAAGTAACGCAAGAATTGTTACGGTTAATAAAGAGTTTTTTGTGATTGAAAAATCAGGAAAAAAAGAAGAAATCGAATTACTATACAGAGAATTAAAGCCTTTTGGAATATTACAATTTACGCGTTCTGGAAGAATTTCTGTATCAAAACAACCAATGAATATATCTCAAATGCTACAAGCATTTAATTAATAAAAAAGAAAGATGGCAAATTATTTTAACACATTAACATTACGGGAGAAATTAGAGCAGTTAGGAAAATGTAGATTTATGGACGCTTCAGAATTTGAAGATGGAGTAACTGCATTAAAAGGGAAGAAGATTGTTATTGTAGGTTGTGGAGCGCAAGGGTTAAATCAAGGATTAAATATGAGAGATTCTGGTTTAGACATTTCTTATGCTTTAAGACAAGCAGCTATTGATCAAAAAAGAGATTCTTTTATAAATGCTAGTTCTAACAATTTTTCAGTTGGAACTTATGAAGAATTAATTCCTACTGCTGATCTAGTACTCAATTTAACACCAGATAAGCAGCATACAAATGTTGTGAAAACGGTAATGCCTTTGATGAAAAAAGGAGCAACATTGTCGTATTCTCACGGTTTTAATATTGTAGAAGAAGGAACTCAAATTAGAGAAGATATCACCGTAATTATGGTAGCTCCCAAATGTCCTGGTTCTGAAGTTAGAGAAGAATTTAAAAGAGGATTTGGAGTGCCAACATTAATTGCTGTTCATCCAGAAAATGATCCAGAAACAAAAGGTTGGGCACAAGCAAAAGCATATGCTGTAGGAACCGGAGGTCATAAAGCAGGAGTTTTAGAGTCTTCTTTTGTAGCAGAAGTAAAGAGTGATTTAATGGGAGAACAAACTATTTTATGTGGTTTGTTACAAACAGGAGCAATTTTATCTTTTGATAAAATGGTCGAAGAAGGTATAGAGCCAGGTTATGCTGCAAAATTAATTCAGTATGGTTGGGAAACTGTAACGGAAGCATTGAAGCACGGAGGAATTACAAATATGATGGACAGATTATCTAATCCTGCAAAAGTTAAAGCATTTGAAATTTCAGAAGAATTAAAAGATATTATGCGTCCGTTATTCCAAAAACATATGGATGATATTATGACAGGTCATTTCTCGAAAACCATGATGGAAGATTGGGCAAATGATGATAAAAACTTATTAACTTGGAGAGCTGCAACTGGGGAGACTGCTTTTGAAAAGCAACAAATAACAGATCAAGAAATTTCAGAACAAGAGTATTTTGATCATGGAACTCTATTGGTTGCTTTTGTAAGAGCCGGTGTAGAATTGGCTTTTGAAGCCATGACAGATTCAGGAATTATAGAAGCATCTGCTTATTATGAATCTTTGCACGAAACGCCATTAATTGCAAATACAATTGCAAGAATGAAATTGGCTGAAATGAATCGTGTAATTTCTGATACTGCTGAATATGGTTGTTATTTATTTGATCATGCTTGTAAGCCTTTATTAACTGATTTTATGAAAACAGTTTCTACAGATCTTATTGGTCAAAAATATTCTGATTCTAATGATGTTGATAATCAAGAATTAATTAGAGTCAACGCCGTTATTAGAAATCATCCTGTTGAAAAAGTAGGAGAAAGATTAAGAGCTTCTATGACTGCAATGAAAGTAATTAAAACAACTGTAGAAGAAACGTCAGTTTTAGCCTAAAACCTTCATGAACACTGAAGTTACATATAGACCAACTATTGAAGCTGTTAAAGCCGCTGCAAATAATTTACGAGAGGTAGTTTTAAAAACTCCTTTGGTAAAAAACGAGCAGTATTCTAAACAGTTTCAAAGTACTATTTTATTTAAGCGAGAAGACTTACAACAAGTTAGATCGTATAAAATAAGAGGAGCTTACAATAAAATTTCATCTTTAACAGACAAAGAACGTTCAAGCGGAATTGTTTGTGCAAGTGCAGGAAATCATGCACAAGGAGTTGCTTTGTCTTGTAAATTATTAAAAATTTACGGAGTTATTTATATGCCATCTCCAACACCCAAACAAAAAATTAATCAAGTTAAAATGTTTGGCGAAGAGTATGTTGAAGTTGTTTTAATTGGAGATTCTTATGATGATTCATATTACGCTGCAAAATTAGAAAGTGAACGACTGCAAAAAACGTTTATTCACCCATTTGATGATGAAAAAATTATTGAAGGTCAGGCTACCGTAGGACTAGAGATATTAGAGCAATCCAAAGAACCCATCGATTATATTTTTGTACCTGTTGGAGGAGGTGGTTTATCATCCGGTTTATCTTCGTATATCAAACAAATATCACCCAAAACTAAAATTATTGGTGTGGAGCCTCATGGTGCTCCTTCTATGTCGACTTCTATTCAGGTTGGAGAAAATACGATCCTAGATTCTATAGATAATTTTGTAGATGGTGCTGCTGTAAAACGTGTTGGGAACTTAAACTTTACCTTGTGTAAAGAAAATTTACATGATATGATTACAGTTCCAGAAGGCAAGGTTTGTCAGATTATTTTGGACTTATATAATAAGGAAGCTACTGTTGTAGAACCAGCTGGAGCTTTAAGTATAGCGGCTTTAGATGTTTATAAAGATGAAATTATAGGTAAAAACGTTGTCTGTGTCATTAGTGGAAGTAATAATGATATTACCAGAACTGCAGAGATTAAAGAACGTGCATTATTGTATGCAAATATTAAGCATTACTTCATTATTAAATTTCCTCAAAGAGCGGGAGCATTACGTGAATTTGTGGCTGATATTTTGGGTCCAAGTGATGATATTACTCATTTTGAATACACGAAAAAAACCAGTAGAAATAACGGAGCAGCAGTTGTAGGCTTAGAATTAAAATCAGCTGATGATTTAGATCCGTTAATTGCTAGAATGAAGCGACACAATTTTTATGGCGACTATTTAAATGATAAACCAGATTTATTTCAGTTTTTGGTTTAAATTATAAAGAAGGTAAAGCTGTTTTTTTTATGAATAGTTTACTAAATTTACAACACAAATTATTTCAAGAATGTCTTCAGAAAAAAACACACTGGAAATTCCAGAACACTATAAAATTAATAGCATATTAGAGCAGAATACTTATTTAGTTAATGGTCAATTAAAACCTTGGTCAGGTGAAACTGCCAATGTGTATTCAACAATTTCTTCAACTGAAACCTACAAACCTACCTTATTAGGAAGTATTCCACAATTAGGAGAGCAAGAAGCTCTAGGGGCTTTAGATTCTGCAAGTAATGCTTTCAATAAAGGAAAAGGAAACTGGCCTACCATGAAAGTTGTAGACAGGATCGCTTGTATGGAAAAGTTTGTAACGCAGATGAAAACCAAACGCGAGGAGATTGTAAAACTTCTCATGTGGGAAATAGGGAAAACGCTACCAGATTCAGAAAAAGAATTTGATAGAACTATTGATTATATCTACGATACCATAGAAGATTACAAGCAGATGGATAGAGATAGCGCCAAGTTTGAAAAAAACAGCGGCGTATATGCTCATATTAGAAGAGGTCCGTTAGGTGTTGTTCTATGTTTAGGGCCGTATAATTATCCATTAAATGAAGCTTTCTGTTTGTTAATTCCTGCTTTAATCATGGGGAATACAGTCATTTTTAAACCAGCTAAATTTGGAGTTTTACTAATTTCACCTTTATTAGAAGCTTTTCAAAATAGTTTTCCAAAAGGAGTAATAAATGTTATTTACGGAAGAGGAAGAGTATTGGCGACTCCAATTATGGAATCTGGTAAAATTGATGTGTTAGCATTAATTGGGCATAGTACATCAGCAAAAGCATTACAAGTACAACATCCAAGAAGTAATAGATTACGTTTAGTCTTAGGATTAGAAGCAAAAAATCCAGCAATAGTTTTACCAGATGCTGATTTAGATGTAACAATTGAAGAGTGTTTAGCGGGATCATTATCCTTTAACGGACAGCGTTGTACAGCGTTAAAAATATTGTACGTTCATGAAGATATTATAGAAGAATTTAACAAACGATTTTCTGCAAAAGTAGATCAGTTACAATTTGGAAATCCGTGGGAATCTGGAGCAAAATTAACACCATTACCAGAGCCAGACAAGCCAGCATACATTCAAGAATTGATTGACGATGCAAAAGCAAAAGGAGCTTCTATCTTAAACGCAAAAGGAGGAGAAACAACAGATAATTATATTTTTCCAGCGGTTTTATACCCTGTAACAAAAGACATGAGAGTCTTTGAAGAAGAACAATTTGGCCCTGTAGTGCCTATTGTGCCTTTTAAAGATATTGATGAGCCATTAGATGATATTGCAGATTCTAATTACGGACAACAAGTAAGCTTGTTTGGAAAAGATGTACAGACTTTATCTCCATTGATTGATAGTTTGGTGAACCTAGTTTGTAGAGTGAACTTAAATAGTTCTTGTCAGCGTGGACCCGATGTGTATCCATTTACCGGAAGAAAAGATTCTGCGGTAAGTACTTTAAGTGTGCATGATGCATTACGTTCGTTCTCTATTAGAACCTTTTTAGCTTCAAAAGATAATGCCGCTAACAATGCTATTTTAGAAGAATTATTAGAAAAGAAAACCTCTAATTTTATTAGTACAGATTATATTTTGTAGAAGGGTCTATAAGCTTTAAACCTTAATTCTCTCTTTTATTCTTTCTGATTATATCTATAAAACTAAAGATTGTAAACTTAAGACGTGTATAATTCATTGCTAGTACAATGATTACTTGGAAAATCCTGCGGATTTTCCTCTGGCTCGTTTTCTTTTGCTAAATTAGTTACCTAAACACGCAACGAAACCATGCACAAACACGTTGTGTGCAAGCTGAAAAAATGATAGTTAAAAACAAAAGTTTAGATATTCCTCACGGAAATACAGTTATTTGGAGATATGTCGGATTAGACAAGTTTCTTGACCTGTTAATATCTCAAGAATTGTTCTTTTCTAATGCAGCAAAAATGTCTGACAAATACGAAGGACTTATTCCAAAACGTAATCAAGACTATTTATTAAAATCAATTAAAATCAATGGACTTTCGAGAGAAGACGCTGAAATTGAAAGACAAATAAGATTAAGAGAGATACATTCCCTTAAAGAATTAACTCTTTTAAATTGTTGGACAATAAGCCAAAGTGAATCTTACGCTTTATGGAAAATATATTTAGGAGGTTCAAAATCTGGAATTGCAATAAAAACAACTGTTTCTAAACTCACAAAAGCAATAAAAAAAGGAAATGACTCATTTGATGAAGATATATTTCTATCTAAAGTAAGATATACTGATTTTATAAAAGAAGAGCCTGAAAATAGATTCAATATTATTACAACTAAAAATAAATTTTACGATTACGAAAAAGAATTGAGATTGTTTATATTTCATTATCCATTATCAGAAGGTGGCAATAGACTACCATATGATGTTTCTGTTGGAAGAAGATTGAAAGTTGATCTTAACGAACTAATAGACGAAATTTATTTAAGTCCGTTTGTAGGAAAATGGTTTGACAAAACTTTAATAGAAATTATAAACAAAGTGAATCCGAATTTAACAAAGAAAATAAAGAATTCGGAAATATTAGACGAATAAAGTCTGCGCACAAAACCTTATATAATTTATTGCTGGCTTCTTACCTACTTGCGAAAGTCCCTGCCTGCCGCAGGCAAGCTCGAGAAAGTTATATAAGTGATTTATTGGCTACCTTTAATGCTTAAAACTGGCAGCAAATCATACATACACATCTTTTAGATTATTTAAGAACAGTAATACTAGAACTATGCTAACAGATATTCATCCGAAATTACCAATGTGTGACAAAAAAATTACGATAGAATTTTATACAAACAAGTTAGATTTTCGAGTACTTGGAAGTATAAATTATGATGGTTATCTGATGATGGAAAAAGGTCAAATTCAAATTCACTTTTTTGAATTTAAAGGACTAGACCCTAAAGAGAACTATGGACAAGTTTATATTAGAACTGATAATATTGACAGTTTTTACCAATCATTATTAGATACCAAAACCACTATTCATCCAAATGGACCCTTGGAAACTAAACTTTGAGGGCAAAAGGAATTTGCCGTATTAGACCCAGGCAGTAATCTATTAACATTTGAACAAAGTATTTAGAGTAAAAAACAAACCACAAAAAAGCTTTTCATTAGATGAAACATCCCATATCTACCTACACTTTAGTTCTATTCCTTTTTTCATTAATCTCTTGTGGTACTAAAGAGAATAAAAAAACAGAAATAGTTAAACCTTCAAAATCAGTTAAAGCTCTTGATAGCATCAAAGACGATTTAGGCAAAAAAGCAGCAATAATTGAAATACCTGAATCTTTTAAAACTCTGAATGAAATAGAAGGAGATTTAGACAACGATGGCGTTTCTGAAAAAGTGATTATCTACGATACTGAAAAAGAAACAGATTTTGGAACAGAAAGACAGCTATACATTTACAAAAAGAATGGGAATGCATGGAATTTATGGAAAAAATCAGCCAGTGTTATATTAACAAGTGAACAAGGAGGTGTATTTGGAGATCCGTTTGAGGGGGTTTTAATTGAAAAAAATAGTCTTGTTATTAATCATTTTGGAGGGAGTCGTCAAAAATGGAATTATACGCATCAATTTAAATATCAAAGTGAAGCCTTTCGATTAATAAGAGCCAAAGTCAGTGTTGGTTCTCCTTGTGAATACTTCGAAACTTTTGATTATAATTTATCTACGGGTCTAATTAACTATGAAAGAGAAACAGAAGATTGTGAAAAAGAAACTTCTAAAATTGTAAAAAAAGATATGATTAAGAAATTAGAAACATTACCTACAATAGATGGTTTTTCTCCAGGAAGTAATAAAGTGATTTTCCCGAATTCTGAAATTACAGTCTATTATTAATAAAACACGACACATATCAGTACTTAAAATTAATTACGAACAATCACCTCATTTATTGTATTGTTAAAAACAACCCTTTGAAAATGAATTATCTACAATTATAAAAGCTGAATTTTTAGAGATTCGTAAATCGATTAAAAAAAGATTTCAGAATGATGGTCATTCCAAATTAATTTTTACATTTACAACATGATTTTACAACAATATAAAACAGTTCCTGCAATTCCCGCACGCCGTCGCCGCTAATACTTAACCTCAGCCGCAACGAAATTTACTATTTTATAAAAAAATCAAATTGAACACAACATTTTACACATCATATTCTAAAATTCAAGTTATTTCTCTAAATAACAATACTAGAATACGTCGCATTTTTCCTCGTCGCCCGTAAGGGTATCTTCTATTTTGGAACTCAGGTGAGTCCGGTTCCGCAGTCAGTCATCATTACAATTTTAAGTTTATAATTAATAAAAATCAAGATAATGGAAGTCATTATTGCTGATAAATCACATACAATTTACGCAGAAATCATCTGTAACACCATTGCAGATTCTGCAAACGTTAGAGGAACTGGTATTGCCAAAAGAACTCCAGATTACATTATCCAAAGAATGGAAAATGGAAACGCTGTGATTGCATTAGATGGAGGAATGTTTGTTGGTTTTTGCTATATCGAAAAATGGGATCACGGAAAGTTTGTTGCCAATTCAGGATTGATTGTTCATCCAGACTATAGAGGGAAAGGAGTTGCAAAACTCATCAAGAAGAAAATTTTTGAGCATTCTAGAAAAAAGTTTCCAGACTCAAAAGTATTTAGCATTACCACCGGATTGCCAGTCATGAAAATGAACAGTGATTTAGGTTATAAACCAGTTACATTTTCTGAATTAACGAAAGATCAATCTTTTTGGAAAGGTTGTCAGACTTGTAAAAATTACGATGTGTTGCAAAGAACATCACAAAGTATGTGTTTGTGTACCGGAATGTTATTTGATCCAAAAGTAAAAAAAGGAGCACCTAAAAAAACGACAATGAAAGTTTTTCAACGGTTGAAAAGCATTAAACAAGCACTTTTTTTAAAGAAAAACCCTCATAGTGGAATTAAGTAAAAGAAATTAATAATGAAATACCAACTAGAAAATTTAAATTCAAACCGATGAAAAAGAAACTTGTATTAGCCTATAGTGGCGGATTAGATACCTCTTACTGTGCTGTTCATTTCTCTAAAGATTTAGACTATGAAGTTCATGCGGTGACTGTAAACACGGGAGGGTTTTTGCAAAAGGAAATCAACGAGATTAAAAAGAAAGCATATTTGATGGGCGTAACAACCTATAAAAACATCAATGCGATTGAGACCTATTATCAAAAAGTAGTGAAGTATTTAATTTATGGAAATGTATTAAAAAACAATACCTATCCTTTGTCTGTAAGTGCAGAAAGAATTATTCAAGCGATCGAAATTATTGAATACGCGAAAAGTGTAAAAGCCGATTGTATTGCACACGGTAGCACTGGAGCAGGAAATGATCAAGTACGATTCGATTTAATTTTTCAAACACTCGCGCCAGAAATTGAAATTATCACACCAATTAGAGACGAACAGTTAACAAGACAACAAGAAATTGAGTACTTACAATCGAAAGGAATTGAAATGTCTTGGTCTAAAGCAAAATATTCTATTAATAAAGGACTTTGGGGAACC
>TARA_R110000787_G_scaffold2997_4_pt1 | contig 12661 bp, 16 predicted proteins | sample TARA_R110000787 | Tara Oceans TARA_R110000787 (sample SAMEA4397920) | marine metagenome | biome: Polar Biome; feature: [DCM] deep chlorophyll maximum layer (ENVO:01000326); material: water (ENVO:00002006), including particulate matter (ENVO:01000060) such as... | depth 35 m
GAGTTCCAATACGCCAGCAACTCAATCATCGAGCGGTGCCGCTTTTCTGACAGCCTCAAGAGCCTTGAGATAATCGGGACGGTATATTGTAAAGTTATTGATAGCCACGCAAAGCGCACGGCAGCGGCAACCGGCGGCACGGATAGCTGGCGTGGGTTTTACTGCAACGGCACCGTCGACATTGGTTCGGCGGGCGGAAATGCCTCGCTTTATTTAGTTCGGTGTAACGCCAGTGACACGCGCGCCAGTGTGGTAGATGGACGCGGGTTTGTCGTTGACGGTAAATTTAGTGACGTGTTCTGGACCGAATGCGAAACGGTGACCTGTTCAGTCGGGATGGACGTGGTGGGCAATGGTGCCACCACCAACGACTACGGCAATCAGGACGTGATGATTTCGCACTCCATAAATGACTCGTTTGTGACGTACGGCATCCGGGTCGCCAGCCTTGGCTATTCCGCGTCGGTGGAAATAACCAGTCCGTATTGCGGACCTGCTGCCGGAGCTTCATCGGCACTGCATATCACTGGGGGGCCGGGCGGCGCGGTAATAGTTAACGGCGGGCAACTCACTCTTGGTGTGGCCTCTAGTTGTGAGGGCATTCGCATCCCAAGCGGCGGGGGTGTGCAGGTATTAGGGACGGTTATAAATGAGAGTGCCGCAGCGGCGGTAATTATGGACGCTGCTTCCAACTGCCGAATAGAGCCTATAATCATCAACAAGGTGGTTACCGGCGCAGAGGGTGTTTACCTGTATAATGTGTGCGCCGCTAACTATATCGCCCCAATTATCCTAGGCAAGACGACCGGTCGCAGCTACGGAATCCGGGTTAATGGTACCGCTGACGTCCGAAACGAATACAATTGCACAGGGATTGACAGCGGAGCGGTCAATGGCGGTGCCGGTCAAAAGATGGTTCGCAACAACGTATCAATCACCGCCGCCTACACGCTGACCGGCACCAACACGACATCTGGTGTGATGACGTGAGGGCGGCATTATGACCACCATCGATAAAACCGAAGCTCGCCTCAACACGCATGAGGAAGTCTGCACCGTGCGCTACGAAGGGCTTTGCGCTAGACTGAAGCGAATTGAAAGCCTCGGCATTGGCGCTTGCGGCACCATCATAATACTGCTCATCGGCATCATCGTTAAGCTAAATTGATGCAGGTTCGGGAAAAAGCCGCCCCACCCCTGACCGTGAAAACTACTGTCCCCGATCCGCTGCGCGTGATTAGAAACCTGCGCGGCATGGCCAGCGCCGATCCGGGGAACGCCGCCGGTCTGCTTGAGGCTATAGACTACATTCTGACCGTGAACAGCAAGCTAGCTGGCGCCCGGTCCATCCTCGATGATCTAAGGGAAGTGTGATGCGCAGACAGATCAACAAAGAGGGCCGGGAGCTGGTTCAGTCATTCGAGGGCTTGCGCTTGGAAGCCTATCTGTGCCCTGCTGGCGTCCCAACAATCGGATGGGGTCACACTGGCCCTAATGTGACCATGCCTATGAAAATAGACCTCGGCAAAGCGGAAGCGATGTTAGCTAAGGACTTGCGGCGCTTCGAGGAATGCGTGGCGCGCGATTGCCCCGACGCAACCGACAGCCAGTTCGCTGCGATGGTGAGCTTGGCGTATAACATAGGCAGCACGGCGTTTAAGCGATCAACCGTCCTGCGGATGCACAAGGCTGGAAAGCACAAGCGCGCGGCGGCAGCCTTCCTGATGTGGGTGTTTGCAAGGGGAAAGAAGCTGCGCGGACTTGTCAGACGCCGCCGTACGGAAGCCGCGCTATACCGCCTTCCAGCGCCGCTGTGCGACTGCGCTTAGGGCGGTATTGAGAAGGAAACAGACATGAAAACTTTCATCTTCAGAATTTACGACCGCTTTTGCACATCGCTCAGATATTACTCGATGCAGTTCGCCATCTTCGTCGGCAGCCTACTCACCTTCAAGGAGATCTTCCCCGCCGAGTGGGCGGAACTGCTCACCTACCTTCCCGATCCAGTGCAGAAGCTGGCCGGCGTCGGCATGATCCTCGCAATGTGGTGGCTTCGGACTAAGCCTCAAGCTAAGGGATGATTCTTCTAGGCTGGCTAGGATGGCTGGGAAAGGGCGCTCAGGCGCTTCTGAACCTCGCCGCCCGCTACCCTTGGCAAGCGGCCCTTATTACATCCTTATGCCTCTCAGCGTGGCTGTGGCACGGCAAAGGCAAGGCAATCGACGCTCGGGATGCTGAGATTTCCACCCACCGGCAAACTAAAGCCGACTACCGCACTGCACAGGCTGTAGCGAAGGTGATGGAAGCCGAACGTCTGGTCCGTGTGGAAAAGAAACAGCAGGAGATTACCGATGCCGCATTGCAACATTACGATGTTCAGCTTGCCGCTGCTCGCGCTAAGTATGAGCGGTTGCGGAAAAGTCGAGTCCTCGCTCCCCGTGTCCCCGGTGGTGAGTCAGTGTCCGACGTTTCCGTCTCCTCCCCCGGAATTGATCCAGCGCCCGATGATTTTGGACTTTCTGCCCGCCTCGTAGCGACGGGGCAGGCTTTGCAACTCGACGCGCTGATTAGCTGGGTTGAGCGTCAGGCCGCAATTGACCCGAACGATCATTGAAGGGTGTTTGATGAAATATGAACGCGCTGAGGACAGCGAGATCATTGACAGCGCCCTTGATACGCTAGCCTGGCAGCGCCGTGAGCTCGACCGCCTGACCGCTGAACTGGCTGAAGCTGTGGAGCGCATCGAAGCGCAGGCTGCTGAGATGGCGCGGTTGCGTGCGGCCAGCTAACCGCAACAGAGCGCGCTCGTAGGAGTTGACGATCCTTGAAGGTCGTGATAGTTCCGCTCTCATATCTACTGGCGGGTTTTCACCAGGTGACTTGAAAGGTTCTTTATGAGCCCCGACGACGACGACATTCTCGAACTAACAACGGAAGCGGCCGATCCTTCACCCGCGCCGGAAACCGAGGTCACGGCGGCCCCGGAAACCGCACCTACCGATACCCCGCCGGAAGACCAGCCTGCCGAGGAAACCCCCCGCACCTTCACTCAGGAGGAAGTGGACGACATTCTCAGCAAGCGTCTGGCAAGAGAACAACGCAAGTTGGAGCGTCAGGCACGCGACGAACACGAAGCCCAACAACAGAAGCCGCCATATGACGGCGAACTGCGGGCGGATATGTTTGCCACTCCCGAAGACTATGCCGAAGCCTTGGCTGAACGCATTGCCACGGAGCGGGAGACGCAGCGCGATACGCAGCGTGTTCAACGTGCTACGCTAGAAGCCTACCAGGAACGTGAAGAAGAGGTACGGGATAAATATGAGGACTTCGAGCAAGTCGCGTATAACCCACAACTCTCGATCACCGAATATATGGCTCAGACTATCCAGGCGTCCGAAATCGGCCCCGAAGTCATCTACTGGCTGGGGATGAACCCGAAGGAAGCGTCTAGGATCACCAACTTGCCGCCGCTTTTGCAGGCTCGGGAAATAGGAAGGATCGAGTCCGTCGTGGAAGCGGCGCCCCCGGTCAAGAGAACATCATCGGCACCAGCTCCAATTGAGCCTGTCTCACCTCGGTCCAACGGAACGCCAGCATACGATACTACTGACCCCCGCAGCGTCGGGAGCATGTCGACATCGGACTGGATTGCAGCGGAACGACAAAGGCAGACCAAGCGGACGGGGTCTAACCGCTAACTCCTTTGAAGGAACGCCGTCATGGCCAATTCACTCCTTACCATCGACATGATTACCAGGAAAAGCCTGGAAGTCCTTGAGAACAACCTCGTACTTACCCGCAACATCAACCGCCAATACGACGATAGCTTCGCAGTCCCTGGTGCCAAGATCGGCTCTACTCTACGCATTCGTAAGCCTGACCGTGCTCTTGTTACCGACGGCGCGGCTCTTGAGGTGCAGGATGTGGACGAGCAGAGCACTACGCTGACCGTCTCCAGCCAGAAGCACATCGGCATGAACTTCACGACCGCCGAGATGGCTCTCAGCCTCGACGACTTCGCGGAACGTGTCATCCACCCGCGCATTTCGCAGTTGGCCTCCTCGGTCGACGCCGACGTCGCGAACGTGTACAAGGATGTGTACCAGTCAGTGGGTACGCCGGGCACTACGCCGGCCACTTCGCTGGTGCTGTTGGAGGCTCAGCAGAAGCTGAATGAATCCGCAGCGGCGATGACGCCACGCTACGCCACCGTCAACCCAGCGGCCAACGCCGGGCTCGTCGAAGGGCTCAAGGGTCTCTTCAACCCGACGGACACCGTCTCCCGCCAGTTCAAGAATGGGATGATGGGTACAGGCGTGCTCGGCTTCGACGAGATTAACATGTCTCAGTCGATCAAGCAGCACACGAACGGATCTTGGGGTACCTCGATCACGTCGACCAGCACGGTGGCAATCGAAGGGGCGTCCACACTGGGCATCTCGTTCACAGGGTCGTCGAAAACGTGGGCAGTGGGCGACGTCTTCACTGTCGCTGCCGTCTACGCAGTCAATCCCCAGACGAGGGAAAGCACTGGTTCGTTGCAGCAGTTCGTTGTGACCGCCGCTGCGACTGGCTCCTCGACGGCAACCCTGTCGATCAGCCCGGCCATCTACACCGCGACACACGCTCTCGCGACGGTGGACAGCTTCCCGCAAGCTACTGCGGTGGTGACGATGGTAGGTACGGCCGCGACCCAATACCCGCAGAACCTTGTATATCACAAGGATGCGTTCACGATGGCAACCGCCGACCTCCTGCTCCCGCAGGGCGTCGATATGGCTTCGCGGCAGGTCCATAACGGCATCTCGATGCGTATCGTGCGCCAGTACGATATCAACAATGACAGGATGCCCTGTCGTGTCGATATCCTCTATGGCTACGGAACCATCCGTCCTGAAATGGCCTCAAGGATCTGGGGTTAAACCGCTAACTGAAAGGAATTAATTATGGCTCTTCCCACCTCAGGCGGCGGTCGGCAAATTGGCGACGGCAACCGTAGCGAAGTTCAGCTTGGCTTCATGGCCGCGCCGAGCACGGCGACGGCAACCGCCTCCCTCACCAACGCCCAGTTGTTCAGCGGCATTATTCTCGGCTCGCCGGGCTCGTCCGCTGCGGCCTACACCACGCCGACCGCAACTGCGATCGACACGGCGTTGGTCAACGCTAAGATCGGCGCGACGTTCGACCTGACCGTCGTCAACGTGGATGGCTCCAGTTCGGGCGTCATCACCCTGACGGGTGGCACAGGTGTCACCGCTGTCGGTCTCGCGACCGTCGTGGCGACTGCCGGAACCGCTGAGACGTGGCGCTTCCGCAAGACAGCCTCCGCCGCCTGGTCGTTTTACCGCACCTGACGCATCTGGGGGGTCGCTTCGGCGGCCCCCCAATTCGAGGATAAAAACATGGGTAGTGCGCAGACTGTAGGCATCATCTACGCCTCCCCAGTTCTAGCGTAGCGGGGGCATATCATGGCGACCGCAGGTGACATCATCAATGGCTCGCTTCGGCTGATCGGGCAACTGGCGGAGGGGGAGACCCCCTCGTCGGAGACGTCTGCGGATGCGTTGGCGGCTATGAATCAGATGCTCGACAGTTGGAGCACGGAGAGGCTGGCCGTCTATACGACGCAGGACCAGAACTTCACATGGGCCGCAGCCGCGGCGACCAAGACGATTGGCCCGTCTGGCAATTTTATCGGCACCCGGCCTATCCAGATCCTAGACAGCAGCTACTTTATCGACAGCGCCACGGGCGTTAGCTATGGCTTCGGTTTGGTAAACGAGCGGCAGTACAACGACATCGCGCTCAAGACCGTGACGGCAACCTACCCCCAGGTCATGCTCGTCCATAACACCAACCCCAACGTGACCATGACTTTCTACCCGGTCCCGTCTACGTCACTGGATGTCCATATCATCTCGGTGCTGGAACTCGCGCAGTCTGCGCTGCTCAGCACTACGCTTGCGTTTCCCCCCGGCTATCTCAGGGCGTTTCGCTATAATCTCGCTTGCGAGTTGGCCGCCGAGTTCGGCGTAGAGCCCCCACCGACTGTGCAGCGCATCTCCATGACTGCCAAGCGCGATATCAAGCGCATAAACAACCCCGGCGACATCTTGGGGATGCCCTCCGCGCTGGTTAGCAGTTCTCCAAGGTATAATATCTTCGCCGGGAATTACTGATGCAGACCCCTATTCTGGGAAGCTCCTATGTGGCCCGCTCGGTGAACGCGGCTGATAGCCGCATGGTCAACCTGTTCCCTGAAGTTGTGCCGGACGGGGGTCTCGAACCGGCCTTCCTGCAACGCTGTCCCGGACTCAAGTTTCAGCAGACAGTAGGCGCTGGCCCGGTGCGGGGGCTGTTTGCCCCGTCGAGCGTTGCGTTGTTCTACGCTGTGATCGGTTCGACAATGTATTCCTTCTCCGCTCTGACAGCCACACCTGTCTCGCTCGGCACGGTAACCGGCACCGGCCCGGTATCCATCGCCGACAATGGCTACCAGCTATTCATCGCGGCGGGCGCCACCGGCTACATCTACAACTACACGACAGCGGTGTTCGCCCAGATCACAGATCCTGACTTCCCCGGCGCAACGGACGTTACCTATCTCGACGGCTATTTCGTATTCAATCAACCCAACTCGCAGAAGATCTGGGTGACGAGCCTGCTGGACGGCACTTCGATCGACCCGCTAGAGTTCGCCAGCGCCGAAGGGGCTCCTGACCTTGTTGTTGGCCTCATTTCAGACCACCGCGAGTTGGTCGTGCTGGGCTCGGGCTCGATGGAGGTCTGGTACGATGCGGGTGCGTTGGACTTCCCGCTGGTGCGCCAACAGGGCACATTCAGTGAAGTCGGCTGCGCCGCCGCCAAGTCCATCTCGCGGATGGACAACCAGATCTACTGGCTGGGCCAGGACGAACGCGGCACCGGCATTGTCTACGCCATGTCCGGCTACGTGCCCGCACGCATCTCGACCCACGCCGTCGAGTGGCAGATCCAACAGTATGCGGACATCAGCGATGCCACGTCTTACACCTACCAGCAGGACGGCCACCAGTTCTACGTCCTGAACTTCCCGTCAGCCGACACAACCTGGGTGTTCGACGTCGCGACCGGCGTCTGGCACGAACGGGCCGAGTTCTCGAACGGCGCGTTCGCCCGTCACCGGGCCAACAACAAGTGCGTCTTCGCTAACGAGGTTGTGGTTGGCGACTTTGAAAACGGCAATATCTACACGCTCGATCTCGACATCTACGCCGACAACGGCGCAACCCAGAAGTGGCTGCGCTCCTGGCGGGCGCTCCCAACCGGCGAGAATGATTTCAATCGCACCGCGCAGCACGCTCTGCAGCTAAACTGCGAGGCCGGCGTCGGCCTGAATGCTGGCCAGGGCTCCGATCCGCAGGCCATGCTGCGCTGGTCTGACGACGGGGGGCATACTTGGTCGAACGAACACTGGCGCTCGATGGGCGTAATCGGCAAGTACGGCTTCCGCACGATCTGGCGCCGGCTGGGCATGACCACGAAACTGCGCGACCGCGTCTACGAGGTGTCCGGCACCGACCCGGTCAAAATAGCCATCATGGGGGCAGAGCTGCACATCAACAAGACGGGGGCCTGATATGGCCGTTGACCCGAACCCATCGCGCATGCCAACGCCGCAAGAGCCTATCATGGATATCCGCAGCGGTGGTATGTCCCGTGCGTGGCGGCGGTTCTTTCTCAGCCTATTCGACTCATCCGAAAGCACCCAGACGAACGCTGACCTGCTAGTCGTGGCTCCGGCGCCGACTGGTGGCACCGTCACCAGCGTTGACGCTTCTGGGGGCTCCACCGGCCTGACATTCACTGGCGGGCCGATCACGACCAGCGGCACACTTACGCTCGGCGGAACGCTCGACGTTGATAGCGGAGGCACTGGGCAGACCAGCTATACCAACGGCCAGCTTCTGATCGGCAACACCACCGGCAACACTCTCACCCCAGCCACGCTGACGGCTGGAACAAACGTCACCATCGCCAACGGCGCCGGCGCTATCACCGTCAACGCAACAGATGCTTTTGTCGGAACCGTAACGAGCGTTTCCGTTGTCTCCGCTAACGGGTTTGCGGGAACCGTGGCGACGGCCACCACCACGCCGGCCATTACTCTGTCCACGTCGATCACTGGCGTCCTCAAGGGCAACGGCACCGCTGTCTCAGCCGCATCTGCCGGCACGGACTATGTCGCGCCTGGCGCTTATACGGCCAGCGGCCTTACAATGGCTACCAGCCGCCTATTAGGGCGCACCACAGCCAGCGCAGGCGCAGCGGAGGAGATCAGCATTGCCGGTGGCTTGACGCTATCAGGCGGGGTTCTGACTGGGTTATCGGGGACGATCACTAGCGTGACTGGGACAGCACCAGTCGTATCTAGCGGCGGATCGACACCGGCCATTAGCATGGCTGCGGCCACAACCTCGGTGAACGGCTACCTGAAGAGCACCGACTGGAATACGTTCAATAGCAAAGGCTCTGGCTCGGTTACTAGCGTTGGCAGCACTGGGACGGTAAATGGCATCACCCTGACTGGCACAGTGACGACAAGCGGCTCCCTGACGTTAGGCGGCACGCTGTCGGGCGTTAACCTCACCAGCCAGGTGACTGGCACCCTACCTGTTGCCAACGGCGGCACTGGCGCCACCACGCTGACCGGCTATGTGAAAGGTGCTGGCACGTCTGTGTTTACAGCGGCTGCGAGTGTTCCGGCGGCAGACGTTTCCGGCTTGGCAACCGTCGCCACATCTGGTTCGTTTGCGGATTTGTCGAACCATCCGGGTGTGCAATCTAACGGGCAGGCTGTCCTCGGAGGCAGCCATGTAATAAGCACTAGCACTATAGGCACTAACATTCTTATCGTCACGTCCGGTATAACTTTAACTTTCCCCGCCACTGGGTTTGCCAGCGGTGAAGGTGTAGCAGTCAGCAATGTCAGCGGCGGCAATGTCACACTAGCCATACCCGGCGGGGCAGACTTCGGCACGACGCTGCCTACCAACGGCACCTTCTTAGCGTTTTGCGACGGGGGTGGTTTTTGGCGGCAATACTGCTATTCAACAACGCGATTGTAATACGGGATATTGATTATGGCAAAGAGACCAGCGAAGAAATCGCCGCCGAAGAAATCGCCGCCGAGGAATTCGCCAAAGCCGCCGAAGAAATCGCCTACGGCAATGCGTCGGGCGTCACCAACGGGCGAGGCGTTGGGACAAGTTGCTAAGCCGAGGAAATCGCCGAGGAAGTATCCTGTGCGTGTGCCGATTGGCACCAGGGCCACGGCAGGGCCGCATGCCCAGAATCGCAAGGCGAAGCCCATCACGCAGGCCGATCTCGATAGCTTCGCCCGTAGGCAGGGCCGGCAGGCGAAGGAAGAAGAGAAACTGATGAAGACCAAGAAGAAGAAGAAATGATGGATGTCTCGCTCACCCTGACAACCAGCACCGGCCCTGACGGGATGAAGGTTGCCGCTGTCTGTGAGGGGGAGTGAAATGACTGTTGCCCTTAGAACGATCATCCCGGCCAAGATCGCCGAGAACAGCCAGACGACGCAATATACGTCCACTGGGCTCAAGACGCTCATCGACAAGTTCACCGCCACCAACTACGGCGGGGTAGCCGCCACACTGAGCATCAACCTGGTAACGGCCGCCGACACCGCGGGTAACCAGAACCTGATCGTCAAGACCAAGTCGCTGCAGCCCAGCGAGACCTACACCTTCCCTGAGATCGTCGGGGCTGAACTGGACGCAGGGGGTTTCATCAGCACGATCGCGGGTACGGCGGCCACAATCAACATCCGCGCAAACGGGCGGTTGGTGAGCTAATGTCGCCTTTCGTCGTCTTTGCGCTCCCCCGATCGCGGACGGCGTGGATATCGCGTTTTCTGACCTACGGGGACTGGAAGTGTGGGCACGAAGAACTCAGGCATATGCGCAGTCTGGATGACATCCAGGCGTGGTTCTCGCAGCCCTGTATCGGGGCGGCGGAGACCGCAGGGGCTTCGTGGTGGCGTCTGCTGGAGCGATTTGCGCCAGACGCACGGGTATTGGTAGTGCGCCGGCCGGTGGACGAGGTTGTGAATAGCCTGATGAACATCCCCGGCGCGGAGTTCGACAGGGAGTTGTTGGCTACGACCATGCGCCAGCTAGACCGCAAGCTCGACCAGGTGGAAGCGCGGGTGCCCAACACCCTGTCGGTGGCGTTCGAGGATCTGGGCGACGAGAAGACCTGCGCCGCCGCGTTCGAGCACTGCCTTGGACTGCCGCATGATACGGCGCACTGGTTGGCGCTAACCGACGAGAACATCCAGATCGACATGCCTGCGCTGATGCGATACGCCGAAGCCTACCGGCCGGCCATGGACAAGATGGTGTCTATAGCGAAGCACCAGATCCTGTCTGCCATGGCGCTGCGCCCCCCAGTGGAGCCTGCGGGCATTACGTTTCAGGAAGAGACGTTCGAGGATTGGGTACGTGATGGGCAGGTGCTGGCTGAAGAACATTGTGTTCTGGTCGGCGAAGCCCCGGAGAACTGGAAGGATAAAAACCTTCCGTTGATGGAAGCTATGTATGACGTTGGGGTCATGCAGATAATGACCGCGCGGTCTAACGGCAGGATGTTCGGGTATCTCGTTACCCTGTTCGCGCCGTCTATGGTTTCAAAAGACACCTATTCCGCGCAGCACACTACATTCTTTGCGTCTTCGCAGTTCCCCGGCCTGGGACTAAAACTACAGCGGGCGGCGCTTAAAGCCCTACAGGCTCGGGGCATAAACGAGGTATTTTTCCAGGCGAACCAGAGGGGTTCCGGCCCGCGCCTATCTACGCTATATAAGCGTCTTGGCGCGCAGCATCTCGGCCAGGTATATCAACTTGAGTTAGCGGAGGCTTAGTTATGGGTTTAGTAGCGGGTGCGGCAAGTGCTGTTGGTATTACCATGTCAGCCGGAACGGCGGCCGCCGTCGCGGGGGGCGTCACGGCGGGCGTAGGGGGCCTCGCCAGCGCGGCTATTGGCTCCAAGGCCGCCAAAAAAGCGAGTAGGGCGCAGGTCGCCGCCGCCGATGCCGCGATGAAAAACGAGCGCGACATCTTCGCGCAGCAGACGGCGTTGCAAGAGCCGTTCCGGCAGGGCGGCCTCGCTGCGCAGGACCGCCTGATGACGTTGCTTGGCCTCCAGCCACGGCAGGCTAACGCGATGGGCCGCCCGACGTCTACCCAACCTGGTCACAATGCAATCCACTCTTACGACATCCCCGGGGGTGGGCAGTACAGCATCCCCGGATGGGGCGGCGACTACGCCCAGGCGATCCCCCTCGCGAATGCCACGGGCGGCGTCAACGCCATGGACCTCGGCGGCCTTCAGGTTGACCCTAACGACCCCGACTTCGGCAAGTACGCCCGCGACTTCGGGGTGCAGGACTTCGAGGAAGACCCCGGCTACGCCTTCCGGCTGAGCGAGGGCCAGAAGGCGCTGGACCGCAGTGCGGCTGCACGCGGCGGGTTGCAGTCAGGCGGGGCGCTCAAGGCCGCCGCACGGTTCGGGCAGCAGATGGGCTCGCAGGAATACGGCAGGGCTTTCGACCGCTACCAGATCAACCGCGCCAACCAACTTCAACCGCTTCAGTCACTGATGGGGTCGGGCCAGAGTAGCGCGAATACGCTGGGGGAGTCGCTCGGCAACATGGGCAGCAACATCTCGGAGCTGCAGCTACAGTCCGGTAACGCGCGGGCGTCCGGTTACATGGGCGCCGCCAACGCGATGGTTAGCGGTATCGGCGGGGTGACCAACGCCATCCAGCAGCAGTCGTATTTGGACCAGATTCTGAAGAGTAGGCGCAAACCATGGGACCCCGACCCCTACCCCAACCCCAACTTCGGCAAGGTGACCGCCCTGCCCTACCCCGCCGCCAACTTTTACGCGAAAGGGTAGATAATGCCACTCGACCCAAACATCGCTATGGGCTTCAAGCCGCCGCAGATTGCCGACCCGCTGGAGCTGGCTGGCACAGCGCAGGCCATGAGCGTGAACCGCATGAAGGCGGACGCCATCCAGGAGGAAATGGAGCAGAACCGCATGCTCATGCCGCATGCGTTGCGCGAGCAGACCGGCAAGGCGGACACGGCTGAGTTCAAGAGGGATGTCGAACATCTCAATCTGATGTCCCAGTTCAACGACGCGGTGCTGAACGCGGCTGCCAATGCTACTGATTATACGGACGCGGTGCGGCGTGGGGCCAGAATCCTACAGGCATTCCCCGACAAGGAAGGTCAGATAGGTGAAACGCTCCTGCTGGCCAAGCAGGCGAATGAAGCGGGTAAGTTCCCGGAGTTCCAGCGACGCCTGTTGGAGACGACAATAGACGCCAAAGAGCGGCTGGAGATGACGCTGAACACGATATCCACCGAAAGCGGCCAGCAGATAGTCGGTACGAACCCGTACACTGGCGTGTCCCGCACCCTTAACACGCTCCCCCGTGCGCCCGTCACACCGCAGATCAAGAAAGGTGGTGACGGCTTCTACACGGTGGACCTGAGTACAGGCAGCGCTAGGCGGATTATGGTGGATGAGGGTCCTGCTAGTGGTGGTGGGGATCTCCCGATGACTGTGGCTAGACTGAAACCGC
>TARA_R110000787_G_scaffold3010_4_pt1 | contig 12657 bp, 15 predicted proteins | sample TARA_R110000787 | Tara Oceans TARA_R110000787 (sample SAMEA4397920) | marine metagenome | biome: Polar Biome; feature: [DCM] deep chlorophyll maximum layer (ENVO:01000326); material: water (ENVO:00002006), including particulate matter (ENVO:01000060) such as... | depth 35 m
TAAACTCAACCTCAGGAAAAGATACATTATATGCTTGTGAAACAGATATTTCTTCTACCACCCATAATGTTGATTTTAAATCAAACTGTGAAGGAAGGGGTTCATATAGTTTAACTAATAATGAGGGTTCAAGTTCAGTTTCAGTATCTAACCTTAAGTTATTTGATATTACTTGTTGGTCATTACCAAAGTTAAGTAAAAAATCTACAAAATAATCAGCATCTTCTCTGTATTGGATAAACTCATTACTTGAGGATATTATTAGTTCATCTGATATTGTATTACTTTTTAATCTTACTTCTGTTCTATCTGAACTTATTTCACTAATATAATAGTTTAAAGTTATGTCAGAAGCTAGTTTTTTTCTGTAAAAGTTGTATGTTGAAAAATATGAACCATAATCATAACCTATTTCTTCTAAATCTTTGGCTGGGTATAAAACTGTATCACCCTCTAATACACTAAAAGTAGTTACAGGAACAGCTTTTATTGGGGGTAAAGGGAATATTAAATTTTTGTTTTCATCGTAAGCATAATACTCTATATAATCTGTAGATGAAGAAAAAGCAGTATCCAATCTTGATGAAGAGATTAAAATATTATCTTGCTCAGTATACTGTTGAAACTCAAATGTAGTAGGATCAACTTGGGATATTTGTGTTTTGTCGGTCATTATACAGGTGAGGTGTTAGTTGTGTTTACAGCAGGTGAGGCTATTTCCTGACTAATGTTATTAAAATCATCTCCAGCGATGGCGGCATCATCTATAGCATTAACATCTAAATCAACCTTTGCACCAGTAAGTGCCTCAACTTTTTCTATTTGTGATTGGAGTAAATCTCTTCTTAGTGAGGATATTTCTGCTCTTAATGCTTCTATTTCTGCACTTTCTTGATCAAAATTAATATATTCTCCACTGGTTTTAACTAAGTATTCATGTGAGTTAGTTTCTCCAAATGATGGAATATCATAAAAAAGATCATTATAATATCCAAAAAACTGATTAACTGTAACTGTAGCTGCAATCTGTTCATTTATGGATACTACACCTAGTTGACTAAATTTTGTGTCTATTACTTTAGGGTATTCCGTTTTAGAATATATTTTTCTAATAAGATCTACTTTTTGGTCTGTCATTTTATCCATTAATAACTTTAAAGTAATAATTTTCATCCATTACTATAACATTATTGTCAATAGTAGTTTGAATCAATATTTGGTAATTTCTTTCAGGCTCTAAACCATTCATGTATACTGTAAAAAAACTACCTGTTGAATCACAACTTATTTGTGTATTTTGTGTATCAAAATCTACAATAAATTCATTAGTTTCTAAATCCTTTATAGCATAATAAGATGATGAGGGTAAGGCATGATTTCGTGTATACATAGATGATGTCTCAAATATACGAACAGGAAATTGGGGTCGCACATTTAATCTGAATTGATTTATACTCTCACTATAAAATACACCTGGGTTGTCATCTAATGCAACAAATAAATCTGGTGTGCTAACTATAGGTAATTGTTGAATATCATATGTTGATATGGTTACTACAGCATTAGTTACAGCACCGGTTATAGCTGGTAGACTATTTAGTTGGGCTGAAGTCCAAGTTATTGTTTCTCCTGCTATATATCCTAATCCTAAATCTTTTACATATACATCTAACATTGAAGCACTATTAAAAGTAGCTCCAAATGTAGCACCAGTACCATTACCTGTATAGGTGGGATTATTAGGTAAAGATTGTGTAAATGTATATGGTATAGAACTTGTTAGTTCATTAATTGGATAAGAACCAGTTAATATTCTAGAAGGATTAAAATCACCACTACTAGTACTATATGTAAAATCTCTCCATTTTAAATCCAAAGTAGGAGGATAAATGGTATTTGTGTCTACTGAGTAATAACTTAGTTGTGGTGTTACAGCACTTGATGTAATAAATTCTTTTGAATTTTCCCATTTTACTATAAATCCTTCATTTGCAATAGGGGTTAGACCACCTATAAGATTGTTAGATGATGAATACCATACTTTAACAATATCAGTTACTTCTGTATTTAAATCTTTATCACTTCTTAAATTAAATGTTTGAGTAGATTCTAAAGACCCAATGCCTATATATCCACCCGATGCTGTAAACCAAACAGCTCCACCTTGATTATTACTGCCTGAGTAAGAACCTGTAGTTAAGTCATTAAATTGACCTTGAATAGGCCATTTATTGGATCCTGAAAAATCACTATATACCCAACTAACTCCATTACTATTTTGTCTTGAATCTAAATATTGTCCCGAACCATTATTCCAAGAACCTGAGATTGGGTATACTTCAATTGTAGATTCTAAAATAACATTAGTAGCTTTAGCTACAAATAACATTAAACTCGCTGTAAAATCAAGTGAACTTGTAACAGAAGCTATATTTTCTATTACATTATTAATTTCTGATTGGTCAAATTTAATTAAAGACCTTGCTACACTAGATATAGGATCACTTGAAGTAACATAATTAGCTACATCTAATATAGGATCTAACCCTGTATTCATAGCAGGATATTTGCTATAAATAGCTGCGTCTTGTGAGGGAAATAATTTATATACTGCCATAGTTAAAATATTCTATTTAAAATAAGGTAACAACTCTCCCTTTTATATCATTATTAGGATATTTTAACTCAAATATACTTGGATCTATTGAAGGAAATATTGTTCCATTTTGCATAGCTCCAGTCATATCATAAGCATACTTTGAATAACCTTGAGATGTTCCTGCTTTATTACTAAAGTTTACTTGTTTAACAGTTTGTACTCCTTCTATTTGATCTAATAATACAAAAAGATTTGCTATGATAATAGGTTGATTTATCTGCCATTTATCTATAGAAAAATAATCTTGTAATGCTATAATACAACTTTCTATTACTTCATTGCCATTATACTCGGGGAATGTAATAATCTCAAAGTTGACATCAAAATTTATTACAAAAGCATCTTTGATACTAATAGTATCACTAATCATTCTGTACTCATTAATGTAAGTTTTTACATTTCCTTTTAATGCTTGTGAAGCTGATGTTAGTTTACCATTTATATCAGATGATAATAAATAAATATCTAATGTAGCACTAGGACTAGTATCTACATCACTTATTAAAGGTTTTTGTGCCCAAGCTTTAGATATAACTCCATATTTTGGAGGCATACTAAGTGCTCTAATCAAATAATCATTAGCAGTTACATTTCTTAGTTGAGTTGGAAAGTTAGAGATAGAGTTTTGTCTTATTTCCTCTATTGTGTCCCCATCTTGACCACCAGAAGCTGCTATTGGATTATTAGTAGCTATAGAATCAAACACATATTGTGAAGCTGTAGCATCTAATCCTCCTTTTATAAACTGAATAGTACCTGTTGATGGGTTTGTTAATGTGTTAGATAATACATTTGATTGAACTCCACCCCCAGTATAATATCTAATAGTTAAAGTAGTATTACTAGGTGCAACACCATAAGTATTAGTAAATACAAAGTTAGTAGGACTAAAAGCAGTTGTTAACTTGCTTTGCCCAAATGGTAACCCCAAACCTACATTATCAGGATTAGGTATTACATTTTCTGTTGTTTCTGTTGGTGAACCTGCTCCAAACTGTAACTGTAATGTTGTAGCATTTAAAAATCTTGTAGCAAATCTATTTTGAACTCTTTTTGTTTGTAAAATGTAAGGTGTATCTGTATCAGTATAAGTATTAGGATCATTTGTGTTGACATTTTTTAATCCAGTATAAACTGCATCTTGGCCTAAATAATCTGTTTCATACCATTGATTACCATTTGAATCAAATACATCAATAATGTTTGAGAGATTAGTACCATTTATTTCTATTGTAGAAAACTCTTCTGGGGATCCAAATGTAGCGGTTGTTGTATTTATAACTCCACTAAAAGCCCTTCTTGTTTTCTTTAGTAAGTAATAGGTAGGGTCACCAGCTGAAATTTGGGCTACAGATACTATTGTTGGATCAGCAGAGTTAGATACTGCAAAATCAATAGGTTCATCTGTTGTAAAAGATGTAGGACTACCCGCTGTTGTATTTACAACTGTATTCTGGTTTACATATAAAGCATAATCAAAATCAGGTACATAAGCACTACCTGATAGTTTAGAAGGCACTTGTTGGTAAAAGTCTATTAAAGTATTAGCTAAACCTGTTGCTTTAGGTTTGTAACCATACATATAAGCTAAATCATATAGATTATCAAACTGTCTTGCATATTGTATGTATGTTTCTTGAATCTGATTATCTAAATAAAAAGATAAAACATCACCTACATAAGCAGCTTGTTCTATAAACATCATACCTGGAGATGCTTCTGAAAAATCCGTGTAGGTTGTTGGAAAGTAGGTTTGTGAGTAGTTTATTAGGGTATTCCTATACTCAGCAAAATCTTTATTTATATAATTTATATCTCTTCTAATAGCCATTATTCAAAAGTTAATTCTACATATTCATCACCTATTGAAGTATTTATAAGTGAATAAAAAACTTGTACTGTAATTTTATTAGTATCAGGGTCAGATAATACATTTAATTCTTTTATATTAATATTTGGAAAATAAATTTTAATCTTTTCAGATACATCTTCTTTTAAAAATTCTAAATTATTTTCTGTTATTTGGGTAAAGATATAATTTCTTAACCCCCCACCAAACTCAGGATTACCTGGTCTTTCTCCTACATTAGTTAGAAAAAAGTTTATTAAATTACTTTTAATAGCTTGTTTAGTGGTATAATTAGGAGTAAAAACCCCACCGGAATTAAACGGAAGGCTAACCCCAATACCAACTCGTGGTTTTGTATCGTTAGGAAATTTCTGTATTGCTCCAAATGCCATTTACTTATCCTTTACCTTGCATTAAATTCATAATTTGATCCATTCCAACTTCACCTTCAGGTAGTTTACCATCAGGAGATGCAGTATTTGCATTAGTTACTTGCATAGGTACATTTGCTGATGTAGCAGATATATTACCATCTTGTCCTGGCATCATACCACCTAATACATTTTGAATATTTTCTCTCATAGCCAGTCTATTATCTTCAGGCATAGGGGTGTTTTGGGGAGTAGGGGTAGATGTCATTACCTGTTTAGGTGACCTCACCGCCTCTAGAAGAATATCTTTCATCTCTTCTTGAATAGCTTCCTTTACTGCTTCTTTTACAACGATCTTTAATTCACTTAGTTTCATATCTTAATATATGTTTATTATAAATATTGATTTAATCTGCTTTTAAGTTATTTTGTACAATATAAAATGATAACTCATCTATTAATATTTGGTCTTCAGCACTAAATGATCCATCTCCTTTTAAAATAGTTACCCCTGAGCTATTTTTAGCAATAGCTCTCCTTTTATATAGTTCTCCTGTTTTACTTTGTTGGTCTACTACTACAGCCATCTCAAAACCATTTACATTAGTTACTACAGGATTTCCCTGTGCCTTTGATTCAGCCCCAATGGCTAGTAGTTCATTATTGATTTCTGTCATCCCTAAACCTTCAGCTCCTCCACTACCACCAGCACATTTCTCTATTAGTTCATCTATCTTTTTTAGATATCTTAATATTATAACTAAAGAGGCAATTAGAAATACTAATGCAATTATTAGGGCTTTTCTTAAGTCATTATTAACATCAGAAAATTTCTCAAATAAATCTTTGACATTTTCTAAAGCTGAAACTACAGAATAAGGTAAACCAATACCTGGGGGTACTGCTAATGGAATAGGGAGTGAACTTATAGTTATTTTTCCTTGTTTAAATAACCCACTAATGAATAAAAATAAAGCAACTAATGCTGTATTAAGGGCAATAATTTTATATATATTATTTAGTTGTCTTACTATAGAATTTCTTCTTTTTATTGCTAATTTTAATAAAGCATTATTAGGACATTTTGCACTACTAGATTGTGTTAATTTTGTGATACCAAAGATTATTAATAATCCTATAGCTAAAGGAAATAATTTATTTTGTATTGAACTTGTAACAGTTAATACAGAATTTTTAATTACTACAATAGACCTTTCAATAGGATTTAAAACAAAATTAGATACTTTTTGTATAGCTTGGTTTGCTTCATTTTTTAGACTAGCGGCTTCAATTTCTGCTGCTTTTTCTAAATTAACTAAACCTATAGGAGGCAGTTGAGATAAAACCTCACCATTTCCAGTAATAATAGTTTGTAGTTGTGGGGCAAAATTATCTATATCATATGACATTTGAGATTGTACTAAAACTCTATCATTTAGGTTTGGAAAAACAGGAATTCCAACTCTTATTTCAAATTCACCATTTGTATCTGTTTTTACTTCCTTTACTCCATTTTTATCATACTCATAAGTAAAGTTACCTTCAGTAACTTCTACTCTTTTCATAGGATATAAAGCATCAATAAGTTTTAGATTAACACCTTGTAAAGTTTCATTAGTTTGTTTATCATATGTTCTACCTTTAATAACAAAAGTAGATATTATAGGGGTAAAACCAGTAGATGCTTCCTCTACAGCAGCATTATCCCTTTTAAAAGTTTTTATATCTTCTGTTCTACCTACCGCTTCAGCTAATATATTTAAACCTTGAGGAGTTGAAGTAAGATTACTTGATGCTCTATCTATTAGTTGTTTTTCTTCCCCACTCATATTTATGCTGTTTTAACTGATTGAGAGGTAAGATTAGGTATTTGAGTTTTAATAGTTTGTATACTTTGGTTTACTAAAAATGATGCAGCTGCAGCAGCTGGGATTAATGGTTCTCCATTTAGAGCGGTTAATAAAATACTTAAATTTTCTAATAAACTACTAAATTGAGTCATAAATGCATCTCCTAATACTAATGATTCTGTAGCATTTTGTCTACCTAAAGATACTATACCTTTTGGGGATAATAAGTTTACATTTCCCTCTAATGATTTAATACCTAACCCTTCAACAGATTCTAATACTATAGATTTTTGTGATGAAAGTAAAATACTATCAACATTAGTATTAAATACCAACCTACCAGAGTTTAAAATAATCTGTTGTTTATTATATGTTTTAGGGGATTGTGGGGTTTCTTTTATTACATCTGAAAAGGGTGCAGAAGCACTTCCACCTGTTGATGAACCTGCAACTGCTATATTAATAGGTATTTGTTGGGTAGAGGTTAAATAAATAGAAGATAAATCAGTGTTTATATCTTCAGTTATTGGTAACCAACCTGGACCTTCTAAATCATTAGGTTGCCCATTTCTTAATATCATAATGGGGCTACCAATTTCGCTATTTAGAGACCAGTTGTTTTGTACTGACCCTTGTGAAGGTGAAGTACTACCTAATCTTAAACTATTAGAAAACCTACCTTCAAAAATATTATCACCAGCAAAGGATAAAACAGGGCGTATGTTTCCATTTTCTATAAACCCCCCACCACTATCACCATTTAAATCTATTTGAAATGGAGTATTACTTGGTTGTTGAATATTACCTAATTCAATAGAGGCATTACTTTTTGTTTGTGATGGGGATGATGTGGTATTAGTAGAATAGATATCAGGAATACCATTTTGTTCTGGGTGATTCCAAATACCTATAGAGTTCAAATAATAATATTCATATGTACCTGTTGCTTGAGAATCTCCAGTTGTAGGTAATTTAAATAATACTACTAACTCATTAACTAGGGGATAGTTTTTTAATTGTGGAAATAGTGGTTTAGCTAAATTACTTGATAATGATTGATTTGAGACTTGTGGTGATGTAGGGGTTGAAACTAGTTGGTATTGTATAGTACCAATACCATTCCATTCTCCTGATTTATTAAATAATTGTGAATTACTATTAAGGGAGATATCTACTACCCTAGCAGTTACCATCTTATCATTTAGATTATTTAATTCCCCCGCATTACCAATGGTATTAGAATTCCTATTTAAATATGATATTCCAACCTTGTCCATTATTAATCAGTAGTTGATAGATTTGTATTCAATTTATCAAGTTCAGCTAATAGTTCATCTTTTTCGGAATCGGTAATACCCAATGAATCTTCGCTGCTGCTATTATTAATCACACGCTGCACTATGGTAGCCATTTTAATGAGTTGTTCATCGTTTCTAACGCCAATTTCCAAATATTCTTTGATGAGCGGCACTATAAGAGTTGCGTCTCCGATATCTTGTACTAAAGGTTTTAGTTCTGAGATAAGACCTGATATTTGGTCTTCTTTTTTCTTTTGATTATTATAAATCTCACTTAGTATATCGGAAAACTTTTTCTTCCCGAATACAACACTATTCAATCCACTCATAATATTATTTTTAGTTATAAATATGGAGAGAGTGCAACTTTAAAACTTACAATACCCATTATCTAAGTAAAAGTAATACTTACTTCTGAATATAGTATAAAGTTTATCTGCTACTTTAGTGATTTTAGGAGTTTTAACATCAACTATCTCACGGATGTATATATAAAGTGCCTTTTTATTAAAAACATCTATTGTATCTCGTTTACGAAATAATTCTAAAACTGCATCTGCTATTTGTGCATCATTCTTTTTAGGGAATAACCCATAAATATTTTCAGTTACATGCTCAACAAAAATATCTATGTATTTACTTAAGTCATCTACTGAATCTCCTCCAATAGTATCCATATCATATGAATGTGGAGAGTTATCTTGTACTAAAACATCAATGTCTACTTTCTTTATTTTAGTATTGTAGTTTTTAGTAGTATATAGTATTAACCATCTTTTTACAATAGTACCAAAATACGAATATGCTTTAGCACCTCTAGATGGGTCAAATAAATGGATTTTAGAAAGTAAGAAAACTATTATCTCATGTTGGAGATGTTCTAATTCCTCTACTTCAGTATGATAAAATTTAAAAGTGTGAATTATATTCTCTGTAAGTTTAAAGAATGCATAATGTACTTTTTCTTTATACAATGTAGATTTGAACTCTGAGTCAGTAGATGCATTATATAATACTATTGCATCCTCAGTCTCTTGAGTGAAATAATTTTTACTTTTAGGTTTACGTTTTTTCTTAATCATTATTAGTTAATCTTAAATTTTGATAACTTATCTTGTATTTCTATTATATGCTTAAAGAAAAATCCAACTTCATCATCCCCTTCAAATGTACCCTTTTCATCAATCTTTTTAAGACGATCACTGGAGTATTCTATTTGCTTACTAAATTCAACAATATATTCTTCATAGTATATAAGAATGTCCTCAGTTTTTTCCAACTTACGTAAGAGATTAAAAGTCGCAAACCCTAAGGCTACGACTATTAATGACAAAATGGAGATTACTATTTCTAAAATCATAAACTATCTAACATATTTTTCAAACCTGGGCTGGATATAGTACCTAATGCTTTGGCTCTAATAGATGGATTTTTATTATGTCCCAATGTACGTGATTTCTTTGGCTTCTCCACATTCTCACCTGATAATCTAGGTAACCATTCCATCTCAAACTCTATTCGTGCTGACATTAAATCTGCTTGATGTAGAATAAAAGGAAGTGAAGTACGAGGTTTCTGCTCAGGCATAAATGTTTTCAAATATTTTGTATTTGCCTCATCATATAACCCATCATGTGTCTGAATAGCAATCATCTCATTAAACGAGTACTGGATGTTATGTGATTGGAGGAGAAATAATCCCCTATCAGGAACAGATGCAAATGATACCTTCTTATTAAAGGTATAATCCTCACCCAGCTTCTCTTGTCTCCATTTATCAGTTTGGGGAATATATGATTCATTTACCTCATCTCCCATCTTACCTAAGTCATGGTTGATCGCGCTAAATACCAGCTCTTCTACAGTAAATGTCGTCATATCACAACCAGCCTCTGCCCAAACGGCAGATAACGTGAGTGAAGATGATACCACGCGATTTACGTGATAAACATAACCTCCGGGAAATGCACTATGATATTTATCTAAATGGGATGCGGGCATAAGGATAATTCGTTCCTCATACTTTTGATAGAAATCCAATAATGCTTGTTTTCTATTACCTGTAATATGTTTTTCAATATTACCAATAAAAATATCCCAATTTGCTTGAATTTGTTCGGCAGTTAATTTCATATTTATCTACCTGTTTCCTCGTGAGCAGTTATTGGCTCATTTTCAATTTGACTTCTAAGCTCTTCTACTAGTTCGCCTGCTTTTTCTATTCCCTTTAGATACGTTTCAAGTGGTTCTTGTTTACCAACAATACCTCTTAAATTACCTAATACGCCTTCTAAATTGTCTAATTGTTTATTAATATAGTTCCTGTTTCTCATAACTTTGTTTTGTTTACTTTATTTTGTTTACTTTGTCTTTATCTCTTATCTCTACCTTATTTCTTTTCCCTTTATTCCTAATAACAGTTCGAAGATAATTAAATTTCCTGTGGGAGTCACGGTTTTCATATGACTAAATTATGACTCTTTTTTTAGTTTGATAATTTCTAATATTTTAGCACATATTTCGTATTCTTCAACGTCTTCAAAATACCATAACGCTTCTTGAAGTGTGCCCATGAATGGTTCTTTTTTAAATTTAATAACAGCATTAAAGTGATTTTTATCCTTTAAATCTAATTTTTTTAGATAAAACCAAGCCCTATTAAAAATCGCAAATGCTGAGGCTTCCTTAGTACTTTCTAAATCAATAGCATTACTATCTTCTTTCATTAAAAACCTACTTAATTTCTGATGGAAAATTATATGATTTATAATTAGTTTTATAAACATACCGATATGATTATAAGGTTCATCTAATATGCTATCCTCAGCATTTAGCAAGTCCCCTTCTTCATCTATGTCACTACCAAACAAGTCGAATATTTTATTTTTATCAATCATTTTGTTGTATTTGATTATAAATATTTTATTTTTTAGTTAAATGCTTATCTTTACAGAAATCCAAATCAAAGGTAGTAGTTTTTATGCTTAAACCATCAATATTAAACGGTGTTTTGTATGGTTTATTTTCAAAAACGTTAGGCCCCCACTTTTTCAGTAGATATTCACGATTTCTACCCCAAGCATATACAATTTTCTCCCCTAACTTTTCATCATTTTTTCTAGTTTGGGAACCTGTCTTATTATAATCAAGGGAGTTACCATGATAATACTTTTTATTAATGAAGTTAATTGTATCTACTGGTTTATTTATTAATCTCATAATATAATCTATATCCTCACAATAAGCAGGATAGAAATTTTCATCAAAAAAACCATGAGATTGGATTAAAGAGGATTTCATCAAAAATAAATCAAAACTCCCTCTACCTCCATCACCACCTTTTCCAAAAATCAACTTAATATTCTCTATTTGTGCTGCTTCAAACATTTCTTTTAAAAAACCACTTTCAAAGCTAACATCATGATTTACTATCATCCAATAAGGTGAGTGCATAAACGATTTAATCACCAAATTCCATGCGGGTGCGACTCCTATGTTGTAAACCATGTTATTTACGTGAAAATTTTGAATATACTGGTGTGGTTGTGCTATAATTTCTTGAATTTCTTTATAAATTGTAGGACCTCCATTATTTATTATAACATAATTTTCTATTGGAAAGTCAACTGAATCTATTTGATTTTTCAACCAGTGTGTTCCATTAAGAACTGGTACCCCTAGTACAGGTAAAGTATCTATCATAATATTAATCTACTACTATATTAAGAATGTCTTCTTGATGAAAACTATCTCCTAAATCGATATTCCACCATGAATCTACTACTACCATAAGTGTATCTCCAACCATACTCTCTCTAAGGTATACCATTTTTCTACCTTTATAAGAATACCTAGTAGAAGTTCCAAAAGTAGGAACAGGACAAGTATAACAAACTGATTTATTTATTTGATAACCAACAATATTAAGAGGGGCATGATTTTGTGCTATATTATCAAGTGTAATGGTATCATTACCAACAGAAATGGGTTGATCCCAAGTATTAGTATTACCGAACATATTATATATGGGTACATGAAAAGTAATTTCATCAAATAATAACCAAGTATCACTATCGTAACCCACACCTACTAAAGGTACACCATTAATATAATATTCAGGGATTAACTTACTCATATCATTTTGTATAGTAAAGTATTTCAATCCTACCCATTCTATATGGTAAAAACCATTTTCATCTATATAATTGTTGGGACTTACCATCTGATCTATAGTGATATTATTAATACATTTTCCTAAACAAGGGTAAGGCCAAACTTTCTCCTTTAAACATCCACTGAATGATAAACTAAGTGATAATAATAAACTAAGTGATAATAATTTTAAATTTTTCATAACCTTTATTTTGTTTAAATGTTTAATTATGGTGTAAAGATACATAAAATCTCTTGCTTCTCCACATATAAATACATAAATATTAAAAGAAATATTAAATAAATATACAATAAAGTTTGGGTAACTGAGGGATTGTGTGTATATTGATGATATGAATGATGTTATAATACTTAAAGCAGACAATTTAGAAGATTATGTAAATTTACCTAACTTAATTGTGGTATTTATATCACCTAGTTGTGGTAGTTGTAAAAGTTTAATCCCCTATTTGTATAA
>TARA_R110000787_G_scaffold59322_1_pt1 | contig 12657 bp, 27 predicted proteins | sample TARA_R110000787 | Tara Oceans TARA_R110000787 (sample SAMEA4397920) | marine metagenome | biome: Polar Biome; feature: [DCM] deep chlorophyll maximum layer (ENVO:01000326); material: water (ENVO:00002006), including particulate matter (ENVO:01000060) such as... | depth 35 m
TGTATCGTCCATGTTCTCAGCAATACCTACACCAAAGAATGAGTAAGGGTTTAATTCATATGGTGAGGCATGATATGGAATCTTTGCAGGTTTAAATGGATTAAGAACCATACGTAATAGTCTACCATTACAAATCCATACGTTAGCTTGTAACTCGTCTAATTGCATTAGTTCTTCAGGTATTTCAACACCAGCTTCTTCTAAAGCATCCGTGTCTACCATACCCCAATATTCTAATACATTAAATCTTTCTATTCCATGTTCAGGTGCGTAATCCGATAAATCATCTTCCCAATATTCCTTAACATAGTTTTCACCTAACGCAATAACTTCATCAATTACATTTGCTCTGAAGAGTGGTCTTTTTTTGAGATTCCGTAATTGCGACCTTGACATCTTGTGTCGTTCAATAACATACTGCGCTTCATCCATATTACTGGCATCAGGGTCAGGATAAAAATTCCAGACAGAAACGTGGGAAACTTGTGGCATTGTTTTAAATACTGGGTCATACTCACCGTCATCATTCCAATTAGGATATTCTTTGTCTATTGCAAAAGGGCCTTTCATTACGCCTGTGCCAAATAATGCCATCTCAAATGCAGAGTTACGAAGATGCTTACTTGCACTAGATTCTTCTAGCTGGTCATGTATCTTCTTCTGCATCATCTTTGCAGCTACCATAGCAGGGCTGAAAGTAACTGACGTAGGTGTTTTACCTACACCTTCTTTAAGCCCCTCTATACCGTCTAATTTCTCTGTTAAAGGGCCTAGCATTTCTTCTAGTGTCTTTTTTGTAGCACCTGCTGGTAAGTCTTTACCATCTCCTGCAAAACCATATGGGCTACTTAGTGATGTATCACCACGCAATTGTTCTGGTTCTTTTGGGTCAAAGTGTACGTCTGCTACTACACCCTCTGGTAACTCCGTAGGTTCAACAGATAAAGGAAAACGATTGTTAGCAAAAAGAACATCAACAATCTGTCCATATGCAGCAAGAGTTTTTGTTTTAGTAACTTTAATAAATACGCGAGACTTTTCAGCTTCATTAAACTGCACGTCAGGTCCATATAGTCCACGATAATTACGATATGCTTTTAACCAACGCTGTTCATCTTGATAACGATAATCTTCTGCTCTGCTATATCTATCTTGAATAAAAGGTATTATAGAAGATACGTCAGAATCTTCTTCTGCAACACTATCTTTACTTACATCTTCTAATGCGATAGCATCATCTTCAATCATTACATTTTCATCTTCTGCCATTTTGGTATCCTTAATATCCAAATGTTGAATCTGCTATTGGCATTCCACGAGGTATACCACCTCTGGAATCATAATCAAATATACTAAATCGTGGTCGTGACATTATACCATATCGCATTGCATCGTACAAGTGGTCTTCTGCTTTCGTGTCAATATCCTCTGGATTTTTCTTATCCAATGGCAATGATGGCAATTGTGAGATAATGTTTGTGCAACTACTAAAGAAAACAAGTCTTGGCTCTTCCGTAAATTCATCCACTTGTAGTCGTCTATGTATTTCATTCTTGCCAGAAACGCGACTACCTCTGCTTCTGTCTGAAGGTCGCCACCTACAACCTTTTTGTATCATTTGTTCAGCAAGGCTAGGACCAGTATCACCACGCTTATGCCAAAGAGAACTATCAAGGACACCATACTTAATGTTACCATCTGCCGCTTCCAAATCTAATACCATATCAGCTAAATCACTGGCTAAGACTTTTGACACGTACAGTTCTCTGTATACAATAAGTTGCTCAGACGGTGAGACAGCAAACCATACAACACCACTGTAAGAGCCATACCCATAATCACATGCTCTAAACTTAACCCAATTGCTAGGAATATCAAAAGGTTCAACAACATGAACATCACGATTAAACTCTGTGAACGCTGCACCTTCTTTAATATCCCAGTCACCGTCCAGTAGTTGTCGTCTTTGCTGTTCGGGGAGCGACAAGAGCATTGCTTCGTAGTCACCAGTATCGGAGAGATAGGGGTTATCAGATAGCCTAGCAGGTATAAAACGCCTTTTGAATAAAGCCTTCCCAGCTTTGCTATGCCCTGCTGGATATTTGAGAACTTCATTTGTTTCAATATCTGTCGCATCAAATGCCCTTCCGTAAGACGATGGGTCAATAAACATTTTCTTAACCCAAGCATGACCTCTTCCACCGGGGTTAGTTGTAGCCCTCATAAAGATAGGCAAGTCAGGTGCAGTAGACCTAAGACGAGAACGCATGTAATTCCATGCATAAGGCGACTGCCACTGTGTTAACTCGTCAAAGCCTATCCAGCTAAACGCTAGACCCTGATAGCGAAGAACGTCATCATCTCTATCAAGATAAGACATCCACAGTCTCGCACCAGAAGGAGCAGTCCACTGCATCTTTCTTTCCGACCACTTAATGCCGGGCCATATTTTTGGGTACAACTCTTGTGACTTAAAGATAAGTTCACGAAGTTCTTCTGTTGTATGTCGTAACAGCAATCCACTAAATGCTGGATGCCCCATATAGCGTAGTGGGTCTGCTAACATGGCGTATGATTTACCACCACCTGCTGAACCACCATATAATACTTCACGTTCCCCTGCGGCTAGAAAGTCAGTTTGAGGTCCTTTGTTTGGCTTGAATAGCACATTAGCGTGTTCTTCTTCAAACTCTGTTTCGTATGAAACGTCCTCAATAATCTTAGGCTTTTGAACCTGTTCTTTCTTCTTCAAGGGCTTTCGCTTTGGCGATTGCCTTTTCCGCATATTCTGCCCACTTGCGGATGCTTGCAACTTGGTTCTTACGCTGTCGCTCATTCTGTAACCGTTTCCTTAATCCTACATGAGATATGGTTCTACCACTATTAGTGACTAACCAGTTTGCTACTTCACGGTAGCTGTATTGATTTACATGTTGTCTAGCTTTTTCTAATAAATCTAACTCTGTTGGTATGGGGTCAAGAATGTCAGGGTCTTCTTCATTTAATTTATATCCGAATGGTACAGTCCTAGCAATGCGAGGTATCTGCACCCATTCGTTTTGTTCTTTAATGTCTGTTGGCTGTGGCAGTTTCCACTTGCCTATGCTTCTACTCATTTGTTTTTGCGGTTGTCTACTGTAGATAAAACCATGCCACCTTTGCGGAAATCTTGTGTGCCTTTGGATTGTTTTGACTTACGATACTTGTCTGTATCTATACCAGCTTTTGCAATTAAAGAAAGGTCTGCATCGTTTGTAATTGACTTACCATAAAAACTTGCAATATCTTTATAGTCAGAAAAAGTCAAGGGCTTTGCCATACTGTCTGACGAAAAACTATTTTTGTAAGCATCATAATCTTTACGAGTTACATTTTCACCCTGCTTTTTTTGATACTCATCTTTTTCTTTTGCTGTTATTTTTTCAACAGCTTTATCTAGTGGAAGTTTAGTTTTTCTTTCATCTAAATCTGACATTATTTAATCCTCTTCACTTACTGCTTTAGGTGGCATAAGCATAACACCACCACTTGCTTCTACCTGCATCTTCTCAGTCTTTACCAAACCTGAACGGTCTAACAATTCTTTTGCGGCAGCCATCTTATCACGTATGCCTAGTTCTGTTGGGTCATACAGCGCACCTGTCATAGCCATTGCCGCCTTTGGTGCATTACGTGCCATGTACATAGATGTAGCTTCTAGTATCTCATCCTTCAGTCCTTTGACTATAGAAGTAGTAGGAGTATTGTTTGCATAACCTGCAAGTTTCTTTGCTTGCACTACATCACCATTTGCTTCTTCAAAAAGAACTGTAAGAAACTTTTGTTGTCTATCGTTTAACTGGCGTGTCATATCACATCCCCTCTCCAAAAAAAAGACCCACACTGTTGCACTGCATCGGTTAAGCCGAGAGAAGTGTGGTGGGTCATATCATATCCCCACTAGCCATAGCGTGTGCTAATTTTGTAGCACGTCCTTTTACTTGTTTAGCCCATCTGCTATCAAGCATTTCTTTTGCGGCTGTAGCAAAATCATTATCGTGTATAGCTGCCCACATCTTTTTAAATTTACATAAACGTGGTACGCCCATATTAAATGCCATGTCCATTAAAACAAGCTGACGTACAGCATCTAATTCGTTAAGGCAAGGATGCCTATTTAATAATTCTGTTTCAACAATTTTAACATCATTATTTGCTAAAAAATACGCATCTAGTTCTGATATACCATGCTCATATACAGCATCCATAGACGGTATATCTAAAAAATCTAACTCTTGTTTAGTTATTCCTCTATCTTTTAAATTTCTACCAATACCTATAGTGTCAATACCTAAACTATCTTTATATACTTTTAAGACCAGACCTTCGTGAGCAATTAGTTTATCTACAAACTTTTGTTTATCATACTTCATTTTTTCTCAGACCCTAACCAAACTGCAAACGCACCAGTCATTGCACCACTAACTACAGATATCATTGCGCTTTGTTGTGTACTGATATCATCTAATGAAATTCCCCACTCAATCACTCGTATATACATTATCGTCATTACAAGCATCATTAATCGTGGTAGAATCTTGTACTCTAGTAGTGTCGTTGCACTCATTATTTCTTTCCGAAGAATTTAGTCGCGCTACGTACTCCAAAAGAAGCAGCCACAATAATGCCAAGACTATACTGATACCATTGAGGCATTGCTTCCAACTGAGCAAACCCATTTGCTACTACCTCTTCCATTCCCGGTATGAATGCTAGGATAAGTGGAATACTAAATAGTATGGTAAGCCATTCGTCTTTCCATGAAGACTGACTACCTTTAGCCATCTCCAAATCCCAGTCTATCTCACCAGTAGCTTTCTTCTGCATTACTACAGCTTCAGCTTGCGCCCTAGCTACCTTAGTAGCTGACTGTGCTTTCTTCTCTTCTACCTTACCAGATAGCCATGTACTAGCTAAATCTGCTACAGGTCCTATCAGCATATTAAGCACGTCTAAACCTCGCTGTCTTCTTTGCTATTTTTTTAGGCTGGGATACAAACTGCTTACCTGCTCTAGTTCCTTCTCGTTTAGCTTTCGAGGTAGCCGAATATTCCTGTGCCGATAACGATTTGATAGCTGCTGACGGTAAATACCGTTCACCAGTTTTACTGGACGGTTTCCCACTTTTGGTTCTCCAATCCTGTTTACTCCAACGCTTTAAACTTTTTTGTGATTTCTTTAGTGCCATATTATACCAATAAAATTAAACCTATTAAAGCTGCGACAGCTATGCAACTGCATACAACTACAATAGTTGTTATTTCAAGATTGTGTACTAAAGCCTCATGTTTCTTACGTTTAGCTATACGTGCTTGTTTTTCGGCTTCTTTAGCTTGTTGTATTCGTTTAGCACGTTCAGCGATAATGCCTTCCCAAATGCCCGGACCAAACCTCATGTTAATAAGGTTCTTCATTTCTTGCATATGTTCTTGAGCAAGTTTAGCATTTATGGTTTCTTCAGCAATAGTATTTACAGCAAATGGGTCTTTCTGTGCTTTGCTTCGTATTTTTTGTATTTGCTGTTCGCCCTCGAACATGCCATCTATATATTTTGCTATATCACCAATGTCATTACAAGTTGTGATGGCTTTCTTTATTCCGTCCACACTCGCCTTAACAAGTGCGATACCTGCCATTGTCTCCGCTATCATAACTCTCTCCTTTTATGATATGCATATTATTTGTAACCGCCACCAGCTTTCTTATATGCAACTGCAAGCATCTGTGCCTTACGTGCAGACCATTGACCTGAAGCACCGCCTTTGTTTCCAGCTTTAATACGATTAAACTGCCCTTTACGCATTGTTGGTTTTGTATAATTACCTGCTTTATTTACTGTAGATTTCTTAGGTACTTTTCTCATAGCTATTTTATCCGTACTCTATCAATACAATTTACTGACCACTTGTGTAGTTTAAGATTAAACTTACTTATTAGTCTAGCAATTCTTAAAAAGAACCTACTCCAAAAAGTCCAGTAAGCATCAGCCAAAGAGTGTTTTGCCATTAGCTCTTTCTACTTTCCCAATAATCTGTTCCGTAGTCGTGTAGTATCTCTTCATATCGTCCAATGTCTTTTAGTGCAAAAAACTTGATGAACCTGTCGTCACTATCGGACAATTCCCACTCGGCATTTGGATTTGAGCTATGATTATAGACCATCCCAAAACCCAAAGGAGCATAAAAGTTAGTATCATTTTCATATGGAGAACCAAATAAGTAGTCATGTAGGATTGATGCTTCTGAGATGTCATCTTCACCAGTAATCAAATATGGGCAAAACTCTATGGTATCACCCTTAGAGTATTCCTTATCTGCAAATACACCATGACCATGTACTTTAGAATCTGCGATAAATGGCATTACTTCTTTTTCTTAGCCATCTTCGCCATGCCGCCACCCTTCATTTTCTTTTTCTTAGCCATCTTCGCCATGCCGCCACCCTTCATTTTGGTTTTCATCATGCCGCCGCCACGCATTTTCTTTTTAGCCATCTTAGCTTTACCCATTGCCATTTCTTAGTTTCCTTCTCTCTATAACTAGGGATTGATATGTGTCTTCAGGGAAATGTTTATAGTACCCTGACTTTTCTAAACTTATTGCCGCATCGTCTAAAATAGATAGTCTTTGTACAAAAATCATACAATAAACTAACTCCTCACTAGTTATACCAGATTCGTCTAAAAAGTCAAGACCTGCCTCACTAGCATCGTACTCTGGATGAAATACCATCAAGTGTAAATCAATACCTGCTACACTGAATGCTTCATTCATTCCATCACACCAACCATCTAAGTAGTCTATGGGTGGCATATCTTCGTCTGCCCATACAACAATATCATGTTTATGAGTATCAAACTTTTCTATCTCTTCGCGTAATCCATCAAGCCCTGTATTAATACTGAACTTAACTTGATTATCTGCCCATGCTTTTCTAGCATAAGGACAAGGCGGTAATCCATTTAACTTTACGTTTGGTATCTCAAGAAAGTTATGTGACCAATTACGTATATCAGCTTCTACTGGATGCACGAGCTTTTGTTTTCTTTTTCTGCGATTCTATAAATCTTCTAAATACATTAGCTGCAGCAGTTTTACCTGCAACTCTAGCTCTCTGTTCCATAGCTATAGCTGCTTGTGTTTTGTGATTGTGACTTCTACTCGATGCTTTAATCTTACGTACTGATGCCTCTGCATCTTTTACTGTAGTAAACTTTAAACCCTTAATAGTACCCTTTGGGTCTTCATCTGTATACAGGTCACTATGCTTTTTACTTTTTGCTGGTTGACCTTTTTTTCTTGGCACTCTTGGATTGAGCATTTTTCACAACTCCTGATAACACCTTGGCTTGACCTGCGTGTGCTTTAGATGCTTTACGTAACTTATTTGCTACAGTCTTTACTTTGCGTATATTTAACATTACTATTATTTACCTGTGATTTTATTAAATGCTTCAGGGCTTGCTTTCTTTAGTGCTTTAAGACCGGGGTTCATTGTAACTGAACCACCTGCTGCATACATATGCTTCTTACCATATGCCATGCCACCATCAGCCATTTTAGGTTTACCAAGTTTCTTAGCATCTTTCTTACTCATAGTGCCAATACCAATAGATACTACAGTAACCTTATCTTTAGCCATACCACCCTTTGCCATTTTTTTATCTTCTGTTGGACTTTCTACTTTGGCTTTAGCACTTTTTATTTCTTGGTCAGTGTACGTATCAGAAGCTGTACCATCATTTACAGCTTTTACTATTTCCCTAGCTTTTGTTAAAGTCATGTTTGCCATTTTATTTCTTCTTCTTTTTAAATGGGTTAGAAGCTGAACTACCTGTGTAAACAGTTCCTATCAAACCTTTGTGAGTAACACCTACAACCTTACCATTTTTATATACAGGCTTACCGCCCTTCTTTAATTCTTTTTCAATCTTACCTAACATAATTTTACTTACAGGACTTTTAGCGTTTGCATTACGTTCCTGTATAGATTTTATTGCGCTTGCATTAGGAGATTTAGGTTTAGACGTAGGTTTAGCCTTTAAATCTTTTAAACCTTTAATGCTAGTATCTCTTACAGTTTTATTGCTCAACTTCTCTAGCTTTTTACTTGCAAGTCTTTGTTTAGCTCTTGATTTATTAAATGCTGCATTAGGATTCTTAGCGTCTTTTGGTTTAGTGGTAGTCTTAGATTTTCTATCACCCATTCCAGTAGGTACAGCTTTATCAGTAGGTTTAGCAGTAGGTTTACGTGTATCAACACTTCCACCCATACCTGTTACAGTATTAGTATTTTTAGGGCGTGAAGTAGGAACTGGGGAAGTTTTAGCTCTTGATACACCTACAATTTTGTTTGGTTTATCAACTTTATCACTAGGCTTCCCAGTCATAAATCCTCTAGGTTTTTCCGTCACGCCAGATTTAAGTTTAGGTGTAGGTGTAGGTAATTTAGGTAAATTTGATAGAACTAAAAAACTAGTTGAAGGATTTTTTGATACTTTTCCATTTTTTATTTCATAATACTTTCCATCTATTGCACGAAAAGTTCTTTTCCTACCATATGCCATAAATGTCTTATCTTTAGAAGCCATGTGTCTATTCCTTTACCATTTAACTTTATGCGACCAATATTTAGCTGATAGCTTAGTGGTCGGTTTACCTTGTGCATCATGCCTTGCATAATACGACTTCTTACGTGCCTTGTCCTTCGCTGTAGTAGGATTCTTACCTGCACCTTTAACGCCCTGTTGACCAAAGCGAATAAATTTATACTTACCATCTTCTGATGCCATAACACAGTGAGACTTCGTAGGATGTTTCGGAGTACGCTTCGGCTTGTTAACGCCAGACAACCCTTCCTCTTTCATCTTATTTTTGACACGCTCTGGTATAGCCATGCTAAATACTTGCCTCACATTTGTGATATGATTTTACAGGTTCAGATATGTAATATGATAATTCTCGTTGCATTTCTTCTGCACGTAGTACGCATTCTGCTCGTGTAGAATAAGGGCCATACTCGTCTTCCACTATATAACAATTATCTATGTTTGCTACATCTAAGGCACATACTAATATTAATGTTTTAAACATCGTCCCTGTCTTTCCAACCTTCAGCTTTCATAGCTTCTTCTACATGCTTTAAGGTAAAGGAACGACCATAATATGCTTCTACTGCTGCTCTTACATAAAAGACATCACTGTGTGGTATGTGTAATTTATCTAATGTATTAGTTTTTATAGCATTATAAAATGCATCAAGTACATTATCTGTATATAGTTTTACAGATTTTTTACGTTTTGTCAAGAATTAATTCCTATACAAATATATTTTACTTGAGTAACATTTAATGTTTATATTTAATGTATCTTACTTTTTTTAAATAACATTTAATGTTTAACATTTAATATAGTAGTTATATCATACTTTATAGAGGTCTGTCAACCCCTAAAATGCATTGATTGCACATATTGTGTGTCAATAATTTGACCTACCCTATATATGTATTAACACTTACCCTTGTGGTTAACACTTAATTTCCCTAATCTGTGTATTTCTCTGTATACGTATACGTGGGTACGGGGGGTGGCTCCTGCCCACTGCCTAAAATATGACGCATTATCAATGCTTTACGCCGTAAGTTATTGAATTTATTGGTTTATTAGCTCTAGTCAAGTGTTAGGTTATCTCTTGACCTTATATATTGTGACAATAATTATTAGAATTTGCCAAGTAAACACAATATCTATGTGGCGGTGCATCTAATTTAATTATTGAAACATAATACGCCACGATTCTAAAATATATAGTACCCCCTAATACTCAATACCTTTCCCCGGTGATACCTTTCTTTTATTACCTTTCTTTTAATACCTTTCTTTTATAAATTATGTACTCAGCTGCGATGTTCTTGTTCTGTTCTCTTTGCACTTAAACAAAATAATTGTTTATATTCAATATCTTAACAATACTGTTTCCACAATGTGAAAAGAATTTAATTATTTGTTGCTATTCTTTTTTATTTAATGCTATTATTAACCATGACTAGCAGAAATAATTAACGAATCCCTGATAATCGCTACGGCAACTTTCAATATTCAATAGTTTAATTAAAGTAAATAGTTTTAAAAGATGACTACAAAATAAAAAATAATACTTGACTAAAACAAAATAATAAAAGAATATAATAAAACGAAACACAAAGAGGATTAAAAAAGCAAATACAAAATTTAAACTAGGTTACTATCACCAGTAATAGGCATGGATTAGCCATAAACGATAGCGTGTGTATTGAAAACACCATGTGAGGGAAAGCCAAAGACACTACAAGTGCGCCTTATTACCTGCTATACTGTAACGCTATTGTGTCTAGTTAGCTAACAAGTGAGGTCGAAACAAGATAGTATTCAGTATAGTGGAGAGGCAGCCGGGCAAGGGGGAAGTGTATCTAAATGCAGCATAGTTGTGTTTAGAGTATGCCATACATGAACCCCTTGTTTTTATCTTGTGTTGGATATACGCTTATGCTAGGGTATATCCTATAGAAGATAAAATAAAAAGGGAATATAAAATGAGAGTAACCAAAAAACAATTATACAAATCACTTGACAAGGTTAATCAATGGATACCAGCATGGGTGGACAAGTACGATTTAAACCACAATTCAGTTTATGGTGGTTGGGAATTAACGACACAAAGGGGTAGCCATGTAATACAACATAGGATACCAGCAAGAGAAATGAAAGCATATCTTGACGGTATGAAAGAAGTAATTAGAGCAGTAACTTAATAGGTGGGATAAAATGAGTAAGCATAACATTAGAAAAATGCATAAATATGCACGCGCAATAATGACACGCGATGAAATTAAACAAGCTATATCTTGGTATGATAAGGCACTAGCTGACGCATCAGAGATAGCTTTTAAGTTAGATATGCCAACGCATATAGTAGTAGCTGTATTATCTGCATTATCGCCTAATAATAAATGGGAGAGAAATATCATTAACGCCTATGAATTATGCAAGGCATTTCAAAATGGTCAAGATATGGATAGCGTAAAAGTATCTACATATCACAAGATGAAACAAAAAGCATGGTCGATATTGCAAGAAATACCAGACTATGAGCAGGCAAAGGTAATGCTTAACGGCAAAAAGATTGTAAGTTTTTACTCTAATATTATGGGTGAAGATGATATTACAATAGATGGACACGCTAGAAATATAGCTTATAATGAGCGTGTAGGTTTAACAGAGGCTAAGACTAGCATAGGCATTAAAGAATATGCAAAACTACAAAAAGAATATGCTATAGTAGCTAGAGAAAACGGTTTAAAAGGACGGCAATTACAGGCTATTACATGGGTAGCTTGGAAACGTAAACATAACATATAACATAGGAAACATTAAAAATGAATAGTAAAACTAAAACTGTAAATGTAAAAACAATTATTCGCAATCCAATCGGTATAGATAATCTATTATTTCGTAGAATTACCAGCCGATACAAGCGCAAGGGTACTGTTTCAAATAATAAGGGATTCTTGCAAGTGTCTCGTGATGCAGTAACCGGGCGGTTTGTAACTCGTGCGTAAAGTTACCGATATTAATCCAATAGCTAGGGCGATGTTGCAAACAAGACGTAGGCAATCGACCCTAGTTAAACCAAACAAGAGAGGCAAGGGAAGTTATGCAAGGCAGAACGATAAAAAACTTTCAGAAGATTAATGTCAAGAAATTGACTGGTGGTAAGCAACCTGAGTGGAAGCATACACGCAAGGCAAATCGTAAAGCTAAACAACAAATACAGGAGGGATTATTTTATGGATAGGCAAGAAGCTAAAAGATTAAGAGTAGAATTGAACCGGGTGTTAGAACTATTTGATAGCAGTTATGATGTAAGAATAGGTAACTGTTCATATAACGATACAGATGCTACGTTCAAAGTTACACTTGCACCAGAGGGTGCGCCAAGTAAAGAGGAACGTGACCTAAAACACTTTGCAGATATGTACAAGGTAGACCCTAATAAGATAGGTGAGATGCGAGATGGTAAGTATGCTATGGTAGGTTTTAATTCAAAGGCTAGAAAGAATATCTTTATCATACAGAAATTACCATCAGGTAGTAGGTACGTTATTGACGAGTATCTAGCTAAAAAATACTTTGGCATAGATGAAAAGATAGAGGCTTAATAGGAGTAGGAGAGAGAACAATGCCTAAATATATAGTAAAGTATTTTGATATAATAGACGCTGATGATATAGAGCAAGCAAAAGATATTCTATTAGAGCAGTTGATGCTGGACGTTAGAAACGAGGACGTAGAAGCATTTGATATAGAGGAGTATATAGAATGACTTGTGGAGTTAGTATATCAGATATAACTTTTTATACTTATGATGTAGAAAGTGGAGATGAAATAACAAATGAAGATGGTTCTATCAAAACTTTTAGATTAAAAGATGGTGTCAGATTAAAATTACTAGAATATCTGTGTGAGGATATGGATATAGATATGTTAGAGGAGATAGAAGAATGAATGTATTAAGTTTATTTGATGGGAGTGCTTGTACTCGCGTTGCCTTGGACAAACTAGGCATACCAGTTACCAAGTA
>TARA_R110000787_G_scaffold126154_1_pt1 | contig 12642 bp, 6 predicted proteins | sample TARA_R110000787 | Tara Oceans TARA_R110000787 (sample SAMEA4397920) | marine metagenome | biome: Polar Biome; feature: [DCM] deep chlorophyll maximum layer (ENVO:01000326); material: water (ENVO:00002006), including particulate matter (ENVO:01000060) such as... | depth 35 m
AAGGCGGAATTATTGGGTATGACGCTGGCGGCGGAGTAGACCCAGCGAAAGCAGAAGCGTTAAGAATTAAAAAAATGCTAAAAGACAAAAATATTACTTCAGAAAGTTGGGCGGCAATGTCGGAGGAAGAAAAAAGTAAAGCCGCAAATGTTTTAAATATTTCCCAAGACATTACTACTATAGGCAAAATACTCGCGTCTCCGCTTGCCGCTGCGGCTGACATAATTAAATTTATTCCTCGTGTGGTTGGTAATACTGCAACAATCGTCGGTAATTCTGACATAGGGCAGTCACTAGGTATGGGAGATATAGGAAAGCAAGAAAAACAAACTTCTTACTTCGCTGATACAAATGCTCAACAACGGGCTATGCAGACTCAAGATCGCGTAACCGCTGGGGGTATCACTACGGCCTTAGCACCAGCAGCACCAGCAGCAGCAGCTACGACACCCGCTAAGGGTAAAGCAGCAGGGGCAGGTGCAGGTGCAGGTGCAGGTGCAGGTGCAGGTACACTTGTCCGTAGTAAAACCGCTGCTGAAGAAGCTAGAGATGCCATTGACAAGCCATTGCCTGATACATCAGGTATAAGCAGCACCATGGCTACTGACGCGCTAGGTACGACTCTGAAAGACAAGCTAGACAAGCAGTTAAGTCCAGACATACCTAAAGAGCAGAATACAGCTAGGTCAGCCTCAGATAAAGGTATGCGGCGCGTAGAAAACAGAGAAGAATTAGAAGGCGGTATAGCGGCACAAAAAGCATTCCAAGAGCGTCAACTTGACCCCGAGAAAGTAAAGAAAGAGAAGCTAATGTCTGCTTTAATAGGTGGCGGTCAACGTGGCTTGTTAGGTGCAGCAATGGGTGGGCAGCAAGCCGACAAAGCCGCACAGGGGTTTGAGGGTAACTCGATAAAAGAAATAAACAAACTTATTAATGATAAGGTAAAAGCGGATATTGATGTGGGTAGGATTGGTGAGACAGCGGCAAATCAGGTCTACGCCTCCCTTACCGCTTCGTCCTCTGCTGCTGCGAACACCCTAGCGAACGTATCTCAAGCTAACGTAGAGATGTTGGCTGCGGAGGGTGAGAAACTATATCAAAAACACAGGGATAAGATTGCTGATAAGATGGCGCTAGCCAGTGAGGAGACTCAACGAAGAAGAAACGAAATCCTAGAGTCAGGTCAGAACGCTAGCACTTTAACTGCGCTTTTGAAGTTAAAGGTAGACCAAGAGACTGCACAAAGGGAACTCGCTGCGTTACTCCCCGGCATGGAAGATGGGCCAGCGTTGACGAGACGCGCTGCGGCTGCCCTCGCTAAGGGGGAAGACCCAGATTTCGATGATGACGAGTTGGCTACCTTTACTCAGTACACTGAAATACAAGACCAAATAGCGAAAAGTTCTACTGAAACTGATCAATTGACAGAAGACATTATGGAGTTGAGCAAAAATGATGGGATGTCAGGTAGATTCGGTGGGAAGTAAATAATTAAGGGATAGAAAAATGCCATACTCGGTAACTACTCAAGACGGGTTTACTCTAAACGATATTCCCGACGAGCTAGACCCTAATTCCCCAGAGGTACTTGCGGAGGTAGACAGACTTAGGGAACGTAAGCGGGCTAGGGACGTACCAAAAAAACGTGCTGCCCCTGTGTTTACCGCGACAAAAGCAGATTCTAGTATACCGGAAGACATCCTCAAGGGGTTTGGTTCCGGTATAACTGGTATGCTGGAGTCGTCTGCATTAGGTATGGCTACCCTGCTAGAGGAAGACGCGGAGCTAGAAGCCCGCAGTAAGATACAAGAATTTTTTGACATAGATATGCTCAAGGGTGCAGATGAAGACTCTATAGCGTACAAGTTGTCTGCTGGTATTGGCTCTATTGCTGCGCTAGCTCCCGCTGCTTTAGCTGGCCCCGCTGCTTTACCCTTAGCGGGTGTCGTAGCTGCTGGTGCTGGTGCTGGTGAGGCTAGTGAGCGGGCGCGTGCTTACGGTGCTACCGAAGACGAACGTAATACTGCTGCCCTTAAAGGTACGCTTATTGGCGCTTCAGAGTTACTTCCTCTGGGTAGGCTGTCCAAAGCATTTAAACTTCCGGGATTAACTGCGGCACTAGATAAGCTCGGCCCCAAGGCTGTAGAAAGTATTGGCAGTCGTGTACGTAATGCAGGAGTTACGGGATTAGCCGAAGGCGCACAGGAAGGCGCAGCCGCAATCCTACAGAACCTTACCGAACAGGGCTACAACCCAGAACAAGTTCTAGTAGATACTGGCGTGTTGGAAGAAGCCGCTATTGGCGGTGGTGCGGGTGCAATACTCCAAGCCCTAGCAGACGTTTTTATAAAAGGTAAAGAGCGCGGTACCCCTAAAGATGGTTCTATCCCCGCCGAAACTACTGAGGAGGTAGACGCTGCTATTGCTGCCGCACAGGTAGATTTAAACGCCGCTGCTGCTGAAGATGCCGAGAGGCTCGGTGCTAATCAGGATGAAACAAAGGAAGTTACCGCTGAAGAAGCAGGTGTGACTGAAGCTGACCTAGCTGCCCTAGAAACTGAAGAGGCAGCGGTAACTACAATAGAACCTGTTGCAGAAGTCGAAACGCCCGTTACTACCGACCCTGACACAGAGTCTTTTAACGCACTAGTAACCAAGGCAAAGGAAACTGATGTAGATGTAGTTGCGGAACTATCCCTTTTCTCGGATGATCTTGAATCAGGTAAAATAACCCGAGCACAAGCCCTCGCAGAGGTAAACACCTTAGTAGATGCAAAGATAGAGGCGGGAGGGACTAACCCAGCCGTTGTAGAAGAAGCTGCCCCTGTAGCTGTAGAAGAAGCTGCCCCTGTAGCTGTAGAAGAAGCTGCCCCTGTAGCTGTAGAAGAAGCTGCCGTAGAAGAGACTGCCGTAGAAAAGAGTATATCTCGGGCTATGGGCACGCTAACTGGGGATGCCCCCAAAAATAAAGCCCCCGCCCTTTACACTAAAGAAGGAGAGCTAACTCCCTACGGGCAAGAACAATCCGCACTCAAAAAACAGACTAAAAAAGAAGAAGAAAACCTTAGAGAGGACAAACCTTTATCCCCCGAAGCCGAGCTTGCCGATAGGGCAGCAGCCGTAGGTATAGACTACAAGGCTATGAAGGTAAACTTAACAACGAATAAGACAAAAGAAAGAACCCGTAAACTTAAAGCTAACGAGGCGCGGGCTGAGATACAAAGAGAAGTAGAAGTGCTTGAGGCTAAAGCCACTACTGACCAAAAGTTCCTAGCGGAAAACATTCCCGTGGTTAACAAAGCTATTACTGTACAGGAGGGAACTGGTATCGGTACTAAGGCAGACAAGCCAGCCGATGCTGTAGCTGTAGTGGATGATAAGTTTGTAAAGAGTATAGGACTTACAGGCAGGAACGCTACGTTCGGGCAGGCTATCGTGTCTAGGTTTGGTCAGGATAGTGATAATACTGTTTCCAACTTCGAGTTGGCCAAGACGTTAAAATCTGCAAACGATGCCACTCAAGCTACCTACGACACTGCCTTTGAGACTATAGAACTACGAGAAAGCAAGAAGCCCCAAAGCAAGCAACTGGGCAGTGCCGCCATAAAGAAAGAAGCACAGGAGTCTATTACAGGTAGGTTGCTCCTAGATAAGAAAGGCCAAGAGTACGTAAACAAGTACACAGGTAAAAAAGCCAAAGAAGCCCCAGCCCCCAGCCCTGCTACATCTGATATAAAAGATGAAGTAATTCTCAAGAAAGAGGGTAAGCTGCCTGAGAAAAAACCGGAAGTTAGTGACGCGGAAACGACTCTTATAGACGCCGTGGACGATATGCAAGCAATTGCAAGCGCAAAGAAAGATGCTGAAGGCAAAGATAGTCAGGAAGCTGCTACTCCCGATTCCGATATTGATGTATTGGATTCCTTACAGGACGATATAGACGCGACGTTGTCGGTACTAAATAGCGATAGGTCTCTCCTGCCCAATAAGGCCGTAGAAGCGTTAGATGGCGTGGTAACCCCCTCGATCAAAGCTCTATTAAGAAAAGGTGATTTGCGCGGAGCCTTGAGGCTAGTTAGTGGCCAAGCCAACGACATGCGTACTAAGCAGATTGCCCGTGTTCTATCCGAAGCTGTAGGCGATTCTAAAGTCAAGTTCGTTAAGGGAGAAAACTCTTTTGTTTCTGCTAATGGTACAGTCAATTTAGCGGAAGGCCCAGAGGTGTTTATTCATACGCTGTTACACGAAGCCACGCACAACGTAGTTGATAGCACTCTAGCCAACCCCTCGCACCCCATGACTAAGCAGCTTACAAAGCTGTATAACGAAGTAAAGCCCTTGCTAGATAGCGCATACGGCACTTCTAACGTGAAAGAATTCGTGGCTGAGGCACTGGGCAACAGCAAGTTCCAACAAAAACTAGCGGGTATGAACCCCGATGGATCACCTGTTAACGCGTTAGAGCGATTCTTTAGGCCCATAGTAAACCTAATAAACAGTTTGCTAGGTAGAAGTACCAAGCCTCTGGGTTCGGCATTAGATATAGTGGATCAAACCGTAATAGCTTTCCTAGCAACTTCCCCTGACACGCGGGGTGCAGGTTCTACCTACGCTAACGCTACGCGTGATGGGGCTAAAAAGATAATAAATGAGCTGGGTCTCGTACAGAAAAGTTTTGCTCCCCCCACCAAGAAGTTTAAAGATGAGTTTGGTGTGGACGGCGGGTCTTTCTTGGATAGTATTGGTAACAGCATTTCAAACTTCGCTACTAAGTTAGAAGTGTTGCGACTATTAGATAGTCAAGCTGCGGGAGACGTGGCAAAAGCTAAGGGCTATGGCGACCTAGGCACTAGCCTACACAAGCTAATACAAACTCTACGTGGCAAAGCAGGTGAGAAGGATCAGATAATTACTGCGCGTGTTGAGAAGGCTGCTAAGTGGGCTATAGCTAATCCAGAGAAGCAAAAGATAATGGATCGGTTGATTTATTCCCGAGACCACGGCGCTACTATTCATCAAGTAGACCCTACTATAGGTACTACGACAGACCCCCTCGCTGCCAAACAAAAGTATGGTTCCAGCGATGCCTTTGGTGTGTGGGAAGCTCAACGGGCCGATTGGGATGCCCTAGGCAAGAATGGGCAAGACGCCTACTTACATATCCGAGATACGTACAAGATACAGTACGAGCAAATGAAGAAGGTTATCACTGGCCGTATGGTCGAGGTGCTAGGCAAGGAAGAAGCGGATAGACTTTCCAAAACTGTGTTTGACAAGATGTTCGATAAATCTGCCTTGGATGTTTACTTCCCCTTGGTACGTGAAGGTAAGTTTAAGCTGTCGTATACACCTGCCGAGACTGGGTCACCCCGAGATGACAAAGACAACTACGTAGTAGAGATGTACGAGAGTAAGAAAGATCGAGATAAAGGGAAGTTCTTAGCTAAGAAGGCTGGAGCTACGAACATGAGGACAACTGATGGGGAACTAAACGCTAGAGACTACAAAAATAATGCTCCCCCTAACTCGTTTGTAAGAGACATATTAAGCTCCCTAGAGAAAAGGGGGGTAGCTGAGGAAGTACAAAATGAAGTTATGAACTTGTTCATAGACTCTCTCCCTGAAACATCTTTCGCTAAGTCTTTTAAAAACAGGACAGGCGTAGAAGGGTACAAGCACGATGCTATTTATTCTATGCGAGCCAAAGCCTTTGACCTATCTCGCCAAGTAGTAAGAATAGACTATGGCGGACGTATACGGGCTAAGGTGGACGAAATAGAAACTATGGCGGCGGAGCTGGCGGTGAACAACCCTAACTCTACCACCACCTCGGCTATTGGCGAAGACCTCAAAGCACGGGCGGATTTTGCTCTTAACGGTGCAGACAACAAAACTTTAGAAGGTGTCGTAAAGAACGCTAACCAGTTGGCCTTTATCTACACCATAGGATTTAACGCCTCCTCTGCTATTGTTAACCTTAGTCAACTACCCTTGTTTGTTGCTCCCATGTTGGGCGCAGAGTTTGGACATATTAAAACAGGTAAGGCTATGACTAAGGCTATGGCTGCGGTTACGTCCTCCGGTAACGCAATAGATAGTTATTTCGACATAACAGAAACTGCTGATGGGGATATTGCTTACAACCTAAAAGAGGGCTTAGACCCAAAAATAGCAGAGGAATACGGGCCACTAGTAGATTTAATAACCCTAGCCTCAGAGAGATCATACCTTACACAATCTTACCTAGCAGATGCGGTAGGACTAGAAGAGGGTACGCAGACTTTCGCGGGCCTAGACTGGCTAAAAGAAAAGACGGGCATGAAAAAGTCCTACAAGGTAAACCGTGGTAACGTAGCTGAAAAAGGTATGAACACTGTATCTGCTGCTTCTGCGATCATGTTTAACGCGGGAGAGAGGTTTAACCGCCAAGTGACCCTGCTTACTTCTTATAACCTAAAACTAGAGACCATTCAGGCTAGAGAGATTAAGAAGCCCAAAGACCAACAGCTAACTACTAAGGCTATGAGAGACGAGGCTTCCGAAGCCGCTCTATACATGTCTCAGCAATACAACGGTGGTGCAGTACTTGAAACAGGGTCTAGGATATCTTCTCAATCGTATGGTCGTGTAGCGTTTATGTACAAGAACTACGGCCTGCGTATGTACGCCACTATGTTCCAAACGGGTAAAACAGCCCTAGACTTGCAATTCAATGCTCCTAAGAACGAAACTGCTGCTCAGAAAGAAGATCGTTTGCAGCGTAAGAAGGTAGCTTGGGCGCAGTTAAGAGCAATACACCTATCGTCTCTTTTGATAGCGGGAGTAGCAGGTATGCCTCTATACGGCGCGGTCTCCGCTATCCTAGACTTAGCCTTAGACGACGACGAAGAAGATGCGGATACCGTAGTTCGCAAATACCTCAGCGAATACTGGTTCAAAGGGCCATTGGTAGACGCCCTAGGAGTTGACTTCTCAAAACGTGTTAGGCTAAACAGCTTGTTGTTCGAGGCAAACAGGTACGCTAGAGACCCCTCTATAGAAGAGTCTCTAGGGCATCACCTTGGTGGCCCTGCATTTAGTACAGGTAAGCGACTTATGCGTGCTTACGACGACTTCTCAGAGGGGGAAATAGAGCGCGGCTTAGAGAGTGCGCTTCCGGGGGGTCTTACAAACATGTTAAGGAATAGTCCATTAGGTCGGTTCTACAAAGACGAAGCTATGGAGACTAGGCGTGGAGATGTTATATACGACGACCTTACCGCAGGTGACTTCTTCGCGGGCATGGTTGGATTTCCTCCTACGGGGTACACGTTTGCTCAAGAGCAATCTAACGTAGAACAGAAAATAGACAGGGCTGTTTCGGAGAAGCGGTCTAAGTTACTGAAACAGTACTACGTAGCTCGCAGGCAGGGTAACTATCCTGAGACTCGTGAGGTAGTAAAGGAGATACGGGAGTTCGGTAAACGGCACCCATCAGCGCGTATAGGGTACGACACTTTAAAGAAGTCTTACAAAGGTCACCAACGTACCACAGCTAAGATGCACAACGGCACAACGCTTAGTCCCTTGATGAAGCAGGTATTGGAGCAAGAGCGTAAGAACTACGACACCTCTGGATTGTTTGACTAAAAAAAACTCCCTGCCGCCTCGGAAACGAACAGGGAGAAAAGGGCAAACTATTACAGGGTACGCCAGATACGTATCCCTAACTTGTTATCTTGTATTATAACTCTAATTTCCAACTGCCAACACTTTAGTTTAAATATATTTTTACACTGTGCTATGGCCTTTTTTGTGTTTATGCACGGTATAAAGACTGAGGCACCTATCACCATATTGCCCCAGTTAACCGCTATCTTTACCCCGTCAGGGTCAAGGTCATCTATCCTAAGCATCTTCAGTAACATCTATCGGGGAGTTAGAGCAGTCCACACAGATTACACGAGTCGGGGGTAGCTGCGTAGAAGTACCTCTAGTAAGGCGCATAGTCATATCCTTGGCACCCATATGCTTAATAAGCTCTTCCTTAAACGAGCTATAATTCAAATCCTGCTTCCCACACCACGCTTTCAGGGGCTTAGGAGTAAGGTATAGCTTCTTAACGTCTGTCTCGTATCTACCTACTAACCGCACCCTAGGATCGACTTCTGGGATTACCAATTCGTCTAACCCATTGTCTTGCCCCCCACGAAGATCATCAGTGCTACGTATTTTAAGCACGCTACCCCAGTTCTCGTGTAGGTAGTTGTTTAACGTTTCCTGTACAGAAGAACCCATCTCACTGACATTACGTAGATTTTCTTTGAGTAATCCTAGCGCGTACTTCATAAGGTTCTTGGTGTCGTACATTATAAGCCCTAGTCTTCTGGCGATCATTGCTCCTGTTATAGTACACGCTACCCCCGCCGACCAAAAACGGTTCTCAGCTTTAAGTCCCGCTTCTTTATCTATGGCTTGCTGTACGCGGGTTAGAAGAGTTCTAACCTCTTCTATGTTATTAATTACGTACTGTATGTAGATAGTACCCGCATGGCCGTAGAGGTTCTCCGCAGCATAGGCATGATCATCTGTAAGATGTTTAGTCTTGGATTCGTCAAAAAGTTTCTTCGCCTTAGTTTCTAGCATCCGCTGTGCCTCTGCTTTCGGCATAGCCTTAGCCAAACTAACCTTCTCAATAATGCTAGTGTTGCCAGTAGTAACTGTCAGCAGACTCCAAGGCTCTCCCCTAGCACGTTCTGTGTTACCGCCACCTGCCATACGATTTTTCTGTCTGCCCCCAGATAGCTGGTAGATCATGTCAGATAGTTCATCTGCTTTGGCGTTGGTCATCTCATCAATGTACAAGGGTAGGTTGTGATATACCTCACCACGTAACATCCTAGAGTTCTGAGTATCGTTCTTCTCTATCACTAGCTCTTTAGGCTTGCCCCACACTGAAGCCCCTACGTACATAGCAGTGGTTTTACCTAGGCCGGATTCGGTACTGTGTACGTGAAATCCAGAACATGCTATAGGAGACAGCGCCATCAAGGGAGAACCGAAACTCGTGGCTACGATGTACTGGTGCAACTCGAACCCATCACGGTTATAAAAGTTAACCATGTCCTTCCATTCTTCCATCGTGCCTTTAGGTTTGAACATGTGGAACAAATCCCTTGTGGGGGTAGACGGAGGGTTACCTTCTACCCTATCCCCAAATATCTCCTTGTCTCCAAGTACGAAAGACTCAAAGTCGTCCCCAGTCCAGCCGAACTGCCTACGGGCGTGCTGCGTAGCGGTTGTTGCCTGTAACTCGTTAACCCACCTAGTCGTATAGTTCATAATGTCATCCATCCTAGTAACAGCTACCCCGTGCATAGCCATATGTTTACGGAACTCATCCTTAGAGGTAACGGCTGTAAGTGGCACGGTGAACTCTCTTACACCATCTATGGGCAGGTGGAGGCGCATAACTATACCCTCACCAGATTCGACATCTTGTACGCGCTTAACTACGTATAGGTCGTTATGGTAGACCAGCTTCTCATCTATATCGCCGTCTTCTGTCTTGGAGCGAGTGTATACGCCCCCAGTAGCCCCACGAAAATAAGGCTTAGGGTACGGGGGTATGTTGTATGTCTCGCTGCCGCCAGACTCTGTTCCCGCAGAGACCACGTTATCTTCTTCTTCCGCTTCTTTTATGCGTTGCCCTAGGGTAATAGGTGAACCGATCTTGCCCCAGTGCTTACAATCCGTACATACATCAGGTCTATTGTCATTGAACGTATCACACCTGTGAACATGTTTGGTGGTGTCATACTTGCTGTCTGTCTCAGCAGCATCGTACCCATCGTAGCCCTTGGATATTTTATGTGCGCCTTCACGCCCACCGTCCACACAGTGCTTAATAATAGATACAGCATCGAACCACAGAGGCTCACTAACTTCGTTGGGGTTCATCATTACGTGTGCTATCTGGGCACACCCATCGCCTCTACTAGACTTGGCTATGATGTCCTTAAAGTAGTTTTCTTTATTGTTGTGCATACCCTGAACTGCGGCGCTAAACTCTTCGACCATAGTTCGTTCGGGCACTGGTATCGGATCATTACCAAGTAGTTCAGAGAACGTGTCAAAGTTAATTCGGGCTTGCTCTGCGCTACCGAAGTACGTGACCTTAGTAGGGGGAGTAGTCTTATAGTTATGCGTGGAAGGTATACGTAATATCCTAGCTGCATCAGATGTCACTGCGTTATCACATACAAGACCATGAACCTTAGTCATAGCTTTTAAGCGAGCTGCTACGGGGTACCAATCGTCGAATACAACAGGCTCAGATAGTTGCCAGTGTACGTGTACACCACGGCCAGAGTTAATAAGCACTGGCATAGGTAACTTTAGAGTTTTGCAGAAACCTTGTAGAGCTACTAACGCTTCTTCTTGAGTAGCGTAACCCTTGTCTTCCTCTGCTTTAATATCTCCACAGTCTATATCAAGAAAGAACGACTGTAACTTGTGTACGTTCGTAACCTTACGAGAAGTGGCTTCTTTAAATGTTGCGAGAGCAAAATAGCAATCATAGCCCTCTGTATCTAGTTCGTCCGCTTTATCTATTACCTGATCTATGGTCTGATAAAACTTCTGTTGGATGCGCTCATTTTTTTTATTATGCGCCCAAATACAGTAGGAACCGCTGTCGGCTAATGCCCTCTGCAAGAATGATCTAGTATTCATATTTGCATCCGAGAGAGTAAAAAATAATGTAGCTAAGGCACGTATGCACCCTAGCTACGGGGTATTGCTTGGCAGAGTATCAGCCGTCCCAGTCGTCTACAATAGACGCTAGGTTTTTGTCTTCTTCTTTTGGTGCTACTGACTTCTTCTTAGCTGCCTTCTTAGGTTGTTCTACGGCAGCAACTTCCTCTGCCATGTCATCTCCAAACAAGTCATCAGATACTACAGCAGGTTCTTGATCAGAGTTAACTTGTGCTGAAGCTACGTTAGCAGTGAGGGTCTCAAAAGGATTGGCGCTATCCATCTCAAACCCATCTGCTACTACACCGAACGGTGAAGCGGCTTCCATAGGTAGGTACTTGATAACCTGTACAGCTTTCAAACGGACAGATACACCCGCATCACGCATGTTGTAAGGGTAGAAGGTAACAGCTACGTTGGCAGTACTGCCTGTAGTTAGCTTAAAGTCTTCTGGTAACGGTTTACTCTTAGCATCGAACTGCTTGGGAGGATTGGTAGCATCTTTACCATAGGCAGCTTTCAATACAGCTTTACCTATGAAGGTACCATCTTCTTGCTTTTCAAACGGGAAGTCGATCTTTTCAGGCCAACCTTTCTCTTTACCCTTCTGGTAAGCGGCATCCATATGCCCGTACAGGGCTTTAGCTTGGTCTTTATCCATGCGGAACTTAGTCTCGTACTTAGCGCCATCGTCAAACGGATCACAGGGTACGCTCTTACCATTTTCTCCAGCCGTCTGATCAAACTTATATGGCTGGTTGATTCGGGGGTAAAGTATTTCTACGTTCTCAATAATATAACTCATGTTAACTTCCTTTGCTATTTGCGTTTAATTCAAAGCCTTCTACTGCTGAGAATGGAGATGTAGGTTCCGCAGACACGGTAAAACTTATTGCCTTAATTGTGTCGGGGTGGTTCTTTAGATCTGAAACCTTGGTTATCTCGTCTTCATCCAATGCTCGTATCGGCTTAAAATAAAGTTTAGGGATCGAACTTCTCTCATCAAAATATACTCGCGTTACTATGCGAGTTGCTACAGAACCTCTACTAGACAAAAACTTAACATAGTCTTGCATCGGCATGTGTCCATTGTTACCCCTACCGTATATGGATGTGGCGGGTAACTGTAATTGGTATACCTTATCTAACTGATCTACAAACACTACAGCTAGACGTTGGGCAAACCTACAAGCTCGACCTTGGTTGCCGCCTGACCCACGTATATTCTGTGGGCAATCCATGCAACGAGGCGCTTGCTTATCCTTTTGCGGTACATCTACAGAAGGTCGCTGCGTATCCGATGACCAACACGTTGGTGCTGATGACCTATTAGGGTCATAGGCGTTCTCAAAGTATGAGCGTGATACCGGAGCTGCGTTGACTACTACTAAATCTGTAGAGGGATTTCCTATAATAGAGGTTTCTAAATTATCTACAATAGAAAACTTCCCGCCGTACAAACTAATTCGGCGCACACTACATGTCCTCGTCGAACAAATCGTCAATAACAGCGTCCACTGCTTCGTCTGTATCTGAGCGCACGTCAGAGCAATCTAACGTAGAAAGAACTTTCCTTTCCACGTAACTCTCTACCCTAGCCTCTGACTCTTGCTGGATAGATGGAGCACTAACAACAAAGTCTTCAGTCGGATCACCATTAGCACCACTAGCTAGTAACGAGTTAGTCACATCCGAAATCCTGAATCTGTAAGTAGGCCCAACTTTTATATAGGCAGCGGGAGGTATATGCCCCCTGCGTACCCATGCCCGTATAGTAGATACCGATACTGTAAAGTGCTCGGCCATATCTTCTATAGGTACAAATGCTTCTTTATTTACCATTACTTTTTCCTTACCGCTACCGCGTATTCTGAATCTACGTTAAGACCTCTTGGTACAAGGTCGGGA
>TARA_R110000787_G_scaffold283861_1_pt1 | contig 12635 bp, 4 predicted proteins | sample TARA_R110000787 | Tara Oceans TARA_R110000787 (sample SAMEA4397920) | marine metagenome | biome: Polar Biome; feature: [DCM] deep chlorophyll maximum layer (ENVO:01000326); material: water (ENVO:00002006), including particulate matter (ENVO:01000060) such as... | depth 35 m
GTCAATCTCGTTCTCGTTTGTTTCTTTGCATTTAAAGTCTTCGAGCTTGAAGTATCTAAATTCTTCGGTCATTATTTACAATTTTCCTTTTACATTAAATGTATATGTTTGAGCCATGTCTTGTGCGCTGTGGACTAAAGAACCATATTCATCTTTAGCTTTACCTTTACGATTTTTTGAAGCGTTGAAGTCGTACTGGTCAGGAATAATATTAAACTTGCCATCCTTTAAAGTTTCAAACTTAAACACGCCTGTAGTTGTAAACATTTCAAATACAGGATCAAGCAAAGACTCTTTAACTATATCTGTTAAACTCCTGTCTTTACGCTTAGCTCTATAAAATTCATCAGGGCGTTCTCCGCTTGCCATATCAGGGTAGTCAGAATACGTTATGTAATCTCTATTATCTTCAGCAGCATTTAGCATAGCTTGACGCAATACGTCTTGCTGTTTAGTTCCAAAGTTTTTAACATCAATATCCTTACCAGCACCTTCTAAGCCTAAAGAATTTCCAGCATAAAACTTAGCAAAAGCTAATGCATTCTCAGGCAATAAAGATGTGTTAGTTTTTGAAGTAGCACCAGTAGTATTCTCTGCGGTGCGTCCTTTAGAACTGAAGTCTGGCATCTTAATGCTTGTGTCTGAAAGATCAACTTCAGGAGAAGCAACAGCATCTGCAATTTGATCTATTGTCATGTCTCCTAACATAGATATTTCAGTAGCTTTAGGCTCGGCAGTAGTGCCAGCGGTGTTCTCTGCGGTACGTCCTGCTGAACTAAAGTCAGGCAACTTAACGTCTGATATGTCTGTCTCAGGAGCAGCGTTTGCTTTTGCAACTTCATCTAAAGAACTAAAACCAAAGTCAATGTTCTTAAAATAATCAACAACAGAATCTACAGTTTCAACAACCCTGTTTAAACCTTCTTCAGCTCCTGCTAGTGTCCACGTTTTACCGTCAGCTACAGCTTGTGTTGGGCTAAAGTCTGGAATGTCTACTGTAGTTTCAGAGTTTCTTAAAGAACCTGCGGTGTTCTCTGCTGTTCTTCCTGATCCTCCTAAGTCAGTGCCTAGCATCCTTCTAAGAGCACCTACTCCTTTGCCTACTGATGTTGACACAGCTTCTAAGCCTTCTGTAACTGCTTCTGAACTAGCTTCTAAGCCTTCTGTAACTGCCTCTGAACCAGCGGTGTACGCTTGCTCTACTTGCTCCGCTAACATAGAAGGCTTAGCTGTAGGACTAGGCGCTACTTCAGGTTCTGGCATACTTATAGGAGCTGCTGCTGGTTCTATTATGCCTGCTGCTGAAGGAACATTAATAGTTCTTCCAGCATAGATCATATTAGGATCGCTGATTTCATTGTCAGTAGCAAGCTGCTCTACAGTTGTACCGTGTTGCTTAGCAATATCTGAAAGCGTGTCTCCTGTTTGAATTTCATAAGCACTTACTTGACCGCCTTCTGCAAACTGTGGAAGACCTGTTAGAATATCTTTACGCATCTGCTCTGTTATTTGTAGGCTAGGTACTTCTACAATATCATCATTAGCATCTATAACTTCACGCATTACAACCTTTGCGTCATACTTCGCAGCAAATCCATTTAAGATGTTAATGTATTCTTTGTCATAGCGTCTAAGTATTCCAGAAACATCTTCAATTGCATCCCCATATCTAGCAACCTGTTGCTGCCCTGTTGTTAATGCTAGAGTATCATAGCCTCCTTTAGCTGCTTCAATCAAAGACCTTTTCATTGTCAGTTGCTGCCACCCTGAAGACTTGCGCTGTTTAAACGGAACTGCGTCTACTGGCACTTTTGTTAGTTCATCAACATCATCAAAAGGACTTCTAACACCGTACAATGCTTCTACTTCATTATCTACTTCAGCAAGTAACCTATCTACTTCATCAAATCTTAGCTTTTCATCCGGTGTCAGCTCCCTCATTAGTTCCAGTTCTTCCAACATAACAAACTCAGATTCCAGCTCTTGTTGTTGTTTAAGTAAGTTTTCTTCCTTTACACTAGCCTCTTCTCGTAATACTTTTTTGCTCTCATCAGTATTCCTGTCACGATATTTAAACTGGCTTCCTTGTTTATGCACATCACTTTGAGCTTCATCAATTAAAAGAATTTTCTTTCCATCAGCCGAAACAATATCTGAAAAACGAACATGCGCTAAAATATTTTCTTGATCTTCAGGAAAATGTTCAGGATGTCTATAAGGCTCTAAACCAGACTGCTTGTCTTTTGGTAGTTTTAAAACAACTTCTCTATAGTTCTCAGTAGAGTTACCGTCCCACGTATATTCTTTATGAATAGGCTTTGTACCAAAATCTGCGTCCATTCCTTTTAACATAGTAGCTTCGTCTGCAACTGTACCGAAATCTAACTTTCCCGGAATGTCCTTTCCTACAGCTTCTTCAACATCTAGTCGATTAGCAGCTAAGAAACTCACCACTTCATCTTTAGTAGTTTTAGGCTTACCTTTAAACTCACTTAAAAATCCTGTCCACTCTAGTTCATCTTGTTGCACATTTATTTTTTTAGATGTTAGTTCATTAATAAACTCGTCACCAGTTCCCTTAGTTCTAGACATGGACTGTGCAGCCTTTTCAGCATAGCTAAAGAAACCGCTGTCTCCTTTAGGAGAAAAAGCTTTAGTTAATACTTTTGCTGCTACACCACCAATGTTAAAAGTTTGTCTTTTATCACTAATATCAAAAGAACTTCCTGCGCTTTTAAACTGTTCAGGTTTAAACAAGATATAAGAATACTCAGATTCATTTTCAAGTACAGACTCTACAGTGTTTTTATACTTAATAGAATCATAGCCTGCTTCTGTAAGGAAACTTTGAAGTTCTTTAGAGAGTTCGGCTTGTTGTAGTTCCATTCGCATCTTATCAGTAATGACTTCTCGCATTTCATCTATAGACTCTGCGCCTCTGATGTTATCAAACATTTCTATTTTATATTCTGCAAGGTCTTGTGCTTGATTTTTAAGCATTTCAAAAACTTTAAATCTTTCGTTAGTTAACTTTGATCCAAAAGAATTTATAATTTCATCTTCAAAGTCTGCACCTAAAAGAATATCCATCGGCCCCCAGTACCCAAAGTCTTGCTCTACGACTAAAGGATTTTTAACATTTATATATCCTGAAGTTGTGGAGATGGAAGGCATAGAATAGTTCTTGCCGTTCTGGTCGCTTTGTTTTTGAAGCAGCTTTAATTCATTTTCAAAGAAAGAATCTATTTCTCCTTGATTAATTTTCCTGTTTAACTGTAGCTGTGATATTGCTTTTTCTTTGTTTAAATGTCGCGCAGCAATAAGGTTAGCCTGCCCAGTAGTTCCAACATGCACACCTGTTTCTCTTGCTAAAGCAAAAGCAATTTCAAAATCTGTCTCGCCATAAGATACAACAGTGCGGTGCTGTAGATTCTTTTCTTGTGAGGTACTTAAAAACTCTTCAGTATTTAAAAGTCTTCTATCTGAAGGCATGTTTTGTTTTACTTGAGCACTAATTCCGGGCAACTCAGTAAGCAGACTTTCTAAGTCTTCTCCTTGTTGACTTAACTTAGCTATCTGTATCTTTGCAGCTTTCTCTAAACCTGCTGTGTTTAAATGTGAAGCTTCTGGTTCTTCTCTCAATCGAGTACTAAAGTAATTGACAAGCCTATCCATTCCTTCAACATCAGGTGTAAACTCAATAGGCTCGTCTAACAATAGAGCTTTATTAATTTTAACATCGTCAAGCATTAGAGAAAGCTCTTCAAACAGAACACCATCTGCATCAGCTTCTTGATTTTTAATTTTAGAAGTTGGAGAACTAGACAGTATATTTTTAACTGCATCCTCTACGTACACTTTCTGAGCTGCTGGATCAAAAAACATTCCGTCAGGGTCTACATATACCTCTTGTTTCTTATTGACTACTTTGTTCTGAATGTTTTTAGCCAGCTCACCCACTACTTTAGGTTGTAGTAAACCATCTGTAGAAGAATTAATAAGCGTAGCTAAACCTTTTGCTGCTGCGCCTCCAATGTTAAAGCCCTGTCTTTGAATTTTAAAAGGGTTGTCTTCATCCATAAAAGCAGAACCTGCTTCATAGCTATAAGGAAGGCCAGAAACTTTATTTATTCTTTCATCAGGCTCGGCTGGAGCATTAGGAACATCAACAGTTCCACCTTTTTCAAACGAGCTTCGACCAGCATCATTTTTAAACTGTGGCACTAGGGCATCTTTTAAGTCTTTATCTAACTCTCGTAAGTTTTTTCTATACTTTTTCATTTCCTCCCTACCTAAAACAGTAGTGCCGATGGCATATCCCGGAAGTTTTTGACCTAAAGTTTCTATAATTCTTCCTGAAAGTAAATTAGATACATCTCCTACAATAGGCCCAGTTAAAGGCAACAAGGCGGTTGTAGCATTCTGATTAAACATAGAGCTTTTTTGTGAGCGCACAATTGAATCAGGGACATAACCAAAGCCGCCCCAACGAGCAATAGCTTTTATTCTAGCTTCAGAAGGGCTTACACGGCTTTCACTTTCTCCGCGACTACGCGCCCAATTAGCCCAACGAGCTGTCTCAGTCATTAAGATAGCAGCCATTGCAGTCTTAGCTGTGTTTCGTACAGGGTCTTTGTATAAGCCTTTTGCTGCGCCCTTTAAAACAGTGTTTGTAAAAGCAGCAGGGTAACCTAGTAGCTGAAAGAAAACAGAGGTCGTGGGCTTAGAGTGCCACATAGGCTTCTGTCCTGACTGCGCGGTAGGCTGTAGGATAATAGAATTAGAGTAACGCGCTGCACCGTTACTTATGTTTTGATTAAATTCATCTGAAGTTTTAGAGCCATTTCGTATCCATGCTACGCCTTGTTCAGCGTCAACACCTGCATCGTTTAACTCGCCTAGTATAGTTTTTGTCTTACGAGTTTCTGGCAATCCAGCTTGCTTTGAAAGAAATTCTAGGTTTTCTTTAATCATGTTTCGACCTGAGACATACGAAACTCGCTGTACAAATTTAGTCCACTGGTCTAAAAATATTCCTCTAAAGAATAAGTTGTTAGCTTTTTGCATTGACTCATTAACAATATCATTACCACCTAAACGATTTCCTAACTGGCTCTCAGCTTGATTAATAGCAGTTCCAACCCGCTGCATTTCGCGGTGTGCTTCCATAGCAGTTAAGTTGTGGTTTGTGCGTAGCTTTGTGTGCATGTCACCTGTGATTGTTTTAAACGAAATCTCTAAAGCTTCTGCAAAACCTTTTACAGAATTAACAACTCCTGCTCTAGACATATTAATAATTGGCTCAGTAACACTACTTAGCGTAGCGCCCGGAAGAAGCGCAACACGGGTAGCAAGACTATATATATCAGATACGTTCTGAACGCCATCACTGTAGCGTTCTAGATTTTCACCCGTAGTAACGCGATAAAGATCAACTAGGCTTTGTTTATCTTTACGAGTTAACGAAGCTCCAGAACTTTGCATTTCTTTATCTATTGTCTTAACCCACTTATTAATAAACTGTTCTTCGTTTGTAACACCTAACACTTTAACTTTAGCTAAGCCTATCCCTGCTTGATGGTTGTAACTCATAATACTGCTTAATAAATCAGTATCTAAAAAGTCTACAAAGTCAGCGTCATTTAAATTTTCAAATGATCTTGTAGTAGAAAAGAAATGACCAGCACTTCCGCTGTTCAATTGATTCTGTTTGTCTAACATTGATTCTACAATAGACCTAGCTTCGTCCATATTAGAAGCTTCTTTATTTTTTACTAATAGGGCTGCAAATTCTTCTTGTCTATCAGCAATTGCTTTCCTATCCCAGTTACGCGGGATATAGTTTTCAACATTGTGCTGTATAACTTTGTTTTTCTTTAACAGCTTACCTACTTTTTTAAACTGTGCTTTAATTTTTTCTGCGGCAAGGTCAATTTGCTTGTCTCCAGAAGCAACCCCGCGTATAGCGGCATTCAAAGCAGTGTTAACTTTTTCACTTAGGTCTCCAGTAAGCGCGTTTAATGCAAAAGGCTCTATAGTCTCTCTATAAGAAGTTGTAAGCTCTGACGAATATCGTGTAGCTACTTCAGAAAAATCTGCGCCTACAAGAGAATCTGTTGTTGTCCATTTCTGATCAAAACGATGACTAAGAGCAGATCGCAAACTAGCTGCTGTCTTAGAGAAAGGTACAAAGGCGCTCAACATTCCGGGCGCTTGACCCACGGCTTTGCCTACTAAATTAGTACCTACGCGGTATATATCAAAAGCTAATTTGTTTCTAACTTCTAGTCCATTGTCTCCTGTTTTAATAGACTGATACATAATATCTGTAAGGTCATCTACTGATTGCTGACCACCGCCAATAGCCCCTATAAAATCATATTGGTTTAAAACAGACTTAATGTCATCCCACTGCAAATCTTCACCAGCTTCCCAACGCTTTCCTAAATCCTTTAAGATATCATCAATAGGTTTTTTTGGTAGAACTCCAGTGGTTGTAACTTTTTCTAAAAGCTTTATGCCATCTTTTTCTTGTAGTGGTGCTACTTTTTCAATGTCTAAACTCTTTTGAAGTTTTTTAGCTGCGTATTTATCTATGCCAGCTTTAACGCCATAGCCAGCCGCCGCTCCTATTCCTACAGCAAGAGCAGTAGAACCTAAACTGTACTCAAGTTGCTCACCTGTCTGCATGTTTAAAGCTTGACGAGCTACATCATCAGTGCCTGCAAAAGCAGCAGCATAAGCGCCAGCACCTTTCTTAGTAGATGTTATAGCTGCTGTTTTTTCTAGTGCTTTCTTAAATGCAAGACGAGCTGCGGTCTGTGTACCAGCAACAGCAGCAGCACTACCACCTCCTGAAAATAACATGCTTGCAAAAAGAGGAACAGTTTCAAAGTTAGCAATTAAATCTATGCCGTAATCTTTTATAAACGTAGCATGCTCACTTAGACCTGTAATAGATACTTTATCAAAATCTGATTTAAGGTCTATGTATGCTTTCTTTTCTGCGTCTGACCAGTCTCCAGCTTCTAGTGCTTTATTTACTTTACTGCTTATACGTAAGGTGTCATCGCGCAACATTTCAACAGGCCCATCATCTGCTATAGAAGCCGGATCAGCAAGCGAACTTATGAAAGATTTGTTTCTGCTCAATGCTTCCATAACAAGAGAATAGTTTTTTTGAGTAGCTTCGCTGTTCTCAAAGTCTGTTACAGTTTGCATGCTTTCTGTAGCTTGCTGTTCATTTGCTCCTGTCATGCCTGCAAAAGGATTAAACTCGTCTATTCTTTTTTGCTCAGTTATGCCTATCTGTCTAAGTTGTTTAGCAAGTTCGTCTGACATTTTTACTCTCCGTATTTATTCATGTAAGCTGAGTAAAGACTGTTTAGTTTTTGTCGGTCACGCTCTACAGCACCAGTAGGCACTGTAACGCCTCTACTGTTGCGGCCTTTAGAAGCAGCTTGAGAACGCTGTAAAGCTTTATAAGCCTGTGTAACTGCGTTGTATGCCCCTCTTTGAAGTACGTCAGCAGTAGCAGTAGTTCTTCTAGGAGCGCGTGGAAGTTTAGTTAAATCTATTGTTACATTGTCTTCTTTTTCTTTAGGCACAACTATAGCTGCTGGTTTAACAGGAGCAGGCGCTACTTTTGTTACTGGTGTTATAGGTACATCTGGGGCGGGTGTAGTTCCAATCTTTTCGTCACGCTCTTGTTGTAAGGTTGCATTGTATTGTGTTATTTTGTCTCTAAACTTAACTAAAGGACTATCTGGGTCTCTGTTAATTACTTTATTCATTGCTTTAATAATTAAATTATCATCACCTAGTTTAGTAGTGTCCATAGCATCATTATTATTAAATACTGAATTGTATGCATTAGCTACATTTGGCGAATAGTAGCTGCCTTTAGTAAACATGTTTTCTGTAACATCAAAGTAGTGCGCTTCTGCTGCTATCTGTGTAGCTTGTATAGAAGGAATACCAAATTTACTAGTTAAAGTTCTAGCTGTAACATACATTTTTCCAAAAATAGCTTTTTGTGCGTATGCTATTTGTTTATCTGTCGGGTCTTTTGGGACTATAGCGTTTATATAGTTACCCATTTCGGTTCTTTGATCCTCTGTATATAAAGATAATACTGATGTTTGAATCTGTCCTACCCTCTCGTCTGGAAGGCCAGCAACAACCTTATCAATATTCCTATTTACTACGGCACCACTAATGCTTTTTCCATGTATGTCAGTGTATGATGTAACACCTCCTTGAGTTACTGGTATTGCTGTTACAGTTTGTGGATCGCCATTTACATCAATTATTTTTACATCTATTGGTGTGCCTGCTACAGGAGGAGCGGAAGCAAAATTTCTTGCTGCTAAAGTATTTTTGCCAAATAGATGTGTTGCACTGTCATTTAGTTCTTTAAGGATTTCTAGTCTTGTTGTAAAATCAAGCGAAGTTGATTCTTTAAGTATAGACATGTTGCTTTCTTTTACTTGCCCACTACCAATGCTTCCGGTAGGAGATGTTGCAGCTATCTCTGTTTCTTCATCAATGTTCTGTGGGTTTCCTTCATTCCTTCCTGAAAAGAAGTTAACCATTGGCATAGTAAACATCTCTGTTAAGTTAGTTGCTCTGCCTTTTAACATCTCATTTTTGTAACCTTGACTTTTATCTGTTGCTTTTATTCGCCCTAAAAACTCAAGAGCCTCTTTTTCATTCTTTGTTGCAGCAACTTCATACTTCTTTGCAAGACTAAATGTTTGTTCATTGACATAAGATTTCCATTTTTGGCCCGCATACAGTTTTTGTGCTTGCGCGTAGCCCGGAAGATTTACAACATCTAGCGTTGCTTGATCTTGAAAGTACTGCGATACTCCTCCTTTCCCTGCTCTAGCTCCGTTCATTACACCTACACGGCTTTGTGCTTCGCTAACATTAGCTTTAAAAGTTGCATTGTTTCCGTGGAAGTCTTCTATATTATTTAAGAAATCTTCATTTTTATTAGCTACAGTAGCCTTACCTACTGATTTGCCTAGCTCTAATAGATTTGTAAGACCCCAATTAACCACCGCGTCTTTTTTCGCTCTTCTTCTGTTGCTTCTGTTATTATCTCTTTGAACATCGCCAGCTCTTTGTAATAGAGATGAGCCTAATTCCTTTATTGACATTTCTATGCTCCCGCAGTTTTAGACATTAAGCTGTCTGTTTGTTGTTGAGGTGCTTCAGAACGAGAGAGTAAACTATCTAGTTGTGGAAGTTCCGCTAACTCTTGTTTCATTTCTGCGTTTAATATTCCTTCGGGTACAGTGCCAGATTCTTTAGACTGCTGAAATCTTTTAAGCTTGTCTTCAGTTAAAGTAGTTCCCAGTACTGCTTCTTCTTCAACGTCATCATCAGCTTCACTTGAGTAAATTGTCATTGGAATATCTTGACGCTCTGCTAAAGCCATTAACATATAAGTAACAGGCTCAATGAGAAGAAGCATTAAATCAGGGTTCCACTTACCTTCAGATAAACCGTGATATAAAATAACCTGCGTTAAGTCCATCAGCGGTGTACCGTCTGCAATTGTTTCCATTAGCTGTGGGTACACATCTTTAGAAATAAACTTTTCCCAGATAGTCTCTAAAGCTAGTTGAGGGTTTACAAATTCAGGTGGCCGCTCATAAGGAGCTGGATTCTCAGGATCATTTGTTAATGACTGGCCGGGAATAGGACGAGATAATGATGCTTGTTGTTTTGATAATTCTTCTTGAAAACTCATTAGAAGCCACCTCCTGCTGGTTGTTTCCATACAGGAACTTGATACAGGTTATTAATTGCCCCTGCTCCAAAGTTTCCTGAAGGCGTTACAAACCTTTGATCATTAATGTCCATGCCGCCAAACTCAGTTGTTAATGCAGCTTGTTGTGCTACAGTACCAGAACGATAGAACTCTTCTTCAGGTGAAATAGCTTCAGCTAACTTAGTATTTACATATTGATCTGGAGCATTCATAACGCTTTCTATTGGTTTAGTCACTGCATTATTTATTAGATTCTCTTTTGTAAAAGATTCTCTTACTTTAAGTTTGCCTTCTTCAACAATAGAAGACAGATACTCTTTTGTTGCATCTACAGGTCTTTCAAAAAAGCTTACTTTTTCTGTAGGAACTTCTAGTGTATTGAGGTCTATACCACGGTTGTTTAAATTGTAAGGCTTGTCTGTAAGCGGATTTGTAGCTGGAGAAGAAGTTTGAAATTTGTCTGGGCTATAGCCAGTTGGGTTTCCATCTACAGTTACTTCAGATATAATATTTTCTGTAGGAATTTCAGATGCTACTTTATCAAACTTATCAAAGAAACCAGAGCTTTCTGTTATGTTTGCCATTCTACTAGAAAACTGAGTGGTGCTTTTTGCCCATGCAGAATCTCCGGGGCCGAAGAAAGAAGAACTACCACCTGCAAACTGAGTGCCAAACATTTTGTTACTTGCAGTTTGTGCAAAGTTTGAAAGCGTGTTAGTAATTCCACTTGTTAAATTGTTAACAACATTGAAAGGGGTAGAGACTACTTTGCCTACAAAGTTCATTACTGTTCCTACGCCTTTACCGACTGCTCCCATGCTCATCAAGCCTGTAGCTTTTGCAGTGCCTATTACACCTTTTGCCGCAGCAATTTGAGTAGCTGTTGCCCCTGCTGCTTGACCAGCCGCAATAGTTGCTGAACTTGCGGCTGTGCTTGCGGCTGCGGCTGACGCGCCTGACGCTGCTGCTGCTGCTTTTGTCGCGCCCGCTGCTATGGCATTTGCGGTAGCTGCTGACCCTGCTGCCGTTGCTGTTGCTGTAGTAGCAACTTGAGCGGCTGTCTGGCCCGCAATAGCTCCCCATCCTTTAGCTAAAGCTCCTCCAATTCCGGGAAGAATAAACATCATTGCTACTTGACCTAGCACACCTATCTTGCCCATGAACTTGCCAAATTGTTTAAAGGCTTTTTTAATTCCTCTGCCTATAGATTTAAAAGTTTTCTTAATTCCTTTTCCAATGCTTTTAAACAGTCCCATTATGTGTTGCCTCCTGTTACGGCGTTAACAGCACTAAACAACGTAGAGCTAAATTTTGTGCCTGAAGTAAGTTTTTCATTTGAAAGTGCTGTAGAGTAAAGTTGAGCTACTCGTTGTTCTTCGTTCTCATAAGCACTTCGTATATATTGAGCTTCATCCCGCAGTTGTTGCCACACCTGTGTTTGATCTTGAGCTGTTAAGTTGTAGGCGTTTTGAACATTCTGCTGGTTAGCTGCATTAGTAGCTGCTGTTTCAGCAGTATTAGCTGTCCTACGCCACTGTATGTTAGACTGCTCCACAGCTTGAGCGTTTGCTGCATTCCACTGTGCTCGTTGGTTATCTGTTGTTTCATTAAACTTAGATACCTCTGTGTCCATTTGAGCTTGTAGCATGTTGGCTTGTTGTTGGTTACCAGCGTCAATAGCTTTTTGTTTATTAACTTCTGAATTGTTATACTGCGCCATTGAGTTTGATTGCTGAGTGTTGAACTGCTCCATCTGTTGATTTAAACCAGCCATGAATTGATTAGTCTGGTTTTCTGAAGTAGCATTAAATTGTTTAGCTGCATTTGCTGCTGATTGATCTGACAACAATCTTTGTTGCGCCATCTGTTGATCTAATACAACAGCCTGTTGACGGTTGCTAAGATTAGCCATGTCCATTGACAAAAAGTTCTGAGCATTTGTAATTGATAACTTTGTACGTTGATCTGCGTTTGCTAAATCCATTGAAGCTAGTGAGGTAGCGTTCTGCATTGCTGCTTGTTGCTCAGCATTAAAGTCTGTCAGAACCATTGTTTGCATAAACTTACTGTTAGTCAAAGCAACCTGCTGGTCAGCACTAAATTTAGTTAAATCTATGTTTGCATTTACCGAAGCATTTGTAACTGCTCGTTGTTGATCTACGTTTAACTGTGCAACGCCCATCTGCTCTGCAATTTTGGCTTGCGTCAAGTTTGTTTGCATCTTAGTGTTGAGGTTAGCCAGCTCTGTCTGTTGCGCTGCGCTCATGCTTTCTGAGTCAGCTTGATTCAACGCAGACAAATTAGCTAGTCGCATCTGCTGGTCGTTGCCGAGGTTAGCTAAGTCCATCTGCTGCTTGAAGCCAGCATTTTTTCCTAAGAAGTCTGCTGCTATTTGCAACTCAGCCATGCGCTCTTGCTGTACTGCTGACATGTTCTCAGTTTCAGTAGCGTTCATGTACTGCATGTTAGCTAGTTCAACTTGTTGCTCGTTACCTAAGTTCTGAGCAGCCATTGCCTGAACATTCTGTGCATTTGTTTGTGCAGCTTGCTGACGGTTAGCTAAGTTTTGGCTTAGTGTCTGTTGTTGTTGCTGTGCAGTAGTCATTACAGCATCTTGTGTAAACTGGCTCTGCATTGTTTTTAACTGCTGCGACATTTGAGCTGTCTGAGACTCTGAAGTTTGCTCGTTAGCTAAGTTAGCTAGTCGCAGTTGCATGCTCTGTGTAGCTTGTGCAAGATTAGCTTGTTGTTGATTACCTAAATTTTGAGCTGCTGTAGATTGAAGGGCTTGAGCGTTACTCTGAGCCATCGGCATTGCAGACTGAATGATAGAGTTAAACAGCGCATCTCGACC
>TARA_R110000787_G_scaffold57667_28_pt1 | contig 12626 bp, 8 predicted proteins | sample TARA_R110000787 | Tara Oceans TARA_R110000787 (sample SAMEA4397920) | marine metagenome | biome: Polar Biome; feature: [DCM] deep chlorophyll maximum layer (ENVO:01000326); material: water (ENVO:00002006), including particulate matter (ENVO:01000060) such as... | depth 35 m
AACAGTACATCCCTTTGCATGACGTGATTGATGAACGCGCCATCGTGAACGGCATGGTTGGCCTGCATGCCACCGGAGGCTCCACCAATCACACTTTGCATCTGGTCGCGATCGCACGGGCCGCGGGCATCATCATCGACTGGACCGACTTCTCGGATTTATCAGAGGTGGTGCCGCTGTTGTGCCGCATCTATCCCAATGGCAAAGCCGACGTGAATCATTTTCAGGCCGCGGGAGGCTTTGGCTTGCTGACACGCGAGTTGCTCGATGCCGGACTTCTGCATGAAGACGTCTGTACCGTCATGGGCAATGGACTGCGCGCGTACTGCGAAGAACCGTTTCTCAATGACAGCAGCACGCTCGCCTGGCGCCCTGCTCCCACGGTGAGTCTGGACACAGAAGTCCTGCGGCCAAAGACGGAACCCTTTGAGAAGGATGGTGGCCTGCGCCTGCTCAAGGGCAACCTCGGTCGTGCGGTCATCAAGACATCTGCCGTGAAGCCCGAGCATCGCGTGGTCGAAGCACCCGCTAAAGTCTTTCACTCGCAGGAAGATGTGCTGGATGCCTTCAAGCGCGGCGAACTCAATTGCAGCTTTGTTGCGGTGCTGAACTTCCAGGGCCCGCGTGCCAATGGCATGCCAGAACTGCACAAACTCACGCCTGCACTGGGCAGCCTGCAGGATCAGGGATATCAGGTTGCGATGGTCACTGACGGGCGCATGTCAGGCGCGTCCGGAAAATTCCCGGCGGCCATTCATGTGACGCCGGAAAGTCTCTGTGGCGGCGCGCTGTCCAGGCTGCGCGACGGCGACCTGATCAGACTGGACGCTGAAGCGGGAGACCTCAACGTGCTCCTGTCCGATGCAGACTGGTCAGCACGCGAGCCGGTGAGCATTGATCTTTCGCACAACCATGAACTGATCGGGCGAGAACTATTTTCCGGAATGCGCAGCCTGTGTTCCTCCGCCGAAGAAGGCGCCATGAGTTTCGGATGGAACTGACGCATGATGAATATTGATGCAGTGATGAACAACGGACCGGTCATTCCGGTGATTGTGGTGGATGACGCTGCGCAGGCCGTATTACTGGCACGCGCGCTGGTCACTGGCGGCATTCACGTTCTCGAGATCACCTTGCGAACCGCCGCAGGCCTTGATGCTATCCGCAGCGTACGACAGCAGGTTCCCGAAGCCATTGTCGGCGTCGGCACGATCACGCGCGTCGAGGATCTGGATCAGGCAATGGAGGCTGGCGCCCAGTTCGGGGTGAGCCCTGGTTCCACGCCAGAACTTCTTGCCGCAGTGATGAAGAGCCAGCTTCCGTTCCTGCCCGGTGCCATGACGCCCTCCGAGGTACTGAAAGTTCGAGAAGCAGGCTTCACCCGCATGAAACTGTTTCCTGCAGAGCAGGCCGGTGGCGTGCCCATGCTCAAGGCGATGGGCAGCGTGTTTCCCGACGTTCGCTTCTGCCCCACGGGTGGCATCAAAGCCAACAGTGCAGGCGACTATCTGTCACTCAGTAATGTGAGCTGCGTCGGCGGCTCATGGCTGGCACCACTGGATCTGATGCGCGCAGGAAATTGGCAACTCATTACCACCCTGGCCCAGCAAGCACGGGGCCTCCAGTCCTGTTGAACGACTACGCGCAACGCTTACCGCGAAAACTGCGCAGCATCTAAGCCTGTGCTACCGGGTATTCGGCATCTCCATCCAAGAGTCGGATACTCCGATACTGACACTTGCCTTCGCCTCGCTGGAAGATGGTGTTGGCAATCAGCCACACCGCAACAATTCGCTTGGGCATGCCACCGCCGATCGCTTTTTCATAGTCCTGCGACAGGTTTCGCGACTCTTCGAGCCACTGCCCCAGTTCTCGCGGATCGTTACGTATGACCCAGTGCGTCTCGCGGTGCTTCCACCACGCCAAAGGACACTGGAAAATCGTATCCATTGGAAGGCTGGCGCTCCACATCCAGGTCAGATCCAGACCATTGTCGAATTCGACTGCCAGCGACAGGTAGTCGTGGGTGGGTTCTGTGTGCTCTGCCAGCCTGGAAGGCAGTTGCTCGACCATCCAGGACCAGTTCACGGTTGTTTCCGGCGTCAGCGGCACATCCATCGGAAACTGCAGGATGCCCACGTCAGAGCGTGTGTGACAGCAGACCTCGCGCTTGTCATGAGCACCTGGCGAGAAGATCTCGCCTTGCCCGAGTCGCCAGAGATAGTGCCATCCTTGTGGCGGATGCTTGGGTTGCTGCAAACGGGACAAGGCCTCGCTGAACAAGTCTGGATAGGCCTCGCCCGCTGCTTGAAGCGCAGGGACCGGGTCTGCGCGCCATTGAATGATGATGGCCACAAATTCGCCACTCAGGGCCGCGCGCTTTTCCTGAGGGTCGAATGTGCCGTCACGATCCAGGAATTCGCCCGGAGGCTTGGCAACCAGATCTAGACGCCCGCCAGATTCAACGAGGAATGTGCTCGCATGGCCGACGATCTTGTTGGCTGCACCGCTGCCGACCCGATACCAGAGACCCACTTGCGGCCCGAATGCAACGTCGAGAGGACGTGAAGCAAATACCTTCCCGCTGGCGATCAAGGTCACTGCCGCACCTGCGCGCAGATTTAGCCCCGCATCCAGCCAGTCAGCATGCTTTGCACTGACCGCCACCTTGTCGCAACGCAACACATGATCGGACAAAGACGATAAAGCGGCCATGACCCTGGATAGATCCGGCCCGGCCTGGCCAGACCGCTTGACGCGATGCGCGAGACGCGAGGCGATAAAGCGCAGAGATGTGGGAACCGTGGATGGTGCATTTCTAACAGGTTTCATCATCATGATTTGCTCGGCTGATCAGACTTCCACTGGGGGAACCGATCTGCGTCTGGTTCGAAGAGGCGTCTTGCCAAAGGGTGCAGGCAAACCCGTGCTCTCTCGGTATAGCGTCTGCCAGAGTGATTTTCCATATCCGTCAAACGCGCGTGCAGCTGCAAAAAACTGCTTGCGCGCCTTTGCATCGATCAGGCCTTCCGGCAGCAAGGGATCGTAAACCAGAAGCCTGATGGCTTCACCACCAAACAGGAAAGCATCGCGAGCGCGTAGCTGCAGAGGCTTGTCTGCCTGCTCCTGCGGCCAGGCCTGCAGCTGTTCGCTCATCTTTCGATAGACAGCACTGAGCAAGCGGCAATCCCACAGCCGACGAATGCGCGCCTCGCTGAGCGCATCAAAACGGGCTGCGATGAAAAACGGTGCGTCCTTGTCCAGACCCAGTTTCCGCAGTCGCACCTCAACCGTCTCTGCATCCTTTTCTATATTGTCGGGTCGTACGAACAACCCAGACTTGAGTTCCCTGAAACCGAGCATGTCCAGTGCGCGGGCACGTCGTCGCGTAGCGGCTCTATCGCTGCGGCCAAGTCCAGCACAGTGCACGCCCAGATATTCGCCCTTCCAGGGTCGCAGCCGATCTTCCTTGGTGCGCCACGCGGCCACATCGTCTGCCAGAGTATGGGCCTGATCACTGAGCGCGTAGCTGCCACGTTCCTGCACGGTAATCATGCCCTCGGACGAGAGTCTGGCAAGCGCGACTCTGGCACTGTTCTCGCTGATGCCGAAAATCTTGCATCCCAGAACGGCCTGTTGTGCAGACAAGCTGTTGTCCTCGGATGCCAGCATCAGATCCAGAATCAATTTGCGGGCTTTGGGTTTCTGCTTCACGGATCAAGCACATCCAGTTGTGCGCTGAGCTGTTCATGAAATCGCGTCAGGGCCATCTCGTGCCGACCGAAATGCAGCGTCCTGTTTGCGCCACTGCGCAGGCCAGCTTGAATGGATTCCATCATCGAGAAATCTTCGCCCAGCGTGCGGCGATACAAATCGACATTGCGATCCCAGTACTCCCGAGTCCGTTCATCGAGTGGCCCCGGCGGAATCAGCGCAATGTCGATTATCCGCGTGCGCTCAGGCGTGATCGGCTCTATCCGTGTCACCTGAGCGTGATCCGGTTGAACCAGAATCATGGTCAGCGGAAAGAAGAAATAGAGAAGATTGCCGTGCTGACGCAGTTCATCAAGCGACTCTGCCGTGCCACTGAACTGGCGCAGGGATTCCCTGACGATGAACATGCGCCGGTTCAAGCCATGCTCATCGATGATCTGTGCGTTGTCGGCGAACAGGGGTGCAATACTCTGTCGATGCGCAATCTTGAAGTGATAGGCCTCGGAAGAGCCCTCAATGACAAGCTTCCAGTTGCAGGCGATTTCGATTTCCCTCGGAGCATAGGCCTGGCACGCGTCGAAAGCCATCGTACGGAGATCGTCTGAGAAAGGCCCCAGCATGGCCGCCATATCCTCGCCAGACTTGTCTTCTGCGGGGTCAACAATCACCCAGATCAAACCCGCTCGTTCGACGCAGGGCAATGCACGCAAACCTGTTACATCCTGCTCGGCCTCAGGAAATCCATTGGCATGTGGGACATGCAGGAGTTGGCCATCGCAGCCATAAGTCCATGCATGGTAGGGGCAGGAAAATTTCCGCTTTCCACATCCCTGCCCTTGTTCCACGAGGCGCGCTCCGCGATGCCGGCAAACATTGATGAAAGCACGCACCTGACCTTCATCATCACGGCTAAGCAGCAAGGGCACCTCTAGGACATCCCCGGACCACCAGTCTCCTGCATGACTGAGAATGCTGCTGGCCAGAACAGCCTGCGGAAAGCGCCGCATCATGCGGCGCTCTGCTTCAAACCGGTCGAGATCCAGATAAAGATCAACCGGAGATGAGGATTCACTCTTACCCATCTCCGGCGATCCTGTTTCAAGCACTTGGCGTGCACGACGCAACAGGTCCGCCGTGCCGCTATCGTTCACGCCAAAGGTTCCGGCTGTGCCTCAAAACGGCTCAGATGGAACTCACGGTCGCCGTAGCGAATGCTGAATGCGGTCAACTGTCGGAAGTAGTGCCCCACGTCCAGTTCTTCGGTCATGCCGATACCACCATGCAACTGCACCGCCTGCTGTGCGACAAATTTTGAGGTCTTGCACAGGTGCGCCTTCGCCGCCGAGACCGCTCGCATGCGTTCGGCAGTGTTGTCGCTATCCGCCTTGGACGAGGCCATCATCACCATCGACCGCGATTGCTCAATCTCTATGAACATATCCACTACACGGTGCTGCAGGACCTGAAAGCTGCCGATAGGCACGCCAAACTGCTTTCGCGTCCGCAGATAGTTGGTCGTGCGTTCAAGCAGTGCCGTCATCCCGCCCAGCACCTGCGCGCAGGACACGACAGCAGCCCGGTCCAGCGCTCGCTCCAGAGTTTCCAGATTTCCGACCTGCGCATCCGAGGACACGCTGACCTTGTCCAGCAGCAAGTTGGCGGCTGTTCCGCCGCCGAGCACATCGTAGGCATCAATACTCAGGCCGGGAGCATTCCGGGGCGCCAGAAACAAGCCAATGGTATCGCCAGTTCTGGCGCTGACGATCAGATGCGAAGCATTGGGCGCATTGAATACGCAATGCTTGCTTCCGGTGATAACAAACTTGTCGTCAGCCGCCTGGGCGGTGGTTTCGCAGGCACCCGGATCGAATCGACCCGCTCGTTCGGCATAGGCCACAGCCAGTTGCTCACTGCCCTCTGCTACTTTGCCAAGCAATGTCTCGTGCTTCTGAGCAGCGGACTGACTGAATATTGAGCAGGGCAGCAGCGCGCCGGCCACAAAAGGTTCGATCACCAATCCCGCGCCCAGAGCCTCGGCAACCAGCGCCATATCCAGTGTCGTGCCGCCAAAACCGCCCGCCGCTTCCGGCACGGCCAGTGACAACCAGCCAAACTCTGCAAATTGTTTCCAGATATCAGGATGGCACTGACCCTCGGCCTCCAGCGATTTCTTGTATTGGTCCAGACCGCAAGCCTTCTGCGCAAACTTGACGGCGCTGTCCTGCAGGATCTCCTGTTCGGAGCTGAAAGTTAAATCCATTTTTCTGATCTCCGATTAAAGTCCGATGAGAATCTTGGCCAGCACGTTTTTCTGAATCTCGTTGCTGCCGCCGTAGATGGAAGCGGCACGCATGAAGTTGTAGCGCGCCGTTGCTGCCTGATACGCAGGATCAACGCCTTCCACCTGCTTATGCCAGGCCATGGCATCGTGCCCCCCGAACTCGACGAAAGCTTCCGTCGCGGCCTGCTGCCACTCAGTGCCCTTGATCTTCAGGCCAGAGGACTCGGGCCCCGGAGATTCGCCCTGATCCATACGCGCCAGGGTTCGAAGGTTGGTGTACTCGAGCGCCATCAAGTCCAGTTCGAGCTCGGTCAGACGACGACGCGCATGCGGGTCATCCTTGAGCACCGGATCGCGCGCCACCGTCGCCTTGAGTTTTGCCAACTGCGCCTTGTTGTCAGCCACCCCAGCGATGCCGGTGCGCTCATGCGTGAGCAGGTACTTGGCAATAGCCCAACCCTGTCCTTCTTCGCCCACCAAATTTTCCACCGGCACTTCCACGTCAGTGAAAAACACTTCATTGAGATGATGGTGACCATCGATGGTAACGATCGGTCGAACCTCCACGCCCTTGGAATTCATGTCGAACAGGAGAAACGAAATGCCCTTCTGCTTGGCTCCTTCGTTGCTGGTCCTGACCAGACAGAAAATCTTGTCCGCCCAATGCGCCTGGGTGGTCCAGATTTTTTGTCCGTTGACGATGTACTTGTCTCCAGAGCGCACTGCCGTTGTCTTGAGACTGGCCAGATCTGAACCCGAGCCCGGTTCCGAGTAACCCTGACACCAGATGTCCTCAACGTTGGCGATCGCTGGCAGATAGCGCTTCTTCTGCTCTTCGGTTCCAAACTTCATGAGTACCGGCGCCAGCATCATCAGGCCAAACGGACTGGTTCCGGGCGCCCCTGCTCGTGCGCGCTCTGTCTCAAAAATATCGCGCTGCGTCGCCGTCCAGCCGGTTCCGCCGTATTCCTTGGGCCAGGCAAATGTCAGCCAGCCCTTCTTGGCCAGCTTGCGCTCCCAGTCAAACTGGACATCTTTCTCGGCACGGTAACCGGGCGCTGCACCACGCGGCCTCTGGTCGACATTGGCTTCCATCCACTGACGTACCTCGTCACGGAAAGCCTCGTCTTCTGGCGAATAATCAAAGTTCACACGATTTCTCCGAAGTTTGTTTTAGCGATTCCTGAACGGCCAGAACATTACACTTTACGAATATGGATGTCATCCTATGTAATATCAACACAGGCCTCGCATTCGCCTCCCGCACAAGGATGAAAAGACCATGAGCTCGATCCATGCAACCGCGACCCATGAAGTCAGCAATCAGGCCCCGCCCATCGGCGACTACAACCTGTACACGACAGATCTGGCTCTGATCGAGAGCATCGAACGCGAAGGCGGAGGCTGGGCGGCAGCACAGCTGGAGGAATTTGGCGCGATCACCGGCGGCGAAACCATGGCACTGGGATACACCGCAAACGAAAACCCGCCTAAGCTGCGCGCCTTTGATCGCTATGGCCATCGCATTGATGAAGTCGAGTTTCATCCGGCCTATCACCGGGTGATGGAAATAGCGATGAAGCATGGCGTCCATGCCTTCGCCTGGCGACATGCCGATACCGTGGGCGCGCACGTCGCACGCGCCGGCTTGAGTTACCTGCATGCACAGGCCGAGGCCGGCACCGGTTGCCCTTTGACCATGACCCATTCGGCAGTGCCTGCACTGAAGCATTCAAGCACTCTGGCTGCGGCTTGGCTGCCGAAGATCAATGCACTGGAATACGACCCGCGCACCTTGGCCATGGAGCAGAAGAAGAGTTGCACCATCGGCATGGGCATGACGGAGAAACAGGGCGGCTCTGACGTGCGCAGCAATACCACAACCGCCGTTCCGCAAGCAGACGGCAGTTATCAGATTACCGGGCACAAGTGGTTTTTCTCGGCGCCCATGTGCGATGCCTGGCTGGTGCTGGCCAGAACCGATGCCGGCATCGGCTGTTTTCTGATGCCCAAGATCCATCCGGATGGCACGCGCAACACCATTCATATCCAGCGCCTGAAAGACAAGCTCGGAGATCGCAGTAATGCCTCGTCCGAAGTGGAATTTCGCCAGGCCTATGCGCAGCGCCTCGGTGAAGAAGGCCGCGGCATTCAGACCATTCTGGAAATGGTGGCGCTCACTCGCCTAGATTGCATGATCGGATCATCTGCCCTGATGCGACAGGCCACGGTGCAGGCAATCCACCATACACGTCATCGCAATGCCTTCGGAAAGCCACTGATTGAACATGCCCTGATGCGCAACGTACTGGCAGACCTTGCATTGGAATCCGAGGCCGCCATCGCTCTGACCATGCGCGTGGCGCGCGCGGTCGACGCCAGTGAACGCGACGCGGGCGAAGCTGCTCTTGCGCGTATTACAACCGCGATCGGGAAGTACTGGATTTGCAAACGCGCCCCTACACTGGTCAATGAAGCGCAGGAATGTCTGGGCGGCGCAGGCTTTGTTGAAGAGAGCAATCTGCCACGCCTGTATCGTCAGGCACCGCTCAACTCGATCTGGGAGGGCAGCGGCAACATTCAATGTCTTGATGTCCTGCGCGCCATTTCCAAGGAACCGGAAACGCGTGAAGCCCTGTTTGCAGAACTCATGCGCGAACGCGGACAAAGCCCTGATTTGGATCGCGAGGTCAGCTGGCTGCAGCAGGCCTTTGAAGATCGCAGCACCATCGAGATGCGCAGCCGCATGCTGGTGGAGAGAACCGCACTGGCCTTGCAGGCCAGCATCCTGCTTGGTGCCGGCAACGCGGATATTGCTGATGCATTTTGTCGCAGCAGACTCGCCAATGAACACGGTTTAGCGTTTGGCACCCTGCCAGCCGATTTGCCAATGGATGCCATCATCTCGCGCAGTTTTGCTGCCTGATGGTCAGACAGGCCACATCGCAGAGGGACAAAGCCTGAACAGATAAGCGCTTCGGGATATTCTTTGGCAAACGGGAAGGCTGTTTCCCGCAACTACATCGCCCTCTGCCTCGAGTACGCCGCAGCCCTGATCATGAACGCTCCGCTGTCGACGACACTCTGGTCCGGCCTTCTATTGCTCGCCGCGCCCCGCTTCTCTTTGTTTTTCTACGAGCACCTGCTGGGACCCAGCTTCGAGACAGCACCGCAGTCAAGCGTCATCGCCCTGACCTATCTGAGCTTGGCCGCGCTGGGCATTATTCTGTTTGCGACGCGATGCAAGCAGCGCACACCAGTGCTCTTGATATTCGCTACGCTCGCATTGATTCTCCAATGGCAGTGGTCCTTTTTCGGGTGGGCACGACTGCTGCTGTTGTTCAGTGCGATCCTGATCTCGATCCTTGTTGTCGAGATCTTCCGGCAGAACCGCTCACTCGTACGCGAGCTCAAAGTCCAGGGCGACAAACCTGTTGCTTTGCTACTGACCAGCGCCCGACTGTGGTCGCCCCTGCTGCTGGTTCTGGCTGGCGGCATCTACGCCAACATCCAACTCTCGCAATGGTTTGACCGGGCGGTCTATCAGGCAACCCCTATCGATCGCTACTGCCAGATCAGCACTCCCTCGCGTGTCTCTGTGGTGCCTTGCACGGATCTGGATCCAGAAGAACTGATTGATCGGCAGAAGCCTCTGGATTTCGACCAGGCGGTGCGCCTCAGACTCGAATCTCTATTCCTGGAACGAGGCCGCGAGTTGTTGCGTCGTGCCAGCGAGGAGGGGCTCAGCGCCCGCGCGCTTGCCGGCGAACTCAAGCCATCACGCATTCTCAATCTGGGCAATGAGCCAGACCCTGCGGAAGCCCTGATTCGGAGCGACAAGAAAGCCAGTGAACTCAAGAAGAAACTGAGCAAGGCCCAACGCGCAGTCCACGAATTGAAGATATCCAAGGCTGGGATACCACCCGTCATGCGCCTGGTCATCCTTCAGGTCTATCAGAAGGAAAAAGAGCGCCGCCAGAATTTGGTCAGCCGCATTGAACGCGCCCTGAGCAAACGCGTCAGTCTGCTCCGCAAGAACGCAAAGGATCAGGAGGCCGCCAGTGCGCTGGGCCGTACGCGACAACTGCAGCGACGCCTGGCCCTGCATCTGGATCGGCTTCGCTTCTCTGTACGCCTTCCAAAACCATCGGAGGATCAAAACGTTCAACTGGCGTTTCTGATTCGTGCGCTCGACCAGCTGGAGCAGCGGGTCACACCAGAGGCCGTCAAGGTCCTGAAATCCGCCAAAGAACCTGACATCGTCTATTCCCTGCTGCACATGGACAGACTTTGCTCGGTAGCGTCGCTTGACGAAACAGTTCTGGATGCTGAGTCCAAACCCAGCCTGAAGAACAAGGGTGAGTTTGCCTGCATCCGGGAAGATCAGGCGTTGCTGCCGCAACAATCAACAGATATCGGCCTGAAGCTGAGCACCGACTACTCCATCGATCGCTGGCAGATCGAAAGCGAGCGCAGCGGCATGCGCAAGTTGCGCGAGCTTTCCAGGCAGAACTTCCGCACCGGCGCAGAGGCCGCGCAAGCACTCAAGGACTCAGGCGGCGTCATACCCGAGACCATCGATCTCGGACGCAAGGATTGCCATCTGGTCCTGCGTCCCGGCAACTGCATCAGCAATCTTGCCAAGCACCACACGGAAGCTACTTTCTTTGAAATCAGGTCGGGCGCCGCAAGCGACATCACAGACAAAATAGATGGCCTGCAGAAAGCCAGTACCGAATCGGTCGATGATCAGATCGTCAATGCTCGCATTCACCTGTACGAAACCCTGGACGCAACCGCACGAAGCTTGAAGGCGGCGGTTGAACGCGCGGATCAGGTCGCTGGCGTTGTTTCCATTGTGATTGCGGTGCTGATGGTGCTGGCAACCATCAAGAGCTTCATGTATGTGCTGGCGACGCGCGTGTTCGACACCTCGGGGGCATCACGTATCGACTTTGAAGCCAGCTCCAACGCTCAAGGCAACTACGAAGCCGGCAGCTCCTTCGATATTCCGCGTAGCTTTACCGAGCCTTTGATTACCAAGGTCACACTCGACAACCAGGACAACAGCAAGGTGCTGGCGCCCTGGCCGTGGGCTGCACCGATTGGGCGGATTTGGCATGGCGCGTACTTCTTGTTCACGCGCGGCAGCCATTTTTCGGACGGTGCCCAGCCCATGCACTTTTCTCGCGCCAACGGTCAGCACATCGTGAAATGGAATCTCGTGAAAGGCGAGGAAGTCATCTTCAACTACCGCAATTTTTTCGGTGCGAGCGCAAACATTGAACTGAAAACCATCGTGAGCCTTCGGCTCTCAACCATTCTGCTGGGTCGCTTCATCTTCCACAGCGCGCGATGCACGAGAGGCGATGGTTGCCTGCTCCTGACGGTAAAGGGCACCGTCACCGATCACCAGAGAACCGACTCCACGCCGCTGGAGCGCCTGATCGCCTGGAACAAGCACACGCGGTTTCGCGTTGCCAGTGCAGGCACCATGAAGTCCGTTTTCTTCGATGGTTTCACCGTCGTGAGAGAAAAAGAGGAAAACGGCGAACCCAGCGGCCTGATGGTGGTTGAGGCCATTGGCGACGACCGCAACGTCTTCAGCGGCGCCGCGCAGTTCATCAAGACGCTCTTCCTGCCGTTCTGATCGCAACCCTACGGGCGCACAGGATGGTCAGAGCGGGCGACTTGCCCCGCCCGCTCTAGCCCAAGCCTGGAAGTAACCTAGAAAAGATACTTCACGGCGAGCTGAGCAGATTGCGGCTTGCCCGGACGCGCGCCAAATGGTCGTCTGGAGGTGATGTACTCACGGTCCAGGAGATTGTCGATCCGCGCACTGAGCTCGACCTTCGCCACCGGTTGCCATGCAGCCGCGAGATCCACCACGGTAAAGGCATCGCTGCCGGTAGCAGCTTCGATGGGGCCATCACCAGCAACATCTCGCATGCGCGACTGGTAGGTTGCCGAGAGGCTGGTCGACCACTGGGCAAACTCGAGACCGACGCGCGCGTTTGCACGGTGCTCAGGAATGTAGGGCAACTCAAAACCTGCCTGCACATTGCCAAACTGAGGATCGGAAGAATTGAAGTCTTCCTGGAACTCGGCATGCGTGTAGGTGTATCCCAGGTGCAGGGGCACGCGAACTGACTGGGACAAAGTCCAGGCATGTTGATAGCTGCTTTCAAACCCTGCAATTTCTACCTTGCCCGCATTGGTCTGAGTATCCAGCACCTGGCAGCCACTGGAGAAGGTGCAGGTAGAGGTGAGATTGCTGTAGTCACTGAAAAATCCGATCAGTTCAATGTCACCCGCACGCGTCTGCACGCGCGTACCGGCTTCGTAGTTGATCGCCTCTTCCGGCTCCAGATCTTCACTGGGACCGACAGTGGCCGGCGAAAAGCCCTTGTGTACACCCACCAGCAATGTGGTCGCCGGGGTGAGCGCATAGTTGATGCCAAGCCCCGGCAAGGCGATGGCGTAGTCGTTACTCCGCTCGATGCCGGCAAGATGGTCGATGAAATCAGAGCTGATCTGCTCTACCCGGATTCCGGGTGCAAACGTCCATCGGCCATAGCGAGCCTCGTCACGGATCCACAGCGCAGCGGCCAGGGTACGGCCGGTGTTGTGG
>TARA_R110000787_G_scaffold80349_1_pt1 | contig 12623 bp, 12 predicted proteins | sample TARA_R110000787 | Tara Oceans TARA_R110000787 (sample SAMEA4397920) | marine metagenome | biome: Polar Biome; feature: [DCM] deep chlorophyll maximum layer (ENVO:01000326); material: water (ENVO:00002006), including particulate matter (ENVO:01000060) such as... | depth 35 m
TTCATAGGGCATCGCGGGTGTCCTCACCGGATTTGAGGAAAAGGATGTCCTTGAACAGTTCAGAGACAGCTTGCAGCAACATCAGAAAAATTCCGATGCACATGGTCACTTTGACCGGCCACATATAAGGGCGCCATGCAGTCGGACTTCGTTCGCCGCCGTATTTGAAGGAATACATCGTGGATTCGATCCCACCCCACAGCAGGATCGCAAGATAGACTAGCAAGAACACGACGGTGATACAGTCCGTCCAGGCCTTTTTGCGCGGCGTTAGCTCAGCATAAAACAGATCCATGCGCACGTTGGCACCCATCTGCATCGCATAGGGACCACCAAGAATGTAGTAGCCCACCATCACGAACTGCGCCATCTCCAGCGTCCAAAGCTGGGGGGATGCAAAAGTTTTGTTGTATGAGGACCAGAGCAGTATGCCCATCAAGACGAAGATGCCGTACATCATGATGCGGCCCAACCCGTAATTGAACTTGTCCACTATGGCGATATATCTGCGCATCGCGTTCATACGGCGGCCTCTTTTTGGGGGGCGGAAAATGCCTGGGTCAGGGTCTGGCACAAATGCCACGCCATTTCCTGAGCTTTGAACGGCGTATCGATCAGGTCGTTGCGAATTTCCAGCATGATTGCATGCAACCCCCGCGCCTCACCGTGTTTTGCCAAGGTATAGGTCACTCCGTCGCTTGCTGCATAGGGTTCGTTCAGTGCCACCCGGAAACGACCTTTGGCCTGTTCAACCTCCAGAACACGCTGTGCTGCGACTGGGTTTCGGTGGTATAGAAAACCCAGTTCGACGTCACGTTTCACACCGTTGTATATGGGCGTGAAACTATGGATTGTAACCAAAACAGGGGAATTCTGCCCGTCAAGAACCTGTTCTATCGCATCGTGAAACGGCGTGTGAACCAGATCGTAACGCTCGCTTTTCTGGGTATCGGTCAAGCCAGCGTTGCCGGGAATATCATATACTTCACTGCGCACCGGAATACTGTCTGCTGCAGTCAGAGGACGGTTGCAGTCGTACACAAGGCGGGAAATACCCCCCGCAACCAACGGGGCATCCAATAGCTTGGACATCGCCTGCGCCACATCAAGCGCACCGATGTCCCAAGCAGCGTGAGACAGGCGGGCCGCCTCTGATAGGCCAAGCCCGTAGAGATCGGTAGGTATCTGACGTGACGCATGTTCGCATACCAATGCCCAAGCCCCCTGCCCCCTGGGGTTCACAACCTGCGCCGATGTCCAATCACGATGTATCACGGGGCTCCTGTCATCTTGCTCTACACCAATCACTACAGAATTTTCTAGCCTGTCAAGATTATTTCTGTAATATTCACTTCAAAGCGCGACCTTCTGTACTAAAAGGAACACTCCTTGCATAAAAAGACATTGGTTCGCGATTTATTAAAGGAGAAGCAGGCCGAACTTACGGCGGCTGAGCGTAAGGTGTCCGCTGTTCTTCTGGAAGAACAGCTTCTTACGGGGTTGCAATCCATTAACCGCCTTGCCGAATTCGCCGATGTGTCATCCCCCACAATCATCCGCCTGGCACGCAAGCTGGGCTTCGACGGATTTTCCGGCTTGCAGGACGCTATCCGGGACGAAATCGCAGCCCGGATGAAGCAACCTTTGGCCAAGTTGGACGCCAGCAAGCCGGTGGGCGGCAGTGACCATATCGTTTCACGCTTCATTGAAGCGGTCTCCAGTAACATCAACCGCACCTTGGAGCGACTGGACCTTGCCGAGTTTGATCAGGTTGCAGGGCTTTTGTCTGATCCGACGCGGCGGCTGTATTTGTTGGGGGGCAGGATAACGCGGTCAAACGCGCATTATTTCTTCAACCATTTACAGATCATCCGGCCTCAGGTCACGCTGCTTGATTCATCGCCAAGCGTCTGGCCGCAATCACTGCTGGATATGGACGCGGGTGCTGTGCTGATTGTCTTTGATATCAGGCGGTACGAGAAAGAACTGGAAAAACTGGCCGACCTCGCTCTCAAGCAGGGTGCGAACATCGTTTTGTTCACCGACGCCTGGGGTTCTCCGATCGAGAAATACGCGCAACACTGCTTTCGAGCCACAGTCGAAGTACCCTCGAGCTGGGATTCCACCCTCGCGATCAATTTTCTGATCGAAGCGTTGGTGGCTGAGGTTCAGTCGCGAAGCTCGGATCAAAGTGCCGAGCGCATCGCCACACTTGAACAGATGATCGGCGAATCCCGGATCTTTCGAACCAACTAGCGCAAACATCGACTTGATATAGGACAACCGGGGCTATCTGTCTGACTGGCACCAGTGTTGATTGATGGTTTGCGTTGCGGCGTGACATCCCCTAATCGGGACCGGCATTTGCATGTGGTGTTCCTCGAAAGGATTTTGCCGTGAAAACTCCGTATTATCTTATCGATAAATCGCGCCTTCAGACCAATATGGAAAAGATCGCCTGGCTACGCGATACGTCGGGGGCCAAGTCGTTGCTGGCGTTGAAATGCTTTGCGACGTGGACGGTCTTTGACTTCATGGCACAGTATATGGATGGCTCGACGTCTTCGTCACTGTATGAGGTCAAGCTGGGCCATGAGAAATTCGGCGGCGAAACCCATGCATATTCAGTGGCATATGACGATGAGGAGATTGCAGAGGTTTTGGCGAACAGTGACAAGATCATTTTCAACTCCATCAGCCAACTCAACAGATTCGAGACCGCCGCGCAAAACCATGTGCGCGGCCTACGTGTAAACCCCGGAGTGTCGACATCGGAATTTGACCTCGCTGACCCGGCCCGTCCGTTCAGCCGATTGGGCGAACATGACCCGGCCGAGATCGCGACCATAGCGGACCGCATCAGCGGGCTGATGTTTCACAATAACTGTGAAAACGATGATTTCGACAGGTTCTCCGAGATGCTGACGCTGATCGAAAATCGGTTTGGCGACATAATCCACCGGATGAGCTGGATCAGCCTGGGCGGCGGTATTCACTTCACCGGTCCGGACTACCCGTTGGACCGCTTGGCCACGCGCCTGAAGCGCTTTGCTGAAACATTTGACGTCCAGGTCTATCTTGAGCCCGGCGAAGCCGCCATCACAGGCGCGGCAACGCTTGAAGTCACCGTTCTGGACACGCTGCACAACGGCAAAAATCTGGCGATAGTGGACAGTTCGATCGAGGCACACATGCTGGATCTGTTGATCTATCGCGAGCCAGCCAAAGTTTACCCTGACAGGGGTGATCACCAGTGGATGATATGCGGGAAATCGTGCCTTGCAGGTGATATTTTCGGAGAGTTCCGCTTTGATGCACCGCTGAAGGCTGGCGACCGGATTTCTTTTCAAGACGCCGCAGGCTATACCATGGTCAAGAAAAACTGGTTCAACGGCGTGAAAATGCCCGGGATCGCCGTGCGTGAACTGGATGGTACGGTCGCAATGGTGCGCGACTTCGATTACGAAGATTTCAAATCCGCGCTCTCCTAAATTCCCCAAATAAACGAGGTCTTTTGAACAAATGAAACGCAATGTTCTCATCATCGGTGCCGGTGGCGTCGCTCAGGTCGTGGCGCATAAGACGGCGCAAAACAATGATGTACTGGGTGATTTGCATATCGCCAGCCGCACGGTTTCCAAGTGCGATAGCATTATCGCCAGCGTGCATGCGAAGGGCGCGATGAAGCAGAGCGGCGTATTTGAGGCGCATCAGCTCGACGCTATGGACAGTGATGCCGTCGAGGCGCTTATCAGAAAGCTCGGCGTGCAAATCGTGATCAACGTGGGCTCCCCGTTCGTGAATATGACCGTGCTCGAGGCCTGTATCCGCACGGGTGCGTCGTATATCGACACTGCCATTCATGAGGACCCGGCGAAAATTTGCGAAACGCCGCCTTGGTATGGCAATTACGAATGGAAACGCCGCGAGGATTGCGCCGCGGCAGGTGTCACCGCTATTCTCGGGGCAGGCTTTGATCCGGGTATGGTGAACGCTTTTGCGCGCTTTGCCATTGAAGAGTTTATGGACGAGGTAAAGTCGATTGATATCGTCGACATCAATGCTGGTGACCACGGCAAGTATTTCTCAACCAACTTCGATCCAGAGATCAACTTTCGCGAGTTTACCGGCACGGTATACAGCTGGCAGCAAGGCGCATGGCAAGAGAACGCGATGTTTGAAGTAGGTCGGGAATGGGACCTACCCGTCGTTGGCAAGCAAACCGCCTATATGTCCGGGCATGACGAGGTGCATTCGCTGGCCGCCAATTATCCGCAGGCCGATGTCCGGTTCTGGATGGGCTTTGGCGACCACTATATCAATGTGTTCACGGTGCTGCAAAATCTGGGACTGCTCTCCGAGCAGCCGGTCACAACCGCGGAAGGCTTGGAAGTCGTACCGTTGAAAGTGGTCAAGGCCGTGCTGCCCGACCCTTCGACTCTTGCCCCGAACTATACCGGCAAAACCTGCATCGGTGACCTCGTCAAAGGTATCAAGGAAGGACAGGAAACCGAGGTATTTGTCTATAACATCTCTGATCACGCAGAGGCTTACCGTGAAGTCGGAAGCCAGGGCATATCCTATACCGCAGGCGTACCGCCGGTCGCTATGGCTATGCTGATCGCCAACGGCACCTATGATCTGGGCACCATGCTAAACGTCGAAGAGCTGGACCCGAAGCCATTGTTCGCCCTGCTTGACACCATCGGCCTGCCGACACGGGTGAAAATCAGAGATACTGACATGACGTGGGATCAATCTATCAGCTGACCCGCAATCGGAAGGCGGAAGATCCAGGGCCTGACACTGTCAGGCGCGCCGATCTCCGCCGTCCGCACCGCGACACTGCGCACAGGCCAGCCGTGCAAACAACCGGCGACTTATCCATCCCTACGGGGCGGAAGTTCACGATCATTTCCAAGTATCATATCTGATGTATGTGAAGTGGCGGACCGAGGAGGATTCGAACCCCCGACCCCCTGATTCGTAGTCAGGTACTCTATCCAGCTGAGCTATCGGTCCGTTAGGGCGGGGTTTAGTTCTGGGCGAGAGGGTTTGCAACCCCTTCTTTAACAACAAATGCAATTTCCGCATTTCTTATGAATACGTCCCGTCGCCTTTGGGTAAGGTAACTGTGAAAATGGTGCCAGACGGGCCTGTGGTACCTAGTTCAAGCTTGCCTCCGTGACCGCGCACCAGTTCGGCAGCAATGGCCAGCCCCAATCCTGAGCCGCCCTTTCGCGCGCCGCCTCGGAACGCCGTGAACAGATGTTCGCGCGCCTTGGGCGGCAAACCTGGGCCGTCGTCGCAGACTTTGATCGTCCACGCGATGTCGTCAGAGATCGCGGTCACAGTGATTTTGCCCGGTCTTCCCGCCGCAACAATCGCCTGCCGCGCATTGCGCACCAGGTTGGCCAGAACCCGGTAAAGCTGCTCCGGGTCAGCGCGAACCATCAGACCTTTGGGAATTTGCACATCAAACCTGATGTCCACCCCTTCCACCGCCAACCTTTCACCGTCAATCACATCGGCGATGATTTGGTCCAACGCAACCACCGTCAGCGTCGGGCTTGGTTCCTCTGCGCGGCCAAACGCCAACGTGGATTCGCATAGATGGACGGCGCGGGTAATCGAACTCACCAATTTGGGGGCCATTCGCTTGACCGTCGGGTCCTCGGACATCTCGATCCGGTCTGTGAATAGCTGTGCGGACGTCAGGATATTGCGCAAATCATGGCTGACCTTGCTGACAGCCTGACCCAGTTGGGCAAGCCGTTCCTTTTGTCGCAAAGCCTGCGTCAGTTCGGTTTCCAGTCGCATCAATGCTTCTTCGGCCTCGCGTATTTCGGTAACTCCGGCTGAGGGAGCGATAATCCGACGGGCGTCTTCGGGGGCCAGAGCATAGTTTTGCATGTGCCCGACCACCGATTTGATCGGCTTGAGCAAAAACGCCCGCATCGTCAGAAACAACAAGAATGCCGTAATCAGTGATATTGCCGCCGAAAGGGCCAGAATGCGAATGCCGTAATCTATCATTGCCATGCGCAACGCCGAGGTTTCCATCGTGATTTCAATCAACAATCCCGCATCCTGCACGGGGGCCCCGATCACGCGGATGACACCATCATCGGTGTCGGCCAGTTGAATAAAGGCATCGCGTATCAACATCATCGCAGATGCATCTCGAATATCATACGTTGCCTTGATCGCTTGCGGCATCGGCGACGACAAAACCAATTGTCGCATCTCGTCGCGCCGCAACACAACGTTGAAGACTTCCGCGGTTCGCAACAGTTCAGCCTCAAGCGCCGGGTCGATCATTTCGCTGGCAAGCAAGGTCAGTGACGCGATTTGCGCCCGCTCAAGCCGGTTCATCATGTATTCCACCCGGAACCGGGCGATAGATGGCACAAAAATCAATATCTCGGCCAACATCACAAAGATGGTGGTCAGGATGAGTAGCCTGCCTGAAAGAGATCTGAACATCTTGCTGCTCTAGGGAATGAAACGCTGCACAGCCCGAACCACGGATTTCACGAGATCGCTCTCGAACAAACGCGGGCTGAAGTAAGCGCCCGCCGCACGCTTGTTAATTTCGCCTATTGTGGGGTACGGAGCAACCATTCCCGCAATCTGGCTCATTTTCATGTTATTTGCCAGCGCCAATGCCCACAGGTTGATTAATTCACCTGCCTGATACCCTACAATGCCTGCCCCAACCGGTCGACCATTGACCACCATAACCTTTATCAGACCTTTGGTTTTGCGTTCTGCAATGGCGCGATCGTTATGATTATACTGAAACCGCACGACCTCCACCTTGTCGCCATGGGTTTTGCGTGCTTGTGCTTCAGTCAGTCCGACTTGGGACAGTTCAGGGTCGGTATAGGTCGCCCAAGGGATGTGGGACGTTTTTGCCTTGGACGGAATCGCAAACATCAACGCACGGATCACAACACCTGCGTGGTACCCAGCCACATGCGTGAATTGAAGCCCCCCCGCGACATCGCCGATAGCATAGACCTTGCGGTTACGCGTCCGTAATGACGCGTCAACCTTGATGCCATTCCTCTCGGTTTCCACGCCGGCTTTCTCCAGGTCCAGATTGGCTATATTGGCGGAGCGCCCGACAGCCACCAGTAGGTGCGAACCCTTGAATACCCGGCCATCCTTGACGCGAACTTCAATCGCGCCCGCTGTGCCGCTGATCTGCTCGGCCAATGCACCTTCGGCAATTTCAACGCCTTCATCCTTGTAGGATTGCAGCGCAATGCCAGCCAGTTCGGGGTCGTCCTTGGACAGCGCCTTGTCGCCCTCGATCACCGTTACCTTGCAGCCCATGCGCACATGTGCTTGCGCCATCTCCATACCCACGGGCCCACCACCGATAATCAGCAGATGTTCGGGCTTGTCGCGCAGGTCGAACAGGGTTTCATTGGTTTCGTACGGGGTTTTGTCCAATCCCTGGATAGGCGGAATCAACGGGGATGACCCTGTGGCGATCACGATCCGGCGTGCCTTTATCACCGTGTCACCTGCCTGGACTTCGTTATTCGAAATGAATCGCCCGTAGGCCCGGATAACCTTGACGCCGAACCCTTCGAACCGTTCTTGACTATCGACCGGCGCAATCTGCGCGATCACGTCAGACACGAAATCCTTGGCTGCGGCGTAGTCCACCTCGCCCCGGGCGTTGGTCACGCCGTATTGCGCCGAGTGCCGCTGAGCATGTGCAGCCTTGCCAGACATGATTAACGCTTTTGAAGGGACGCAACCATAATTCAAACAGTCGCCACCCATTTTGTGGCCTTCCAGCAGCACGACATCAGCGCCCATTTGCGACGCACCCGCAGCAACAGACAAGCCCCCGGACCCTGCCCCAATAACAAGGACGTCGGTTTTGATGCGGTTCATTTCAACAGTTCCTTTTTACCGGTCATCGCCTTGAGCAAAACCGGAAGTAACGAAAGGATGCACAAGCCCAGGATCGGCAAAAGGATGTGCGGTTCGAAAATGATCTCCAGGTCCGGAGTTTCGCCACGCGCGAACACAAGGCCAAGCCCCGCGCCCACCGACGTAAAGACGAATGAACCTGGGATAATCCCCAGAAACGTCGACACCACGAAACGGAGCAGAGAAACCCCCAACAAAGCAGGAATCAGGTTGGCGACAAAAAAGGGCACAGCGGGAACCAGTCGCAGGAAAAACAACATCGACCATTCGTTTTCATCGATACCGTTCTTGATGCTGCGTATCTTGCCCTCGGAGGCATCCATACGGGCTTTCAGTTTTTCGCCAAAGCCCATGCGCACGGCAAGAAAGATCATCACCGCGCCTAAGGTTGCACCCGTAACATTGATCAATACCCCCCAAGGGGTCCCGAACAGGAACCCGCCCGTAATCGTGGCGAGAGTAGCACCGGGCAGCGAAAATCCGACAATGAGTATATAAATTGTCATGAAACCGATAACGGTAATGCGAAAATTCTCGTCGCGGAATCCGATCAGAACCTTGTGGTTGTCACGCAATGTATCAAAATTCAGATAGTCACCCACCGTGAAGAACCCCACGACAGTTACCATAAAGATGGCGATGATCGGCAAATACCGAAACCAAGTGGGTTTATGCTTAGTCCCTGATGCCATATCTGCTGGTCGCCTTTACATAGAGGTATGTTATCCGTCAGCGTATAAATGGGCTATTTATGCCGATGCAGATAGGGGCCTCACATCTGCTTGATAAAAAAGGCGGTTTACATCCCGCAGGGCGCTGCCATTCTTGCATTATTGAAACATTCCGTTCGGATTCCGCGAAATTTATTGCAGAGCTGTAAAAATCCAGCCCCTAGGGTTTGACTTGGGCGCATTGCAGCTTTAGAGGCAGGGCTTGAATTGACAGTGATGCGCCGAATCCGGTGCCAACTAAAATATTAAGTGGAGTCGGAGCGATGAAACGCACCTTTCAACCTTCAAACCTGGTACGCAAGCGGCGTCACGGTTTTCGTGCACGCATGGCAACAAAAGCGGGCCGCAAAATTATCAACGCTCGCCGCGCACAAGGCCGTAAGGAACTGAGCGCGTAATTCGCGACATTCGTTGTTGGTAGATATGACACCGTCGGAGGCACCTATGGATGGCACAAAAGCCAACCACGGGGATAAGCCCCCGGCGTTTTCTGTGCGCGTGCAGACCCTTAAAAACAGACCTGACTTTCAAAGGGCAACCGGTGCGCCGCGTGTCGCAATGCCGGGCTTTATTCTACAGATGCGTCAGCGCGCCGAGAATGAGGCCGAAGGCATAAGAATAGGCTATACCTGCTCCAAAAAAGTCGGCAATGCGGTTGCCCGCAACCGCGCCAAAAGGCGGTTGCGCGAAATCGCCCGCCTCGCTTTGCCCCAATCCGGGCTGGTTGGCATGGACTATGTGCTTGTCGGCCGTAAAGACGCGACAGCAAACCTGCCGTTTGACCAACTGCAACGCGATTTTTCAAAGGCGCTTGGCATTCTGCATGGCAAGGTGCGATGACGCTGTTCGCGCGGATCCTTGCCGTTCCGGTCAAAGGGTACCGTTTGTTTTTCAGCCCGTGGGTGGGACATAACTGCAGATATCACCCCACTTGCAGCGCTTATGCACTTGAAGCGTTGCAGCGTCACGGCGGCCTAAAGGGCGGGTGGTTGGCACTTCGTCGCATTGCACGGTGTCACCCTTGGGGCGGCAGTGGCATCGACGATGTGCCTCGCTAAATTCAAGGTATCTGCATTAACCTCGGGATGCAGATATGACGCCACTGAAACCTGTGCTTGATCGCTCGGGGCGGTTCGACTAATCCAGCTTCATGCTTGATCAACCAGATGACATCCATCCCCTGTTTCACGGTGCCCCCCAAAGCACCGAATTCCGCAAGCTTCGCAAGCGGCTGGTGCGGCAAACCCGCGAAGCCATTGAACAATACGGGATGATCGAACCGGGCGGCAAATGGCTGGTTTGTCTGTCGGGAGGCAAGGACAGTTATACTCTGCTAGCGATTCTCCACGAGCTTAAATGGCGTGGCTTGCTGCCTGTCGAACTTCTTGCCTGCAACCTTGATCAGGGTCAGCCGAATTTCCCTGCTACGGTGCTGCCCGCCTTTCTTGAAAAGATGGGGGTAAAACATCGAATCGAATATCAGGACACATATTCGATCGTGATGGATAAAATCCCCGCCGGTCGCACGTTTTGCGCCTTATGCAGCAGGTTGCGCCGTGGGCACCTGTACCGGATCGCCCGCGAGGAATCGTGCACTGCCGTTGTTCTCGGGCATCATCGCGACGATATTCTGGAAACATTTTTCATGAATCTTTTCCACGGTGGGCGCCTGGCGACGATGCCCCCGAAACTGGTCAACGAGGAAGGTGATCTTTTCCTGTATCGCCCTCTTGCTCATGTCGCCGAAGCCGACTGCGAGAAATTCTCCAATGCGATGAATTATCCCATAATTCCTTGTGACTTATGTGGTTCTCAAGAGGGGTTACAACGACAGCAGGTCAAAGCCATCCTTGATGGGTGGGAAGCCAATAGCCCCGGCCGGCGACAAGTCATGTTTCGGGCCTTGATGAATGCTCGGCCCTCACATTTGCTTGACCCAAAGCTGTTCGATTTCGCTGGTCTACTGAGAAACACCTAGACTTTTCGGTATTCAAAGGCGCTTGCATCGCCGCGATTAATATCTCCGACACCCGGCACCGTTTAACAATGCCCCCGTGACCCGACTGATGGAGTCAAAGGGGGATTTTCCGTGGTGTCAATGATCGAAACCAAGCTCTTGCAAGGGCGCCGACAGGTTGTTCATTGGGTGACCAGCCCGCCCGCGTTGGCGTTTATTCCTGCCTTGGGTCTTGCGATGATTTGGTTTGGCCTCAAGGGGGTAACGTTGGTGCTGTTCTCAATCATTCCGGCGCTGTATTTGTACCAAAGTCATTTAAGGCGCTCTGTTCATCGGCTTTTGACAGCACCTGATCCGGAACCTGTCATGCGTGGCTATGATATCTTCGAGGAAGGTATTGAACAGGTGATATCGCACGTCGCAAGCAAGGACCTGAAGTCTTCACTCTTTTGCGTTGAAATTGACAACTTTCAAGACCTCTGTGACCAGTACGGTCGCAGTACGATGCAAAAGACGGTCAAAAGCATCGGTGAGCGGCTGCTCGCCTCTGTGCGCGATATCGATTTGGTTTGCCAGCGCAACGACGCGCAATTCGCAGTTTGTATAGCACCGGTACGTTATCTGAACCCTGTTCTATGCAGAGATATGGCAGATCGATTTCAGCAAACTCTTCAAGAGACCATTCACATTGACGGCGAACGGGGGCCAATTTCTGTCTCCATCGGATTTTGCCTCATTTCCTCTGCCGCAGACGTCACGGCTGCTGCGTGGCTTGAACGTTCAGTATCCGCACTTGCCAAGGCTCGCGAACAAGGGCCCTCCGCGATCGAACGGCTGCCTGTCAAGCCGCCTGCCGTGCCTCCCAGTTCGCCAGACCGACGTGAGGAAATCCGACAGGCTCTTCGGTCCGGCCAGATTCAACCCTGGTTTCAGCCTCAAATCTCGACACACACCGGGGAAATAAGCGGGTTTGAGGCGCTCGCGCGTTGGGTACACCCGACCAAGGGCATTATTCTCCCGTCGGATTTCCTTCCCTTGGTGGACCAAGCTGATCTTTTCGAACAGCTGGCAGAGACAATGATGCGCGGTGGTTTTGCGGCGCTGAAGGCCTGGGACAACGCCGGTTTCGACGTCCCGGCTATCGCGGTGAATTTTTCGGGACCCGAGCTAAGCAACCCCGCGCTCATCGAAAAAATCAAATGGGAATTGGATCACTTTGACTTGAACCCTGACCGCCTGGTCATTGAGATTCTGGAAACGGTCGTGTCAAACGTCGATGACGACATTATCACAAAAAACATTCGTCAGTTAGAGCAGCTCGGGTGCAGAATTGATCTTGACGATTTTGGAACTGGCCAAGCTTCGATCGGGGCGATCCATCAATTTGGCGTGACCCGCATTAAAATAGACCGTTCTTTTGTCGCAAGAGCCGACAGGTGTTCAAAACAAAAACAGGTCATAAATGCGATCCTGGCCATGGCGGAACACTTTGGGGTCGAAACTTTGGCAGAAGGTGTGGAAACTGTGGGAGAACACACCGCTCTGGCGCAACTGGGGTGCGACCATGTGCAAGGATTCGGAATTGCGAGTGCGATGCCCTTTGAACAAACGCTGCAATGGATACCACAAAACACCGCAAAAATTCAGCACCTGCCAAAGCTGGTAGGAGGAATTCGGTAGCTTCATCATGCTCACGTTGTCTTCGCCGCAGGCTGATCGGACCGAATCTGCTTGACCTTTGGTGCTGCACTCTGTTGAACCCACGCTGATATCACAGACATCAGGTGACGGCCCCATGGACGATCAAAACAAGAATCTTATTTTCGCTACGGTTCTAAGCTTCATAGTGATTCTAGGCTGGTTTGTCCTCTTTCCACCACCAGAAACCGACGCCATAACCGAGCCACCTGTTGCCACCACCTCACAGGCACCCACACCCGACGTTGTTGCACCTTCAGGCACGACCGCTCCTGCCACCGCCG
>TARA_R110000787_G_scaffold8528_3_pt1 | contig 12618 bp, 12 predicted proteins | sample TARA_R110000787 | Tara Oceans TARA_R110000787 (sample SAMEA4397920) | marine metagenome | biome: Polar Biome; feature: [DCM] deep chlorophyll maximum layer (ENVO:01000326); material: water (ENVO:00002006), including particulate matter (ENVO:01000060) such as... | depth 35 m
AGCCCGTGTCCCCTGCGCAGGCAGGGACGGCGAATCCCGGCCCGTCGCACGCACGCGCCGTCACAGGCGTCATACGTGCAGCCCCTTATTCAAATTCCCGTCGCGATCTGCCATAAGCGGCAGCCATGACCTTCAAAGTTGCCGCCTTCTACAAATTCTTCGCCCTGCCGGACTTCGAGTCCCGCCGTGCCCCCCTAGCTGAAACGCTGGAAGCGTCAGGCGTAAAAGGTACGGTTCTGCTCGCCACCGAGGGCGTCAACGGCACCATTGCCGGCACCCCTGAGGCCATCGAGACCGCCCTCACCGCCCTGCGCGCCCTGCCTGGTTGCGAAACGCTGCAGGCCAAGTTCGCTGAGGCGGACGAAATGCCGTTCCTGCGCCTCAAGGTCCGCCTGAAGCGGGAAATCGTCTCCATGGGTGTGCCCGGCACGGACCCGAATGCCATTGTCGGCACCTATGTCGCGCCCGAAGCCTGGAACGCGCTGATCTCTGACCCGGACACCGTCCTCATCGACACGCGCAACGATTATGAAGTCTCCATCGGCACGTTCGAAGGCGCCATCGACCCGAACACCAAGACTTTCCGCGAATTCCCGGACTGGTTCCGCGCCTTCCGCGCCAAACTGGAATCCGAAGGCCGCACACCCAAGGTCGCCATGTTCTGCACCGGCGGCATCCGCTGCGAAAAGGCCACCAGTTTCGTCAAGGCCGAAGGCATTGATGATGTCTTCCACCTCGAAGGCGGCATACTCAAATATCTTGAAACCGTGCCCGAGCAGGACAGCAAATGGCAGGGCGAATGTTTCGTGTTCGACGAGCGCGTCTCCGTCCGCCACGATCTCACGCCCGGCTCCTATGACATGTGCCATGCCTGCAAGCGCCCCATCACCGAGGCCGACAAGCAGCACGCCGCCTATGAAGCCGGCGTCTCCTGCCCCCACTGCATCAGCGAGATGAGTGACGACCAGCGCGCCCGCTTTGCCGAACGCCAGAAGCAAATCGACCTCGCAAAAGCCCGCGGCGAAAAACACATGGGTCCGGAGGCACGCCGGAGCGAGGACGCATGAGCCTGCCCGTCCTCTATTCCTTCCGCCGCTGCCCCTATGCCATGCGCGCCCGCCTCGCCCTCGCGATCAGCGGCCTGGACATCCGCATCCGCGAAGTCGTACTGCGCGACAAGCCCGCCGAGATGCTCGCCGCAAGCCCCAAAGGCACCGTCCCGGTCCTCGTCCTGCCCGATGGACAGGTGATCGACGAAAGCCTCGACGTGATGAAATGGGCCCTTGCCCGGAACGATCCCGAAAACTGGCTGGATGCAAACAGTGCCGAAACGGATGCTCTCATCGCCAAGAGCGACGGCCCTTTCAAGCACGCGCTCGACCGCTACAAATATCCAAACCGCTATGACGGCGTGGACCCGGAAGCCCAACGCGCCGACGGCCTCTCCATGCTCACCGAATGGAACGCCCGCATTGCCGCCTCAGGCGGCCAGCTCCTTGGCCCGCAGCGCAGTCTCGCCGATATGGCCCTCTTCCCTTTCGTGCGCCAGTTCGCTGCCACAGACCGGGAATGGTTCGCCGCCCAATCCCTGCCAGCCCTGCAGGATTGGCTCGTCGGCCACCTTGCCAGCCCGCTCTTCAAATCGATCATGGCCAAGCACGCCCAGTGGCAGCCGGGCGCCGAAGAGCCCTTGCTCGCAGCAGCCAGCTGACCCCTTGAAAAATCCTGCGGCGGGCGTAAATACGCCGCTCTTCGGTTCGGAGTGTGGCTCAGCCTGGTAGAGCACCGCCTTCGGGAGGCGGGGGTCGGAGGTTCGAATCCTCTCACTCCGACCATTCAAAATCCAGGGTCCCGCGATGGAAAATACCGCCCTCATCTATCGCCGCTTTGGCCCCCCACCCGAGGCGCTGAAACTGGAATGTCTGCCGCTTTCGCCGCGCCCGCCCCATCTGCTGCGTGTGAAAATGCAGATGGCCCCTGTCAATCCATCCGACCTGATCCCCATCACCGGCGCCTATGCCCATCGCGTCAGCCCACCCCTTGTCGCCGGCTATGAAGGCGTCGGCGAAGTCATCGCGGCGCCAGCGGCCCACGCGCATCTGATGGGCAAGCGCGTTCTCCCCCTGCGTGGGCCAGGCACATGGCAAGCCTATCTCGACTGCGATCCTGAACTGGCCATTCCCGTACCGGACAATATTGAAGGCGTCGTCGCCGCCCGGGCCTATATCAATCCCCTCGCCGCGCAGCTGATGCTGGAGGCCTGGCCCGTGAGGGACGCCCATGTCCTGATCACGGCCTCTGGCTCAACCTGCGCCAACCTGCTCGCCCAATGGGCCATCTCTTCAGGCGCAAGCCGTGTGACAGGCATCTATCGTGCCCCTGGACACAAGCCGGCTCTCGCCGACATGGGCATTGAAGCCATACCGCTCTGTGAGATGGATCAAGTCACGGCTACTGCAGCCTCAGCTGATGTCACATTTGATGCCCTCGGCGGCGAACCGGGTTCGCTGATCCTGCGCGCGATGCCGGAGAACGCCAACTTTGTCAGCTACGGCCTGCTCACTGGCCAGCCTGTCCTGCCAGGCAACCCGAGAGCGCGCGCCCATCACCGACGCTTCCACATGCGTGAAAGTCTCGCCGGGATGACGCCGGACCAATGGCGCGCCTGTTACGACACACTCTGGCCACGCATCGCGAGCGCGGCCCTTCCTGCCGTACGAGAAGTGAGATTAGCGAACTGGCAGGACGCCCTGGCCGGCTATGACCAACCAGGGCGCTCCAAACCTGTGCTGGTCTTCGGCGACGCGGCCTAGCCAGCCATCGCTGCTTTGACCGCTGCAATGGCCTCGTCCGCCTTGCTGGCATCCGGGCCGCCGGCCTGTGCCATGTCCGGCCGGCCGCCACCACCTTGACCGCCGAGGGCCGCCGCTGCGACCTTCACCAGATCAACAGCCGAGAATTTGGACGTAAGGTCTGCCGTCACGCCAATTGCGACACCGGCCTTGCCATCGGCGACGCCGACAAAGGCCACGACGCCCGAGCCGATCTTGGCCTTGGCCTCGTCGACCAGCGCGCGCAGGTCCTTGCCGCCAACGCCTTCTGCGACACGCGCGATAAGGTTCACGCCGTTGATCACTTCCGGCCCGGCCGGGGCATTGCCGCCGCCGCCCATGGCGAGCTTGCGCTTGGCGTCGGCCAGGTCCTTCTCCAGCGAGCGGCGCTCATCAGTCAGCGCGCTGACCTTGCGAGGCACATCCTTCAGCGGCACTTTCAGGCTCTCGGCGAGATCCTCGGCGATGCGCGCACGGCCTTTCAGATAGGCCAGCGCCTCGGCGCCCGTCGCAGCCTCGATACGGCGCACGCCAGCGGAGACACCACCTTCGGACGTTATCACGAACACGGCGATATCGCCTGTACGCTCGACATGGATGCCGCCACAAAGCTCAACCGAATAGGCCTTGCCTTCGCCCTGGCCCATGGAAAGGACGCGGACCTCGTCACCATATTTCTCGCCGAACAGGGCAAGCGCCCCGGCCTCAATCGCCTTCTCCGGCGTCGTGACCTTGATTTCGGCGGCCGTATTCTGGCGGATCACGGCATTCACCTGATCCTCGATCGCCTCGATCTGCGCGGCCGTTACCGGCGCGCCATGCGAGAAGTCAAACCGCAGGCGATCAGCTTCCACCAGCGAACCTTTCTGCGTCACATGCTCGCCGAGCACATTGCGCAGCGCGGCATGCAGCAGGTGCGTTGCCGAGTGATTGGCCATCACGGCCTTGCGGCGCACAGCGTCGACATGCAGCTTCGCCACCGCGCCGAGCTTGGCAGACCCGCTGACAAGCTCACCGACATGCACGTGTACATCGCCGGCGCGTTTCTGAACGTCGCGTACGATAAAGCGGGCGCCGCCGTCAAAACTGATCTCGCCATGATCGCCCGCCTGGCCACCGCTTTCGGCATAGAAAGGCGTAGCGTCGAACACGAGTTCGGCAGCGCCAGGTTGCAGCGTATCGACCAGTGCCCCGCCAGCCGCGATGGCGACAAGCTTGCCCTGGCCCTCGGTCGCGGCATAACCGCCGAATTTCGTGGCGCCGGATTTGTCCCGAACGGCAAACCAGATGTCATCCGTCGCCGCATCGCCAGAGGTGAAACCTGCACTACGCGAGCCTTCACGCTGGACGTCCATGGCCGCGTCGAAGGCATCGGTATCCACCGACATGCCGCGTGCCCGCAGGATGTCCTGCGTCAGGTCGAGCGGGAAGCCGAATGTGTCATAGAGACGGAAGGCCGTTTCGCCGGGAAGCGCGTCACCCGCGCCGAGGCCGGTCGTCGCTTCTTCCAGCAGGGACAGGCCGCGGCCCAGCGTACGCTGGAAGCGGCCCTCTTCCTGTTCAAGGGCGGATTCAATCGCGGCCTTGGCGCGGCCGAGTTCGGGATAGGCCTTGCCCATCTCACCGATAAGGGCGGGCGTCAGACGATGCATCATCGGCTCGCGCGCGCCGAGCAGGTGGCCATGCCGCATCGCGCGGCGCATGATGCGGCGCAGGACATAGCCGCGCCCCTCATTCGAGGGCAGCACGCCGTCAGCGATCAAGAAGGCGGATGTGCGCAAATGGTCCGCGATGACGCGGAACGAGGCGAGATGGTCGCCTTCGGCCTTGGCGCCATAGAGGTCTTCCTCGGCCTTGATCAGGTTGGCGAAAAGATCGATCTCGTAATTGTTGTGAACGCCCTGCAAGACAGCCGCGATGCGCTCCAGCCCCATGCCCGTATCGATGGAGGGCTTGGGCAGCGAGGTGCGCGAGCCATCGGCCGACTGGTCGAACTGCATGAAGACCAGGTTCCAGATTTCGATGAACCGGTCGCCGTCCTCGTCCGGACTGCCGGGAGGACCACCCGGAATCTTGTCGCCGTGATCGTAGAAGATTTCCGAGCATGGTCCGCATGGGCCGGTATCCCCCATGGACCAGAAATTGTCCGACGTGGCGATGCGGATGATCCGGTCGTCCGGCAGGCCAGCAATCTTCTTCCAGAGAGCCGCTGCCTCGTCATCCTCGGCATAGACGGTTACGAGCAGGCGTTTCGGGTCGAGACCGAACTCTTTCGTGACCAGGTTCCAGCCATACTGGATCGCCTGTTCCTTGAAATAATCGCCAAAGGAGAAGTTGCCGAGCATCTCGAAGAAGGTGTGGTGACGCGCGGTATAGCCGACATTGTCGAGGTCATTATGCTTGCCGCCCGCCCGGACGCATTTCTGCGATGTCGTGGCGCGTGGGGCAAATGGCGTCTCGGCGCCGGTAAAAATGTTCTTGAATGGCACCATGCCGGCATTGACGAACAGCAGGGTAGGATCGTTCTGGGGCACGAGCGGCGCCGAGGCACGGCGCGTGTGGCCTTGCTTCTCGAAGAAGGAGAGGAAGGATTCGCGGATATCGTTCACGCCAGTCATGGGCAGGGTCCTAGCCGAATATATTCATGTGCGGCGAGGGTTATCCCACACCGGCTCCAACCGGCGATATAAAGGTCCCTTTGCGGCGCGCCAAGCCGGGTGCACCACAAAGGGACAAGTTCAGGTACAAGACCTGGCTGCAAACGGGCACTGAAAGGGCCGAATTCGGCCCTTCAGAAGCCAATAAGCGGGTAAATATCAGCCTTCCGCGGCATCCGGCTCGATATCGTCATCCTTGTCGGCTTCCATACCGGCTGTAAGGAGTTCGTCAGCGAGAAGGCCAGCATTGCGGCGAATCGAATCCTCGATCTCGTCAGCAATGGCCGGGTTTTCCTTCAGGAAGGTCCGCGTCTTTTCGCGGCCCTGACCCATCCGTTCGCCCTTGTAGGAATACCAGGACCCGGATTTCTCGACCACTTCGGCCTTTACGCCGAGATCAATCAGCTCGCCGGTCTTGGAGATGCCCTCACCATAGATGATGTCGAATTCGACTTGCCGGAAAGGCGGAGCCACCTTGTTCTTGACGACCTTGACGCGGGTCTGGTTGCCGATGACCTCGTCGCGTTCCTTGATCTGGCCGATACGGCGGATGTCGAGACGGACCGAGGCATAGAATTTCAGGGCGTTGCCACCGGATGTGGTTTCCGGGCTGCCGAACATGACGCCGATCTTCATCCGGATCTGGTTGATGAAGATGACCGTACATTTCGATTTGGAAATCGAGCCCGTCAACTTGCGCAGCGCCTGGCTCATCAGGCGGGCCTGCAGGCCGGGAAGGGAATCGCCCATCTCGCCTTCCAGTTCGGCGCGCGGGGTCAGCGCAGCGACGGAATCGATGACGAGGAGTTCAACGGCGCCCGAACGGACAAGCGTGTCGGCAATTTCCAGCGCCTGCTCGCCTGTATCCGGCTGCGAGATCAACAGGTCGTCGAGATCAACGCCCAGCTTGCCGGCATAGACCGGGTCCAGCGCATGCTCGGCATCGATAAAGGCGCAGACGCCGCCATTCTTCTGGGCTTCAGCCACGCAGTGCAGCGCCAGCGTCGTCTTGCCCGAGCTTTCCGGACCATAGACCTCGATGATGCGTCCGCGCGGGATGCCGCCAATGCCGAGCGCAATGTCGAGCCCCAGCGAACCGGTCGAGACCGCTTCAATATCCATCACCTTCCGGTCGCCCAGTCGCATGACCGAGCCCTTGCCGAAAGAACGTTCAATATTGCTTAGAGCCGTTTCAAGAGCCTTCTGCTTATCCACACCGGATTCCTTGTCCACAAGTTGTAGCGCTGGTTTGGCCATGAGTCGTCTCCTTAGGTCCACTACGGGGGTCAGTTTGGCAAGGCCCCCTATTGCCTTCCATGTTTTGGATGTACCATATTTGTTCTCAGGAACAAAGCGGAAACTTTCTGTTCTCCGCACCTTTTCTTTTCCGCCCGGATCAGGCATGATTGCGGGATGCTGACACGATCCAACCGCCAAGCGGGCGAAGCACGGCTTCGCTATCTCGATGCCGATGTCCAGGTGCTCGCACCTGGTGATTTTGTTGTGTGCGCCGTCACGGGCCGCAAGATTCCGCTGCAGGCGCTACGCTATTGGAGTGTTGACCGGCAGGAGCCCTATTGGGATGCCGCCGCCGCTGGCGCGCGCATGATTCCCGCCAAGGGATGATGCTGCGGGAGATCCTGCTCACTCTTGTGATCTGCACGGGGGCATGTGCGCAGGTGCCAGGCGCCGAGCCCGTCGCCACAGCTCAACCCACCGCGCCTGTTTGCGATGGCGCCCTCACGCAGGGCGGCCTCGTGATCTGCCATGGCGCCCCGGGCGAGACATTCACGGTCGCCGGCGTCAAACAGATGGCCGATGCGGCCGGCTCTGCCCAATTCGGCATCAGCCCCAAGGCACCAGCTGTCATTGGCTGGTCGGCGTCTGACGGCTCCTATGGCGATCTCGCCATTGCCGAGCGTCATGATGAATTCCGCACCATCAAGGGCTTTGATTGCGACAAGGTTGATGCCCGCTCGCCCGAGCAGAAGGCGCATGCCGCCCGCTCCTGGCAGATCAAGCAGGACGCATTTGCCACTTTCAATCCCGGCCCCGGCGCGCTCCATGGGTTTATGAAGCCGGCCGATGCACCCGCTTCCTCGCCCTTCGGGCCAACGCGGAAATATATCGGTGTATCGAAAGTCACCGGCAAGCCGTGCGAATCCACCTCTGTGCATCAGGGCTATGACATGGCGGCGCCCATCGGCACGCCTGTTGTCGCGCCTGCCGACGGCACCATCATCCTCGCCGATCCGGATCTTTATTATGAAGGCGGCGCAATCTTCCTCGATCATGGCCACGGGCTGACATCCGTTTTCATGCACCTCTCTGAAGTGGACGTGAAACCGGGTGATGTGGTCAAGCGCGGCGACCTGATCGCCAAGACCGGTAATTCGGGCCGCACGACCGGGCCTCACCTGCACTGGGCCGTCAAATGGCGCAATTCGCAGAGCGATGCGCGCGGCGGTGATTTCTATATCGACCCGGCACTGTTGCTGGACTTGCCGGTGAGCGATCCGCAATGACAGCCTATGTGGCGCTCCTGCGGGCCGTGAATGTCGGCGGCACGGGCAAGCTGGCAATGACGGAACTGGCCGCCATGTGCGCGGATGCAGGTTTTACCGACGTCAAAACCTATATTGCCAGCGGCAATGTCGTGTTCCGGTCGTCTCTATCGGAAGCGAAGGTGAGGACGGCTTTGGACAAGCGGCTGGAAGCCTATGCCGGCAAGCCTGTCGGCGTATTTGTGCGCACGGCCAAGGAAATGGCGGCTGTCAGAGACGACAATCCCTTTCCCGATGAGCCCGGCAATCGAGTCGTTGCGATCTTCCTTGAGGCCGCGCCAAAGGCCGATGCCCTGGCGGGCCTGAAGCACCAGACCACGGAAGTGCTGAAAGCTGGCAAGCGGGAACTCTATGTCTTCTATCCGGATGGACAGGGACAATCGAAACTCCAGATTCCGTCGGCCAAAGCCGGTACGGCGCGGAACATGAACACGGTGGCGAAGCTTGCCGACATGGCCGGCGCGCTCAAGGCGTGAGCCAGACCACGTCCGTTGCGCCGACGAAGCGGGCCATGCGGGCCAACTCGGCATCCAGCCTGGCTTGCCGCGCATCGGTCCATTTCACGCCCGGCTCGGCCCAGAGATTGTGGACGCTGAGTTCGCCCTTGTCCCGGTCTGACTTCACTTCGATGCGGCCCACGAAGCGATCACCTTCCAGCAGCGGATAGACGTAATATCCCCATTGGCGCTTGGCGGCAGGCACGAAAATCTCGATCCGGTAGTCAAAGCCGAAGAGCCGCGTCAGGCGGTTGCGATCACGGATCACGGGGTCGAACGGGTTGAGGATGCGCAGACGCGACGTTGGCGCCGGGGTGTTGTCGAGGCGGGTCTCAATATCCGCCAAGGCCAGCGCCGTGGTCCACTGGCCATCCGCACATTCCACTTCAACCGGCACAAGCTCCGCAGCATTGGCGAGGGCCCAGCCTTTTACCTCGGCCCTATCAGCTGCGGCCCAGAAGCGCTGAATATCTCCCACCGTTCCGAAGGCCAGCCGCGCCAGCGCCTCGCGGCAGAGCCAGTCCAGCTGCGTCTCATCCTCATGCGCCACATCGCGCAGGTGTTGGGGGATCACGCGGGTCGTCAGGTCATAATGCTTGGTGAAGTTCTCGCGGTGAGAGGTCGATAGGTCGCCGACATACCACATGTAATCGAGCGCCAATTTGTGCGGCGGCCTGCGCCACATCTCGCGCGGGCCTTCAATCTTCGTGTCGAATGCCTTGGTGCTGAGCGGGCCCTCGGCTGCGATGCGTGCCTTGATCTCTTCGCGCCCGGCCGCGTCCGGCATGGTGCTATACCATTGAGAGCGTTCGAGGCGTGCTTCCATGCGGCGGAACTGGCGGCGCCACACGGGATAGAAATCCATCGGGATAAGGGAAGCGTCGTGCGTGAAATGCTCGAACACATGCCTGTCGCGCGCGAGGCACTTTTCCAGCATCGGCTCGCGAAAGTTCTGGTTGCGGCTCCACAGGATATGATCATGCGCGCGGGCGACAACACGGATCGTGTCGAGCTGCACGAAACCGAGGCGCCGGATGATGCCGGGAAGATCCAGCGGGCCCGTCGGCGCGGCCGCGAGGCCCTGAGCCTCCAGCCACAGCCGCCGCGCGTCCCGGTTGGCAATCCTCAGCACCATGGGCGGCTAGGGATTGAGGATTGTTGCGCCGGTCGTCTTGCCACTTTCGAGGGCGCGATGGGCATCGCCCACATCCGAGAGGGCAAAGCGCTGGCCTATCTCGGCCTTGAGCGTGCCATCTTCCAGCGCGGCAAAGAGCAGTTTTGCGCCGCGTGCGAGCGCTTCGGGCGTATCGATGAAGGTGAACAGCGTCGGCCGCGTCAGGATCAGCGAGCCGCCTTGGGCCAACCGTCCCGGCGGCACGGGATCCGCCATTCCCGAGGCATTGCCGTAGGAGACCATCCAGCCTCGCTTTTTCAGGCTGCTCAGCGAGGCTTCGAAACTCACCTTGCCAACACTGTCGAGCGCCATGTCGACGCCCTTGCCACCGGTCAGTGCCTTCACCTGTTCGGCGACGTTATCGTAGCCGACGATCACGTCGCTGGCGCCCGAGGCGCGGGCCAACTCGGCCTTCTTCTCGGATGAGGTGACGGCGATGACGCGCGCGCCGAGGCTGGCGGCCCATGGCACAAGCAGGCTGCCGACGCCGCCAACGGGCGCCCAGACGAGCAGCGTGTCGCCCTTCTGAACGGGGCGAATTTCGAACAGCAGCATCCAGGCGGTCAGGCCCTTCAGCATGACGGCGGCGGCGTCTTCATCTGCAATGCCGTCGGGCAGTTTGATCAGGCTGGCCGCTGGCGCAGTCAGGTGCGTGGCATAGGTGCCGGACGCGACATAGCCGACCCGGTCGCCCGGCTTCAGGTGCGTCACGCCTTCGCCCACGGCTTCCACCACGCCGGCACCTTCGCTGCCGGGCGTGAAAGGAAACTTCACGGGATAGAGGCCGGTGCGATAATAGGTGTCGATGAAATTGAGGCCGACCGCCGTCTGCCTTACCAGCGCTTGACCAGGGCCGGGCTGCTTCGGCTCAAACGCTTCCTTCTTGAGGACGTCCGTACCGCCGTTTTCATGGATGCGGATGGCATAGGGTTCAGACATTCAATGATCTCCGTTTTCCGGTGCGGTCTTGCGCACCTTTATATTCAGCAGTTCGACCGCCAGCGAGAAGGCGATCGCAAAATAGAGATAGCCCCGCGGTATGTGGAAGCCGAGACCATCGGCCACAAGGGCCACGCCGACGAGAAGGATGAATGAGAGGGCGAGCATCTTGGTCGTCGGATGGTCGGCAATGAATTTCGCCAGAGGATCGGCCGCGATGGCCATGACAAAGGTCGAGAGGACGACCGCGCTGATCATCACGATGAGATCATCGGTCATACCGACAGCTGTGATGACGCTGTCGAGCGAGAAGACGAAGTTGATGATGAAGAGCTGGATAATGACGGCGGTGAAGCCGCTCTTGGCGTCTGTCTCTTCATGCCCCGTGCCCTCGACGGCCGAGTGGATTTCCTGCGTGCCCTTCCACAGAAGGAAGAGGCCGCCCGCCAGCAGGATCAGGTCCTTTATCGTCACGTCCTCGACATGATGCATCAGGGCCTCGTCGCCGCCCGATACCATGACCGCGATGGCATGCGGCAGCTGGAACAGGGCGTTCTTGTCGAGCCCGATGATGACGAAGATGAGCGCCAGCATGGCAATGCGCAGGAACATGGCGCCCCAAATTCCGACGCGAGTCGCCTGTTGTTTCTGCTTTCCCTGCAGCTTGCCAGTGGCGATGGAGATGAAGAGCAGGTTGTCGATGCCGAGTACGACCTCCAGGAAGGTCAGCGTGGCAAGACTGCCCCAGAAGGCGGGAGAGGCCAGGAATTCAGGCATGGGAGGCGGATTCCTTGTGGAGGGGGCTGGGTAGACTGCAATGAATAGGAGCATGGGGTGGATAGCAAGGCCGACTCGCGCTGGACTCAACCGATGCAGACAATGACCCTTCTGACCTGCGGCGTAGACGAGGCTGGCCGAGGCCCCTGGGCCGGGCCGGTGACGGCTGGCGCCGTGGTGCTGGACCCGGCGCGGCAGATTGAAGGGCTGACGGACTCAAAGGCCCTCAAGGAGGCGCAGCGCGACGCGCTCGCGCCGCTGATCCGCGAACGCGCCGCAGCCTTTTGCGTGGCGCATGCCAGTGTTGAAGAGATTGACCGGCTGAATATTCGCGAGGCGACTTTCCTCGCCATGTCGCGCGCCATCGAAGGCGTTGGCCGGCAGTTGAGGCTGGAGATGATCCTGATTGACGGCAACGCCTTGCCGAAGGATCTGCCCTGCAAGGCGCGCGCGATCATCAAGGGCGACCTCACCGAGCCGGCAATTTCGGCCGCGTCCATCCTCGCCAAAACCGAACGCGACGCGTTGATGAAGGAGATGGATGCGGCCCATCCGGGCTATGGCTTTGCCCGGCACAAGGGGTATGGCACCGCCGCCCATGCCGAGGCGCTGCATCAGCTCGGCCCCTGCCCGCATCACCGCACCAGCTTCCGCCCCATACGCGAGCTGATCGCCAGCCGGGCGGCGCAGATTACGCGTTGAGCAGCTCGACAGAGACGACCTGATTGATCAGGTCGCAACTGCCTGACGTCGTGAGGAAGGCAATGTCGGCGGCATCCCGGCCTGTGGCCACGCGCACCAGATTTTCGACCGGCACAAGCCGCGTGGCATCAACGAGCCACCAGACACTTTCCAGATAGACCTCGAACACGGCATGGAAATCCGGCGGGTCGAGCTGCCAGGCATAGGCGCTGACAGCGCGGGCCGGCACATTCAGGGCACGGCAGATGCTGATGCCGAGATGGGTGAAATCGCGGCAGATACCTGCGCGATCAACGAACGTGTTCTCGGCCGTGGTGCCGCCATGGCTGGAGCCCGGGACATAGTCGACATGATTGTAAATCCAGTCGAGCACGGCGAGAACCTGCGTCCCGCCCGGGGTGAGGTCGCCGAACTCGCGATGCGCAAAGGACATGAACTTGTCGGACGGGCAGTAGCGGCTCGGCAGCAGGTATTCGA
>TARA_R110000787_G_scaffold25308_7_pt1 | contig 12612 bp, 12 predicted proteins | sample TARA_R110000787 | Tara Oceans TARA_R110000787 (sample SAMEA4397920) | marine metagenome | biome: Polar Biome; feature: [DCM] deep chlorophyll maximum layer (ENVO:01000326); material: water (ENVO:00002006), including particulate matter (ENVO:01000060) such as... | depth 35 m
AAACTTTAGTGATTAGAGCTTTTGGCTCGCTAGCCATTTTAATGTTGCATATCATTTTAATTATTGGACCCTTAGCTCGACTGAACAATAAATTCTTACCTATTTTATATAACAGAAGGCATTTAGGTGTCAGTATGTTTATAGCTGCATTCATCCACGGAGGTTTTTCTATTATTCAATTTCATGCATTAGGAAACGAGAATCCATTTTATTCGCTGTTTACTTCTAATATGGAGTATGATTCGTTGACTAATTTTCCATTTCAAGTACTAGGATTTTTAGCTTTGTTGATTCTATTTATTATGGCTTCAACAAGTCATGATTTCTTTTTAGGAAATTTATCAGCGAAAGTTTGGAAACGAATGCACATGTTTGTGTATCTGGCCTACGTCTTGATTATTGCGCATGTATTTTTAGGAGCATTTCAACAAGAAACATCACCCTTTACCGTAGGGCTTTTATTGGTTGGTTTTGTATTTCTTACAATGCTACATTTAAAAGCCGCTTTCAAAGAAAGCAAAGTCGACAATACTAAAGCTTTAGAAAAAGAGGGTTGGTTACACGTTTGCGAAGTTGATGAAATAGAAGAAGATAGAGCAAAGATTTTTACCGTTGCAAACGAACGTGTGGCTGTCTTTAAATATGAAGGGAAACTTTCTGCTGTTCATAATGTTTGTAAACATCAAGGCGGACCTTTAGGAGAGGGGAAAATTATTGATGGATGCATTACGTGTCCTTGGCATGGCTATCAATATTTACCAGGAAACGGACAGTCGCCACCACCGTTTACGGAAAAGGTAGCTACTTATGAATTAAAGTTAGAAGGAAGCACAGTATATATCAATCCAAAAGCCTTTAAAGAAGGAACTGAAGTAAAACCTGTAAACTGTTAGAAGATGAAAAAAAACAAAGAATTTTATGTTTCTTATATAGAAGGAAGTTTAGGAAACCAGACAAAAAAGACCATTAAAAAGTTTGCTTTCCTAGCGATTTTTATGATTGTTGGTGGAGCTTTAATTTTTAGTTTTTCGCAGAAACCATTTAAGAACAGTACGTTTGAATTGGCAACAGCGACAAAAATTATTGGGGTTTTTCATGAAAACCCATATCCTATGTTACGGGTTCAAGTGGCAAAAAATACATTTAAAAATCTATTGCTCTTAGGTTTTGGAAAATCGAGCGCAAATCCATTTTTAGAAAAAATTCAAGAAGAAATTCCTGATTTGAATGGTAAAAAGTTGTCGATTGAAGGAAATTTAATTTACTACAATGGAAAAACACTGATTCAAATTACGGACGAAGAAAAAGTAAGGTTAGTAGACAATTCACAAACGATTCTTTCATTAAAAGAAGAAATAAGTAGCATGACGCTTCAAGGAGAAATCATTGATCCAAAGTGTTATTTTGGAGTTATGAAACCCGGAAAAGGAAAGATCCATAGAAGTTGTGCTGTACGTTGTATTTCAGGCGGTATTCCGCCTGTATTTGCCACTACGGATGGAAACAATGTTGCCAAATATTTTTTACTGACTGATTTAGAAGGAAACCCGATAAACAATCAAGTCTTATCTCACGTAGGGAAACCATCAGATATCACTGGAATGGTAGAGAAAATGGGAGATTGGTATGTGCTTAAAATTGACCCTAAGAATATTAAAGAACTTGGCTTAGATTCTGAAATTTATTAGTGAAACTCTGTTTTGAAAAATTGCGAAGCAAAGTCTTCAAAATAGTTAGTTAAACTAATCCCGCTTTTTCAGCGGGATCTCAGGCTGAACGTCTCATTGCCCTGAGGATATTTATTAAAGAGTGCACCTATAAAAAACCAGCACTTGGCTGGTTTTTTATTATTCAACTTTTAATAAAAAGTAATTCTTTTTCCCTCGTTGTAATAATACATATTTATTAGCAATTAAATCAGATGAGGTAATGATAAAGTCTTCTTTTATCTTTTCTTTGTTGACAGAAATTGCATTTTCCTTTAAAGCTCTTCTAGCCTCTCCATTAGAGTTTAAGAATCCTGTTTTAGCCGCTAAAGCACCAATCATATCTAATCCGTCCGTAACATCATCTTTAGAAACGGAAGCTTGTGGAACTCCATCAAATACATCTAAAAAGGTTTGCTCGTCTAAAGATTTTAAATCGTCAGCTGTAGATTTTCCAAAGAGAATATTTGAAGCTTTAATGGTGTTTTCATAGGCTTCTTTTCCGTGAACTAACAAGGTAACTTCCTCGCCAATTTTCTTTTGTAATACACGTACATGAGGCGCCTCTTTATGTTCAGCAATTAATGCTTCAATTGTTTCTTTATCCAAAAAAGTAAAGATTCGTATGTATTTTTCTGCATCTTCATCAGAAGCATTTAACCAGTATTGGTAAAATTTATAGGGTGATGTTCTGTTGGCATCTAACCAAATATTTCCTCCTTCAGATTTCCCGAATTTAGAACCATCAGATTTTGTAATTAAAGGACAGGTAATTGCATATCCTTTTCCGCCACCAATTCTTCTAATTAATTCTGTACCTGTGGTAATATTACCCCATTGATCAGAACCTCCCATTTGAATAGAAGCATTATTGTTTTTATACAAATGTAAGAAATCATATCCTTGAACTAATTGATACGTAAATTCTGTAAAAGACATTCCGTCATTAGACTCAGAGCTAATTCTGTTTCTTACAGAATCTTTTGCCATCATATAATTTACAGTAATGTGTTTACCAACATCCCGTATGAATTCTAAGAAAGAAAAATCTTTCATCCAATCGTAGTTATTCACTAAAACGGCAGCATTTTCTGCATTAGAAGTAAAATCTAAAAAGTGACTTAGTTGCCCTTTAATAGCTTCTTGGTTGTACCGTAAAGTTTTTTCATCTAATAAATTACGTTCAGAAGATTTTCCTGAAGGGTCGCCAATCATCCCCGTTGCACCACCTACTAAAGCAATAGGTTTGTGACCACACCTTTGAAAATGTGCTAACAACATAATCGGCACTAAATTACCAATATGTAAAGAATCAGAAGTAGGATCAAAACCAACATAAGCACTTCTCATACTTTCCGATAAATGTTCTTCTGTTGTTGGCATGCTGTCATGCAACATTCCTCTCCATTTTAATTCTTCAATAAAGTTTTTCATCTTCTTCTTTTATAAAAAGCAAAGATACATTTCTGAGGTAAATAAACTAAATTCGTAGTATGATTTTAGTCACAGGCGGAACAGGTTTAGTAGGATCTCATTTGTTAGTTCATTTAACTAAAAAAAATGATCATATAAGAGCTATTTATAGAACTTCTGAAAGTATAGAGAATGTAAAAAAAATCTTTTCTTATTATACCTATACTACTTCTACTGATTTTTTTTCTAAAATAGAGTGGATACAGGCAGATATTACCGATGTTCCCTCAATGATTCCAGCTTTTAAAGATGTAACTCACGTGTATCATTGCGCCGCATTAATTTCTTTTGACCCTCGTGATTATTTAGAAATGAGAAAGGTGAATATTCATGGAACAGCGATTGTTGTTAATTTATCTATTGATGCTAAAGTTGATAAATTATGTTTTATAAGTTCTATTGCTGCTATTGGAGATGATCCTAAAAAGCAATTTGCAAATGAAGAGAATGAATGGGTTGGTAATGAGAAAAACAATGGTTATGCAATTACAAAATATGGTGCTGAAATGGAAGTTTGGCGCGCTAGTCAAGAAGGTGTAGATGTTGTTATTGTTAACCCTGGAGTTATTTTAGGAAGCGGTTTTTGGGATTCTGGTTCTGGGAAACTATTCTCACAAATTTATAATGGTTTTCAATACTATTCTGAAGGAGTTACGGGTTTTATTGGAGTTGAAGATGTGATTGAATCTATGATTCAATTAATGGAGAACGAGATTAAAAACGAGCGTTTTATTTTAGTTTCTGAAAATTTAAGTTTTAAAGAAGTACTATTTTCTATTGCTGACTCCTTAGGGAAACAAAGACCAAAAAAGCTAGTTAAATCGTGGCAAGCAAGCTTTTTTTGGCGTTGGGAATGGTTGCTGTCTAAAGTAAGCTCTAGTAAGGCAAGAATTAGTAAGCATTCTGCAAAAACATTAAATTCGAAAACCTATTACTCATCAGAAAAAATTGAAAATTCATTAAGCATTGAATTTGAGAAAATGAATACAGTAATAGAAAGAGTTTGTGAAAATTACTTAGTTTGATTTCTTTTTAGGAGATTTGATTTTTTTCAAAGAAACATCAGAAATAGTTTTGATTTTAGACCCCTTTCCTTTGTTTTTTTCTATAAGCTTTAATTGATTCTTTTTTAAAGAATCTTGTAAAACAGAGTCTCTTACTTTTTTAATATTTGTAAAGAAAGCTTGCTCTTTTTTTAACAAAACAAGTACTTGGTCTAAGATTGGTTGATAGTCATCTACCCTAGAAGTATAATAAATATTACTATTATTAAAACGTAGACTGTCTATTTTATAAAGATTATAAACTAGTGGTATGTAGCTAATTTTTCTTTGTAGATTTTTATTTTTAATACTTTTTGCAGAACTAGCGATATATAGATCCTTTAAAAGTAAAATCATAGAATCTTTAGGAATTAGATCTTTAGGTTTTTTATAGATGGTGTTGCTTGTACAAGAATACAATAGAGGTACTAAAACGAAAACAACGAGGATCTTTTTCATGATCTATTAAATGTAATTCGTTGTCCCTTTGTAATATCATCAAACACTCCATTATCAAACATTAAGACCCCATTCACAAAAGTGTGAGTTACGCTAGATGAAAAAGTGGTTCCTTCAAAAGGAGACCAGCCACATTTGTATAAAAGACTTTCTTTCGTAACTGTTTGAGGTAAATTGGTGTCAACTAAAACTAAATCTGCGAAATAACCTTCTTTAATAAATCCTCTTTTTTCTATTTGAAATATTTTAGCTGGATTATGACAGGCTTTTTCAATCAGTTTCTCAATTGGTAAAACATTTTCTTTTACTTTTTCTAACAAAGCTAATAAAGCATGCTGTACTAAAGGCCCTCCACTTGGAGCGTTTAGATATTTATTAGATTTTTCTTCTAAGGTATGCGGAGCATGGTCTGAAGCAATGATGTCTAATCTGTCATCTAACAAAGCTTCCCACAACACTTTTCTATCGTTAGCTGTTTTTACAGCCGGATTCCATTTAATATGCGTTCCTTTTTCTTTATAATCTTCATCAGAAAACCAAAGATGATGAACACAAACCTCAGCAGTAATTTGCTTTTCTTCTAGAGGGATGTCATTTCGAAATAATTCTGTTTCTTTTGCTGTTGATAAATGAAACACGTGCAATCTTGCCCCAGTTTTCTTTGCTAATTCGATTGCTTTAGAAGATGATAAATAACAAGCTTCTTCACTTCTTATTATAGGATGTAATTCCATAGGAATATCCTCTCCGTAAATAGCCTTATAATGTGCTGTATTTTTTCTGATGGTTTCTTCGTCTTCACAATGTACAGATATAATCAGTTTGGTAGAAGAGAATATTTTTTCCAATACCTCAAGATTATCAACCAACATGTTCCCTGTAGATGATCCTAAAAAAATCTTTATACCTGCTACTGTTTTTGGATCGGTTTTTAACAGCTCTTCCAAATTATCATTTGTTCCACCAAACATAAATGAGTAATTGGCATAGGATGTCTTCTCAGCGATATCAAACTTGTCTTGTAACAACTCCTGAGTTGTAGCTTGCGGAACGGTATTAGGCATTTCCATAAAAGTTGTAATACCACCTGCAACGGCAGCTCGACTTTCTGTAGCAATGTTTGCTTTGTGTGTTAAGCCAGGTTCTCTAAAATGAACTTGATCATCAATTAAACCAGGGATCAAATATTTTCCATTAGCATCAATAGTTGTTACAGAGCTTTCTGTAATTGATTTACTAATTTTTTTTATAATTCCGTTTTCTATAAGAATATCGCCAAGAAAGGTTGTTCCTTCATTTACGATTTTAGCATTTTTTATTAAGTAAGAATTCATCGCAGTCCTTTAAACCTCATTTTTATTACACCAAAAAGTGCCTCATATACTATACCACCACTCATTTTAGATTCGCCCAAAGTTCTATCTGTAAAAACGACTGAAACTTCTTTTATTTTAAATTTATGTTTCCAAGCTTTGAATTTCATTTCAATCTGAAAAGCATACCCAACAAATCTAATTTTGTCAAGCTTTATAGTTTCTAATACTTTTCTCTTGTAACAAACAAAACCCGCAGTTGTATCGTGCACATGAATTCCTGTTATAAAACGAACATATTTTGAAGCAAAATAGGATAGTAAAACTCGTTTCATTGGCCAGTTTACGACGTTTACTCCTTGAGAATATCTTGAACCGATAGAAACATCAGCCCCATCTTTATGACAAGCATTATAAAGTTTGATTAAATCTTTAGGATTGTGAGAAAAATCGGCGTCCATCTCTATAATATAATCATATTTTTTATCGATGGCCCACTTAAAACCATGAATATAAGCCGTTCCTAAACCGTTTTTACCTTTCCTTTTTTCAATAAAAAGGTCTTTTGGATAGCGAGTCATTAAATCTTCAACGATATTTGCAGTTCCGTCAGGAGAATTATCATCAACAACTAAAACGTGAAACTTTTTTTTTTGTTTAAAAACAGTTTCTATAATAGCTTCAATGTTTTCTTTTTCGTTATAAGTTGGGATAATAACTAAAGTGTCGGACATAAAAAGGTGATAGAATATGAACAAAGATACATTATTTTATTACTAATTTTGTGTTAATCTTAATTTTCAAAAGGGAAGAAATGGAAGCTCTTCAAAGAGATGTTTTGTCGAATAATTGGATTGCATTAGTTTTTGTGACTTCACTTGTATTGCTTTTTTTTCTTAAACTTTTTAGGGCAGAAAAGTTAAAAGGGTTTTCAACATCTATTTTCAATAAAGGTTTTGTGAAAATTGAATCACAAGAGAAACATCCAGCTATTTCTTTTTTTCATACAGTATTTACTTTTTTTTCTTTTTTGATGATTTCTATTTCTATTTATTTTATAGTAAATAAACTTCAGCAAAGCGATATTTTTTTATTTTTAGACTACCTGAAAGTTTCTTCTATTATCGTTATATATATGATTTTGAGATTTGTATTGGAGTTTTTATTAATGACATTATTTGAAGTTAAAGACACCTTATTATACTTTTTTTTATCAAAAAAGAGTTATTTGTACTCAATATCTATAGGTTTACTAATAGTGAACTTAATTTATTTCTATAGCTTTCAGAATCAAACCTTTCTAATTACTGGGTTTATAGCGCTTTTTTTAATTAGGCTTCTCTTGATTTTGATTAATAACAAAAACCTGATTATTAAAGAGTTGTTTTATTTTATGTTGTACCTTTGCGCCTTCGAAATAGCGCCGCTATTCGTTTTGTTTAAATTGATATTTTAAATAGGTAAAAAAGAAGAAGGTTATGAAAGTGAAAACAATCTTAGTATCTCAACCAGAACCAAAAACGGAAACCTCTCCGTACTCTGAATTGTCTGATAAGCAAAAGGTGAAAATTGACTTTAGATCTTTTATTCATGTTGAAGGTGTTGCTTCTAAAGAAGTAAGAACACAAAAAATAGATTTATCTCAATTTACCGCTATTATACTTACTAGTAGAAATGCTGTAGATCATTTTTTTAGAATTGCTGAAGAAATGCGTTTTAAAGTGCCAGATGCAATGAAATATTTTTGTCAATCTGAAGCAGTAGCATATTATTTACAGAAATATGTAGTCTATAGAAAACGCAAAATTTACGTTGGAACCAGAACCTTTCCAGAATTAGGGAAATTAATAAAGAAGCATAAAGACGAAAAGTTTTTATTACCTTCTTCCGACAAATTAAAACCATTAATTCCAACGGAGTTAGATGCTTTAGGAGTAAATTGGAAAAGAGGGATCTTGTATAAAACGGTTGTGAGTGATTTATCTGATTTAGAAGATGTTTATTACGATATTTTAGTGTTTTTTAGTCCTTCAGGAATAGATTCATTATTTGAGAATTTTCCAGATTTCAAACAAAACGACACACGTATTGCTGTTTTTGGAAACTCAACAGTAAATGCTGCAACATTAGCAGGCTTGAAATGTAATATTACAGCGCCTAGTCCTGAAACTCCATCAATGACAATGGCTTTAGAAAAATATATTAAAGAAGTTAACAAAAAGTAATCTTGCTTTTTGTTAAAATATAGAATAAACCGAGCTTTCTTAGTTCGGTTTTTTTATGCAAATAAAGTTGCAAAAACCTCTTCTATTTTTCCAACTAAAATCAGTTTTATACCGTTTTCTTTCACAGTAATTTTGTTGTATTTAGAAGCAACAAATGTTTTATAACCTAATTTTTTTGCTTCTGAAATTCGCTGATCTATTTTAGAAACTGGTCTTATTTCTCCGGCTAATCCAATTTCGGCAGCAAAACAAACATTTGGCGAAATAGCAATATCTTGATTGGATGATAAAATGGAAGCTACTACAGCCAAGTCAATAGCAGGATCATCAATGCTGATGCCTCCAGTGATATTTAAAAACACATCTTTAGCGGCTAATTTAAATCCTGCTCTTTTCTCCAAAACCGCTAATACCATATGCAAACGCTTCAGGTTATACCCAGTTGTGGTTCTTTGTGGAGTACCATAAACAGCAGTGCTTACCAAAGCTTGTATCTCAATCATAAGAGGTCTAATACCTTCTAGTGTTGATGCAATTGCCGTTCCGCTTAAATCTGCATCTTTTTTTGAAATTAAAATTTCAGATGGATTGGAAACTTCTCGCAGACCATCAGACAGCATTTCGTAAATACCTAATTCTGCCGTAGAACCAAATCGGTTTTTTTGAGAACGCAAGATTCTATAGGTATGATTCCTATCGCCTTCAAACTGTAAAACAACATCTACCATGTGTTCTAAGATCTTTGGACCAGCAATCTGACCTTCTTTATTGATATGGCCAATTAATAAAACGGGTGTTGCCGTTTCTTTTGCATACTTAATAAGTTCTGCTGTAGCTTCACGGATTTGTGAAATACTTCCTGGTGAAGCATCTATAGAATTGGTGTGTAAGGTTTGAATAGAATCAATCACTAAAACTTCGGGATTGACTTCTTCAATAATTTTAAAAATTTGTTGTGTATTGGTTTCGGTTAAAATCAAACAGTTTGAACTTGTATTTTGAATTCTTTCTGCCCTCATTTTAATTTGAGACTGACTTTCTTCTCCGGAAACGTACAATACTTTATGAGTAATCGCTAAAGCGACTTGTAGTAATAATGTTGATTTTCCAATTCCGGGTTCACCACCTAATAAAGTCACAGAACCTTTTACCAATCCACCGCCTAAAACCGTATCTAATTCGTTGTTTTTTGTCGGGATGCGCTCTTCTGGGTTGAGTTGGATTTGATCAACCGTTAAAGGTTTTGAGATCGATTTTGCAGTTTGAGATTGTTTCCACTCTCTTTTCAATTCCTTTTGAATGACCTCCTCAACAATGGTGTTCCATTCATTACACGTATTGCATTGACCCATCCATTTTGCATGTTGAGCACCACAATTCTGACAAAAAAAAGTTGTTTTAGCTTTAGCCATTGATTTAGTTACAGAGGTTGAAAGTTACAAAGTTACAAAGTTTCTCAGTGGATAATTTTTAAAAATTATATAAAAGTAATAACCTCTCGAAATTTAGATAGAATGTCTTGTTTAGCTCTTTTTTTGTTAAAAAAAGGAAGTATTGAAAGCTTTGCTACTGCTGAGAAAGATTAAAAATTACTTTGCTTTATTATAGATTGGTAAAAGTATAAAAGAAAGTCCCCCGAAAACAATAACCATTGCAGTTTGTGCTGCCCACATTACGCTACCAAAAGCAGTAGATGGTTCTTCTGCAACTCCAAATAAAGTAAACGCTCCAGCAACAGCTAAAGGATATAATCCAACGCCACCATTTGTTGCAGCGATACTAAATCCACCAGCAATAAAACCAACTAAAATACCACCAACAGGAACCTGTAACCCTTCAATAGCAGGAATGGTTGCCCAAAACATTAGAATATACATTACCCAGATAAAAACAGTATGAAAAATGAAGGGCCATTTGTTTTTCATTCTAAAAATACTAGTAACACCTTCAACTAAACTTTTGATAAAATTTTTAATTTTAACCCCAATACCAGAAGTTGATTTTCTTATGTATATATAAAAAAGGAATCCCCCAATAAATAATCCTCCCAATAAAATTGAAATCTTAATAGGATCAAAATTTTCTTTTACAAGTTGAAGAATAAAATCGAACTGAATTAATAATGTGACTCCAATGATAAGAAACATCATTATTAAATCTGCAATTCTTTCAGCTACGATGGTTCCAAAGCCCTTTTCGAAAGGAATGTTTTCATAATTAGCCATGACAGTTGCTCTAGAAACTTCACCCGCTCTCGGGATTGCTAAATTCACAAAATACCCAATTAATACCGCTAAAACACTATTTGTAAACCGTGGTTTATATCCCATCGGTTCTAACATAAATTTCCAACGATATGCTCTAGAGAAGTGACTTAGTATTCCAAAAAATAATCCGAGTGTAATCCACCAATAATTTGCGCTTTTAAAATATTCTAAAAGAGTTTTAGGCGGAATAACAGTAAATAAATACCAAACCAAACCTCCTCCAAAAAGTAGAGGTAGAATTATTTTTAAAATTTTCTTGGTTTTCGTATTCAAAACTATGTGAGTGAATTATTAGACTCGTTAGGGAAAACAAGTGATGGTTTAAAAGTTTTAGCCTCTTCAAAGTCCATAAAACCGTACGTAATTAAAATTAATACATCACCAACCGCAACTCTTCTAGCGGCAGCTCCGTTTAAAGTGATTTCACCACTTTTTCTGGGTCCGGGAATTACGTATGTTTCTAAGCGCTCCCCGTTATCGTTATTAACAACCTGAATGCGTTCTCCTTCAATAATATTTGCAGCATCCATTAGATCTTCATCTATGGTAATACTTCCTATATAATTTAAATCAGCACCTGTTACTTTAACACGATGGATTTTAGATTTAACTACTTGAACTAACATGCTGTAAAAGTACTACTTTTTTAAAATTTAGAATTAAATAATTAACCAAAAAGAAGTTCGCTATTTATTGAAAGATTATCAATTAAACGGACTGAATTTGTATATATCGCTATGAAAGCTCTGTATTGCTTGTTGGGTAAAATTTCAGAGACACTTTTTAAAGTGTCTACATCTGCTATTTTAAAATATTCTAAATCAAAAAGAGGATGATCTTTAAACTGAGTTGTAACCCAGGCACTAATAGTAATAACAGACTGAGATTTAGATTTTTGTGTAACAGATTTTAGCACTTTGTAAACTATCGCAGCTGCTTTTCTTTCTTCTAAAGTTAAGCGCATGTTTCTAGAACTCATAGCCAAACCATTTTCCTCTCTATAAATTGGGCAGCCAATTACGGAAACATCCATCTTGTTTTTTTTTACCATTTTACGGACTATTTGTAATTGCTGAAAATCTTTTTCTCCAAAATAAGCGTTTGTCGGCATCACAATTTCAAATAGCGCTTTTACAACAGTTCCAACACCGTTGAAATGTCCAATCCTAAACTCTCCTTCCATTTCATTTTCTAAACCATCAAAATCAAAATGACTGGAAGCAATATTGTTCTTATATACTTCTTCTACTGAAGGAATAAAAACAGCATCGCACTTAGCCTTTTCTAATAAATGGAGATCTTCTTCAATAGTTTTAGGGTAATTATCTAAGTCCTCTTTTTTGTCAAACTGAGTTGGGTTTACAAAAATACTTGCAATTGTAATTTCATTCTCTTTTTTAGATTCTTCTATCAAAGAAATATGACCTTCATGAAGAGCCCCCATGGTTGCAACAAACCCTATTGTATGATTTTTAGAATTAAAATCTTTATAATATATTTTAAGTTCTTCCTTTGTTTTTAAAACCGTCATGGTACATTGATCTATGTATCCGCAAACTTAGCATTTTAACATGAGTTTTGCATAAAAATTCGTAGTTTTGCAAACTTATACAAAGGCTTAAATTTAATGAAAGATAAGAGAATACTGTATGTTTCTTCTGAGGTTGTCCCTTATTTACCAGAAACAGAGATCGCATCTACTGCATTTAATGTAGCAAAGAAAGCACATTCTAAAGGGGTTCAAACGAGAATATTTATGCCTCGTTTTGGAGTAATTAACGAAAGAAGACATCAGCTACACGAAGTAATTCGTTTGTCTGGGATGAATTTGATAATCAACGACATGGATATGCCCTTGATTATAAAAGTTGCCTCTATTCCAAAAGAAAGAATGCAAGTTTACTTCATTGATAATGATGAGTACTTTAAAAGAAAAGCAATTTTTTCTGATGAAGACGATGAGTTGTTTTCTGATAATGACGAGAGGGCTATCTTCTTTGCAAAAGGAGTTGTTGAAACCGTTAAAAAATTAAATTGGGCTCCAGATATCATTCATGTTCATGGTTGGATGGCTTCTTTATTGCCTCTTTATTTAAAAGAATATTATAGCGAAGAACCTTTATTTT
>TARA_R110000787_G_scaffold25728_1_pt1 | contig 12591 bp, 8 predicted proteins | sample TARA_R110000787 | Tara Oceans TARA_R110000787 (sample SAMEA4397920) | marine metagenome | biome: Polar Biome; feature: [DCM] deep chlorophyll maximum layer (ENVO:01000326); material: water (ENVO:00002006), including particulate matter (ENVO:01000060) such as... | depth 35 m
TAACCTGAAGGTCGTAGGTTCAAATCCTACTCCCGCAACCAACTTAAAGCATCAAATACAATAACTTAACGAATAGCCTCGGTCGAAAGACTGGGGCTTTTGTTCGTTTTGGAGCTAACACATAGCTAACACATTTTGACTCTTTCTCTAAAACCTGATAGCCGTAGGTCATCATATCCCAATTGGTGGAGGCGACGTGTGGAAAGTCACCGAGTTCTCAATGGCAAGGTGCAGCTGTATCGGCGCGGTGAGAGTCGCATCTGGCAATGCTCTGCTTCAGTCGGCGGTAAACAACGACGGGCCACAACCAAGCGTGAAAGTCTCGCGCTGGCATCCGAGTTTGCCGAAGACTGGTATCTTGCACTTCGCGGCAAAGATCACGCTGGCATTCTCCTGTCGGAGAAGAGTTTTGCCCAAGCCGCAACACAGTTTCTTGCCGAGTATGAAGTTATTACCGAAGGTGAGCGCAGCCAGAAGTGGACCGAGGGACATGAAATCCGGTTGCGGATTCATTTGCTGCCTTTCTTCGGCGAGCTTGGCGTCTCGAAAGTGACCCCGGCCAAAGTGCAGGATTATCGCGTTCACCGGATGACGTCGCGGCTTGAACCAAATCCTGCGTCACGCAGCAATCGACCGTTGGTGGACAAACCGCCAGCGCGCAGCACCCTACATAATGAAATCGTCACTTTACGAATGGTTCTGAAGACAGCCATCCGCAACGGGTGGCTTGAGCATTTGCCTGACCTATCACCGCCTTACAGAACGCAGGGCAAGATCGTCCACCGTCCTTGGTTCAGTCCAGCCGAATACAAGCAGCTCTATGAAGCCACGCGCGCCTATGCGCGTGATCCCTTCCATGAGCGTGACAGGTGGAATGCCGAACAGGTCCATGATTATGTCCTATTTCTAGCCAACACTGGCCTGCGGCCCGATGAGGCAAAAAATCTCCAGCATCGCGATGTTGCTATTGTCGAAGACGAGGCAACTGGTGAGACGCTCCTCGAAATTGAGGTGCGAGGTAAACGCGGCGTTGGCTATTGTAAGTCGATGCCGAGCGCGGTCAGACCGTATGAACGATTACTCAATCGGCCAAAACCTGTTCAGGCGGAAAGCCGCCGTGAGAAGCAGCGACGGCGTAAAGAAGGCCTGCCGCCATTGTCAGAAGACCCGCCGGAACCGGAATATCCAGAACTACGGGACTCTGTGTTTCCCGGTAATCATGTGAGATTATTCAACGGTATTTTGGAGCGGGCCAACCTCAAGCGCGACCGGGATGAGAAGCCCCGCACTGCCTATAGTCTGCGTCACACCTATATTTGTATGCGGTTGATGGAGGGGGCCGACATCTACCAGATCGCCAAAAACTGCCGCACCAGCGTCGAGATGATTGAGAAATTCTATGCCGCGCACATCAAGAGCACTCTTGATGCGGCCTCCATCAACGTCCGTAGGCCCAAACCCCTTAGAGCCTCGAAATCGTCACCTCGCGCCGAGGTTGATCTTGACGATGAATAGGCTTGTTACGGGCATGGATGGAACAGACCGCTGAACAGCAGTGTTCCCATGTCCAATGAGGCGAGCTGACCAAAGGGGAAGCGCCTCAACTTTTCGCGAAATGACAATCGAAGGATATTGTCATGCTGGCCACCAGAATCCTGAACGGGATTCGGCCATCGCCACAACTTAACGACGCGAAGCGACATTTTTGCCTTTGATGATTGATTGGCACTCGCTTTATCAATCACAATACTGTTATATCATGATTGATAGAAAGGGTTCTTATCGATCATGCGCTGGAACTGGCAACTTCCTGCCTGGCCTGACTTTCGCTTCGACGCGGAATCTATCCGCATGTCAGAAGCACAATTCTTAAAAGGTTCCGGTGTTGTAATCGGGGCATTGCATCATCTTGACGACGATGAACGCAACGGCTTGACCATCGAACTTATTTCCCAAGAAATTGTCGATAGCTCTGCCATAGAAGGCGAAATCCTTGACCGCGATAGCGTCCAATCATCACTGGCACGGCATCTGGGCTTTGCTGCCGACCAGCGCCGGGCAAGCGCCGCTGAGGCCGGTGCTGCCGAGCTTATGGCCGATGTCTATCGCAGCCATGCCGCGCCGCTTGACGATCAGACGCTGTTTGCGTGGCACGCGATGCTAATGAATGGTCGCCGCGACATTGCTGATGTCGGGCGCTACCGGACACACGAAGATCCGATGCAGATTGTGTCTGGCGCACTCCAGGCACCGCGCGTGCATTTTGAAGCGCCGCCGTCAACAGATGTGCCGATGGAGATGTCTCGCTTTATTGCATGGTTCAACGAAAGCGCCCCGTCATCACCAAATCAAGTTCCTGCGATCACGCGGGCGGCTATCGCTCACCTTTGGTTTGAGAGCATTCATCCCTTTGAAGACGGCAATGGCCGGATTGGGCGCGCGATTGCTGAAAAAGCTTTAGCACAAAGTCTCGCAACCCCGACGCTGACCGCGCTTGCAGAGACGATTCATCGCCACCGCAAAGCCTATTATGCCGCGCTTCACCTTGGAAGCCAAAGCAACGACATTGATGCGTGGCTGACATGGTTTGCCGATATTGTCATCGAGGCGCAGGCTCGCACGATTACCCGCATACGGTTCCTGATTGAAAAAACACGCCTGTTTGATCGCCTTCGCGGCGAGATCAACGAGAGGCAGGAAAAGGCCTTGATCCGAATGTTCCGCGAAGGGCCAGATGGATTCGAAGGCGGGTTAAGCGCTGGAAACTATCGGACGATTACCGGTGCAACCACAGCGACTTCGACGCGCGATTTGAATGACTTGATTGCAAAAAATGCGCTGATCCGCACTGGCGAGCGTCGCTATGCGCGCTACAGACTGGCGGTGGATATTGGGGGCGATAACAAATGACAGCGCCCCTTCGTTTGTTGATTGCGAGTAATGTGTCCCGGCGTCTAAAGATAATCCGTGCAGAATAATAATCAGATAAATTCATTTATTGCGGACTGGGCCATTACCGGCGGTTCGGAGCTTGCCAATACGCAGAGCTTCGTGAACGGACTTTGCGTCCTCATTGGAGTTGACTCTCCCAATGGCAGCCAGCCTGATGACGCTCACAATGATTATGTCTTTGAACGCCGCGTGTTCCAGGACAATGGCGACGGCACAACCAGTTTTGGTCGCTTAGACGCCTATAAGCGTGATTGTTTCGTGCTGGAGGCAAAGCAAGGCACGGATGCGGACCGTGAAGCTGCGAAACGCGGAGAAGCTGACTTTTTCGGCAAACCCGCAGCCGAAAAGCTGAAGCAAGGCACCGCCAAGCGCGGCACTCCGGGCTGGGCTGCGGCGATGCTGAAAGCCAAAGGACAGGCCGAACGCTATGCCAAGGCATTGCCGCTCGAACATGGCTGGCCGCCATTTCTCTTAATTACCGATGTTGGCCATTGCATTGATGTCTATGCCGATTTCAGCGGAACCGGAAAGCAATATACCCAGTTTCCCGACGCGGCCCGTTTCCGCATCAAACTGGATGATCTGCGGCATGAGGATGTCCGCTCCCGTTTGGCAACCATCTGGACTGACCCACTCAGCCTTGACCCCTCCAAGGAAGCGGCCAAGGTCACGCGGGAAATTGCCGACCGGCTTGCCGCATTGTCCAAACGGCTAGAGGCGCGAGAGCAAAACCCGACACGCGTTGCTGATTTCCTGATGCGCTGCCTTTTCACGATGTTTGCCGAAGATGTCGGCCTTATTCCGGACGGTAGTTTTACCGCGCTCCTTAAAAAGATGCAGACGCGACCTGAAAATCTAACGCCCGCACTGACCGATCTATGGGCGAAGATGGACACTGGCGGTTTTGTCGGCGCGCTGGGTGATGCCGGAGAGACCGTCCGAAAATTCAATGGCTATCTGTTCAAAGATCAGACTGTCATCCCTCTGGATGCCGACGAAATCGGGCTTTTAATCCAGTCATCCGAAAAGAAATGGAACGATGTTGAGCCAGCGATTTTCGGCACCTTGCTTGAACGCGCGCTCGACGGCAAAGAACGCGCCAAGCTGGGCGCGCATTATACCCCGCGTGCCTATGTCGAACGGTTGGTATTGCCCACCGTCATCGAACCGCTGCGTGCTGATTGGGCGGGTGTGCAGGCGGCGGCGACAAGCCTGATTGAGGCCGACAAAGCCAATGAGGCGCGCGCGGTTGTCGAAAAATTTCATGGAACGCTAGCGCAAACCAAAGTTCTTGACCCTGCCTGCGGCACGGGCAATTTCCTCTATGTTGCGCTGGCACGGATGAAAGAGCTTGAAGGCGAAGTCGTCTCGCTGCTGATCGAACTGGGCGACAAGCAATATGTAGCGGAAATGAGCGGCCACACGATTACTCCCGAAAATTTCCTTGGTATCGAGATAAACCCGCGCGCGGCGGCGATTGCACAATTGGTTTTGTGGATCGGCTACCTGCAATGGCATTTCCGGGTTTCTGGCGAAGGACGAATGCCGCCCGAACCCGTGCTGCGCGACGTAAAGACCATCGAAAACCGCGATGCCCTTATCTCGTGGGATAAGAAAGTCCTTGAACGCGACGAACATGGCAAGCCGCTCACCCGTTGGGACGGCGAGACGATGAAGCTGCATCCCGTGACCGGAAAGAAGGTTCCCGATGAGGATGCGCGCGTCGAGGTTGAACGCTATGTCGGTGCAAAGGCAGCAAAATGGCCCAAAGCGGATTTCATTGTCGGTAATCCGCCGTTCATCGGCGGCAAGGATGTTCGAGAACGATTGGGCGGCGGCTATTTTGATGCGCTGTTCAAAACCACTAATGTTCCCGAATCCGCTGATTTCGTTATGCACTGGTGGGACAAGGCGGCGCTTGCAACAAGAAAGAAAACGGTACGACGCTTTGGTTTCATCACGACCAATTCGCTGCCACAAACATTCAGCCGCCGTGTCGTTGCCAAATATCTGGAAAACAAAGACCGGATCAGTCTGACGTTCGCCATTCCCAATCACCCTTGGGTTGATTCCAGCGACGGCGCAGCGGTGCGTATTGCAATGACCGTGGCGCAGCCCGGTAAAGCAGAAGGCTTGCTGCGAGCCGTCACGGACGAAAGCGCCGCCCCTGATAGCGTGACCTTCGATAGCAAGCAGGGAATGATAAACAGCGATCTCCGTATCGGTGCGGATGTCACAGCAGCAGTCCCGCTCAAATCCAATGACAAGCTCGCTTCGCGCGGAGTTCAGCTGATGGGGAGCGGCTTTATTCTTTCGCCGGAAGAGGCCGAAAAACTTGGATTTACAACCTCAAACGATAAGCCGCGCTTTCGCTCAGGCAATCCCGGCGATGCCAATGTGATATTTGATTATCGCAATGGCCGCGACCTGGCATCACGCTCGCGCGATGTAAAAGTCATCGACCTTTATGGCCTGACCGAGGCCGAAGCGCGGGACCAGCATCCGGCGGTATATCAGCACGTTCTTTCAAATGTGAAACCGCACCGCGCCCAGAACAACCGCGCCAGTTACCGCGAAAACTGGTGGATTTATGGCGAAGCGCGCAGCGAGATGCGGAAGGCTATGGCCGGAATTGATCGCTATATCGCAACCATTGAAACCGCAAAGCACCGGGTGTTCCAGTTTCTGCCAATAGGCATTGTCCCGGATAATAAGCTGATTTGTTCTGCACTAGATGATGCGTGGCATCTTGGCGTGTTGTCGAGTGCAATACATGGCGCATGGGCGCTAGCGGCGGGCGGTCGCCTTGGAATGGGGGACGATCCAGTATATGCCAAATCAGCTTGTTTTGATCCGTTTCCATTCCCAGCGGACGTTGCTGATACTCTAAAAGCCCGTATCCGTGAGGAAGCTGAAAAACTGGATGCGTTGCGTAAGAAAGTGTTGGCTGAACATTCGGATATAACACTGACCGGGCTATACAATGCGCTGGAAGCCATTCGCGTCGCCGAACAGGAAAAGACCGCGATAGAACCGAAGCTGAAAGACATCGCAACACGCGGGCAAGTCTCGCTCATCAAACAGCATCACGATGCAATCGATGCCGCCGTTGCCGAAGCTTACGGCTGGCCTGCTAATTTGTCGGATGATGAAATCCTTACCCGCTTGGTGGCGCTCAACAGGGAACGGGCCGCTGAAGAAGCCAAGGGCGTCGTCCGTTGGCTGCGCCCTGAATATCAATCGCCGGGCGAAACCGCCAAGCCGGTGAACCGCGATCTCGATCTGGGCGATGCCCCCGCTTTGCCGGTTGTTGCAACAATCATCCCGTGGCCAAAAACACTTGCCGAACAAGTCAGCGCTGTCGCCAATATTCTTGCCGCATCGCCATTACCCCAACACCCCCGCGACATCGCCCGCGCTATCAAAGGCACAAACGCCAAGGGCATAACCCCCGTGCTGGACGCCCTAACCGCGATCGGACAGGCGCGGCGGCTTGCAGATGGACGGTATGCGGCGTGAAATTAAAATATCAGAGAAAGTCCGATTATGACTTCACTTAGGCCAAATATCGTCAAACGCATTGAGCGTTTGCCAAAGCCCAAAAATGTGACTGCTGCGATGCAACCACTTTTTGAGGCCATTTCGAATGCCATTCATTCAGTTCAAAACCGGTTTGGGGAGACTGTCAGCAAGCAAGGGCAGATTCACGTCACCGTGAACACCAATCGTAACAAGGATAAAGTGTGGGCGACTGTCGAAGATAACGGCTTTGGACTAGACGAGAAGAATTGGGACGCTTTTACCGAAACCGACACGGACAACAAAATTTCGATTGGTGGTAAAGGCGTCGGGCGGCTCTTATGGCTGGATTGCTTCCAGAAGATTAGCGTCGTCAGCACGTTCAAATCCAAAGACGGCATGGAAACACGATCCTTTGACTTCATGTTGAAGCGGAATGACCAAATTCAGAACGAGAAAATAGAGGCAGTCGGATCGACCCAGAGCCCGTCTTTCTTCGTTCGTTTCGATGGATTGCGTGATAACGGGTATCTTTCGAATTTTCCGGGCCGCGACAGCTTTGTTTTTCAACATTTGACTTCGCATTTCTTGCCGACATTCATCGGCAAGAAATGCCCCCAAATTTCGGTCTATGTTGGCGATGAGACCCGTCATTATCCTGCCGAGATCGACAACATCGTTCACCGCAAGCAAGCTGACATACAGCTTGAGACCGAAGAATATGGCCTACTGCTGTTAACCCTTATGGAATGCGATAAAGTTGCCAGCGCGGACCTCAAAGGACACCATTTTGTCCATTTTATTGCTCACGACCGGACGGTCCAGTCTCAAAGCATCGACGGTAAGCTAGGTCTGAAATATTTTGGCAGCGACAATGACCGTGTATTCCACGCTATTTTAACAGGCGAATATCTCGACACGAATGTGAATCAGGAGCGGACGGCTTTCATGTTCGAAGATGTTGTTCTCGACCGCATCATCAATGATGTTTGCAGTTCGTATATTGAGGAGTTTCTCAAGGAACCCCTTGAGAAACTTGGTGGCGAGCAGCGCGAGAAGATTGAACAGATAACAGAAAGCTATCCATCTGTTGCCTTCGGTAACACCGAAGAACTTCAGACCAAAATCCCTTCGGGTGAACTGAAAGAGGATGCCATTTACGGGCATTTGGCTCGTGAGCGCTTTCGCAGAGACCAGCGGCAGGCTGATAAAATTAAATCCGTCCTCAGCCGATTGAGAGGTGGTGAAGCTGACGCCGCTTCCTTTGCCGATGCCATTTCGGAAGCCGGTTCAGCGATTGAGGATGCAGAGCAACGCAGCCTTGCAGAGTATATCGTGCGCCGGAAGGTCGTTCTCGATTTTATCGAAATACTTCTGGAAAAAGTGCGTGATGATACACGGGACAGTTCGTATCAGCGCGAGGACATCCTTCACTCGTTCATTTGCCCGCTACGCATAAATACAATTGAAGATGGCACGAAAAAAGTTGAATCTGCATCATCTCACGATCTCTGGATCATCGATGAACGGCTAACCTTTGCGCAATATTTCAGCTCTGACGTCGAGTTTTCAACGTTGTCGCAGGCTATCGAAAGCGACGAACGCCCTGATGTCCTAATCTTTGATTATGTTCACGGTTTGCGACAAACCGAAGAACCGTCCAAAGTTCTTTTGGTCGAATTCAAACGGCCGGGCCGGTCAAGCTACGGTGACAATGAAAATCCTCAGTCGCAAGTCGAGCGTTATGTGCGGCGGTTGCAAGAGGGAAAATTAAGTGATGTGAAAGGGCGACCGATCAAGCTTGATGATCGCACCGTTTTCCATTGTTTCATCGTTGCAGATATTGTCGGTAAAATTGATGAATGGACATATACTTGGCAACGCACAGCGGATGGGCGCGGGCGTCTATATCAGCCGCAAAGCGGGTTTCAGGGTTCGATAGAGCTGATCGGATGGGACGCACTTTTGGGCGACGCGCGAGCGCGCAATCAGGCGTTTTTTGATCGCGCTGGTATTTCAGGCAAGAGTTATTTTAGCCTAGATTGAACGCCTGCGGACAAGTCCGCACCGCGCTCTATTCCGCGATCCCGCCTTCGCGGGCTCACTCCACCGAGCCGCCTTTGGCGTCTCGGCCTGCCGGTGACGATCGCATGGCGCAAGAGGAAGGGCAGTCCTGGCGGACCGCTGGTGATGAGCGGGATTTTTAAGGACGCACTCTTTCCCGCTGCGCTCCTTGAGGGTGCGACTTTTTTGTTCTGACCCGCAGGCACTCTTGCCTCTCTCCTTGCCCGGTGGGCGCTGGCGCACAGTTGCGCGCGCACACCACCGCGCGGCGTCGCGCCGTGCAAGGGTGCCGTTCTTGTTGGGCCGCTTCGCGGATGGGATAATCGCGATTGTTAGCGATTGATATGGACGGCGCGGACGCGCCGGCGTTGTTTTCCGGCACCAGAGAGACGGTGTGGGCGGCGCTCCCGGCTAGGCCCGCCGCGCTCAGGCGCAACCCGGCAAGCCGGGTATTTCTCTTTGTTTCATCCCTTCGGGTGCGCCTGACCGCTTGATGCGGGCCTTTCTGGTCGCTCTTGCCGCCCACCCCGCCTCTCCGGGGCCGGTTGCGGCAGTTTTGGGGTGATGGAGGCGGTTATGTTGCATGAAAATACGAAAGTTAGTGAAAACGGCAAGGGCAGGGCAGCGAAGGCAAAGCGCGCTTCGCGCACGGCGCGCAAGACCCGCCGTGGCGGCAGGGCAGCGCCGAAGCTGTCACTTTATGATGAAGTGTCCGCGCAGATTATCGCGCAGCTGGAAGAAGGGGTATTTCCTTGGGTGAAGCCTTGGAATGCTGGCAACGCTGTGACCGGATTGCCGCGCAACGCGATTTCGGGGCGGCAGTATTCGGGCATCAATATTCTCATATTGTGGGGCGCGGTCATTGATGGCGGCTATCCCTCGCAGGACTGGCTGACATTCCGGCAAGCCTTGGCCGCTGGCGGATGCGTTCGCAAAGGCGAGAAGGGCCGGACGATTTTCTATGCCGACCGCTTCACGCCCGACGATGAGCGGCAAAAGCAAGGCGAGGGTGATAAGCCCCGCTCCATTCCGTTCCTCAAACGCTTTACGGTATTCAACGCCGCGCAGTGTGATGGCTTACCCGAGCGGCTGACCGCCGAACCCGCACCGCTTCCGCAGCGCGAGTTGCACGATCAGGCCGAGGTTCTGATTGACGCTACAGGCGCGGACTTTCGGACGGGTGGAACGAAAGCCTTTTACAATGTGGGCGCGGATTATGTGCAGGTTCCCCCGCAGCCAGCTTTTACTAATCAAATCGACTATTACCGCACCGCCTTGCACGAACTTGGTCATTGGACGGGTCACAAGACCCGTCTTGGCCGCGATCAGTCGGGTAATTTCGGGACCGCGCTTTATGCGCGGGAGGAACTGTGCGCCGAACTAGCATCGGCTTTTCTGTGTGCAGCGCTCGGTATCGTGCCGACCGTTCGCCATGCCGATTATCTCGGCTCATGGCTGGCGGTATTGCGGCAGGACAATCGTGCCATTTTCAAAGCCGCCAGTCAGGCCAGCAAAGCGGCGGATTATCTGCTGGCCTTTACCGATCAGGTGCCGCTGCGCTCGGAGCGGGCGGCATGAGCGGGGAAGCGCCAGATCATGCCGCCGCACCGCTGGAAGCGGAGCAGACACCTATCGGCGTGCAGACATTGGTGTCGGGTGTTGCGCCGATCACGCCAGCCCAGAGGCTGGCGATACGCGCCAACGCGCCAATGGAACCCAAGAAGGCCCAGCGACCCGCCGATGATGTCACCGGAAGTCGGGGATGCTCCGGGGGAGCATCTCCTCCGGGGGCACTGTTCGACACCAACAGCCGCAACCAGATCGAGATGTTCTGAAAGGAGTTTTGCCATGATGCTGCTGACCAAAGATCACAGAAAGCGCCTGATCGCCAACGGCCAAAATCGCGGCGACCATGTGCCAATTGTCAAATTGTTCAATCCGGTGGGCGCAGCCACTTGGCTGCTTTCCGAACTCGATAGCGATGGCGACACTTTGTTCGGTCTGGCCGATCTGGGGTTTGGCTGCGCTGAACTCGGTTCAGTCAGCCTGTCCGAGATTGCATCTCTGACCTTACCGTTTGGCTTGTCCATCGAGCGCGATCTGCATTTTGAAGCGCGCTTTCCGCTCACCGTTTACGCCGATGCCGCCCGAATAATCGGGCGCATCACCGAGGATGAAATGCGGCTTGAAGCCGCTGTCTTGGCGCAAACGCAAGAGCGCCACGCTTGACCGCGCATTTCCCTTTCACAGCTTCCGCCGTCTTGACCACCCCTCCGGTCAAGGCGCGGCAGACCCCGCACGGCAATCCCGCCGTGCGGACCACCGGCCCCGCTTCCACCGCCACCCCCGTATGCAACGGGAGCGGGGCCAATCATCAACGTAACCTTGAAGGAGAAAACCAATGCAACTCGAAAATATAGACCTCGCCAAACTCTCGGTGTCACCGGCCAATATGCGAAACGCCAAGAAGCCGCCCGACATTAGCGATATATTACCCTCGGTGCGGGTGCGGGGCGTTCTTGTGCCGCTCTTGGTTCGCCCAAACGGCAGCGCCGAAACCTTCGAGATTGTCGCGGGACGGCGGCGCTATCATGCGGCAACCACAGTGGCCGAAGAAGGCGGCAGCGATGGACCGCTCCCTTGCGCGATACTCGAAGAAGGCGATGATGCCGCTGCCTTGGAAGCGTCGCTGATTGAAAATCTTGTCCGCGAAAATCCCGACGAGGTAACGCAGTGGGAACAATTCACGCAGTTGGTGAAGAAGGGCCGCAAGGCTTCGGAAATTGCCGATACGTTCGGGATGGATGAAAAGATGGTCGGGCGCATTCTGGCCCTTGGCAATATCTTGCCGCCCATCCGCAACGCCTATCGCCGTGAAGAGATTGATGCCGCCACCGTGCGCCATCTGACCTTGGCCAGCAAGGCGCAGCAAAAGGCATGGCTGGCTCTGTTCAAAGATGAAGAAGCCTATGCGCCGCGTGGAAGCCAACTCAAGGCTTGGCTGTTTGGCGGCGCGTCGATTTCTACGTCCGCCGCGATCTTTGATATGGCGGAGTTCAAGGGGCAGGTTGTTTCTGATCTGTTTGCCGAGGATGGCTATTTTGGCGATGCGGACCAGTTCTGGGAAGCGCAGTCCGCTGCCATTGAAGCGAAGAAGGCGGAATATCTCGAAGATGGCTGGAGCGATGTGCAGGTCATTCCGCCAGACAGCTATTTCCAGACATGGGACCATGAAAAGACCACCAAGCGCAAAGGGGGCCGCGTCTATATTGATGTAAGCGCCAAGGGCGAGGTGACGTTCCACGAAGGCTATCTCACTGCCAAGGAAGCGCGGGTCAAAGAAACCGGACAGGTGGACAGCAAGGCCGACAAGCCGACCCGCCCTGAAATCACCGGACCAATGGCGGAATATATCGATCTGCACCGCCATGCTGCGGTTCGGAAAGAACTCGCTGCCAGTCCCTACGTCGCGCTGCGCGTCATGGTCGCCCACGCAATCTGTGGTTCGCCGCTGTGGAATGTGAAGGTGCAGGAGCAGCGCAGCCGCAAGGAAGCAATTAGCGAAAGCATCGAAACCAGCGCGGCAGAGGCGCGGTTTGACGAGCGCCGCCGTGCGGTGTTGGCGGTGCTTGGCTTTGATGTTGACGAACCCACGGTGACGCTCGGCCATGAGACACGCAATGGTATAAGCGGCTTGCTACTCCGCTTGCTCGATGTGCCGGATGCTGTTGTGATGGAGATATTGGGCGTGGTCATGGCCGAGACGCTGTCCGCTGGCAGCGATCTTATCGAAACATTGGGTGTCCATCTCGATGTGGAAATGGCGGATTACTGGACGGCGGACGCGGTGTTCTTTGATCTTGTTCGTGACCGTGAAGTCTTGACCGCGCTTTTGGGCGAAGTTGGCGGAGCCAGCATCGCTGCCGCCAACGCCAGCGAAAAGACCAAGACAGTGAAGGGCATTATCAGTGACCACCTGTCTGGCGAAAATGGCCGCGATAAGCAGGAGGCTTGGGTTCCGCGCTGGATGGCGTTTCCGCCATCCGCCTATACCGA
>TARA_R110000787_G_scaffold74641_1_pt1 | contig 12578 bp, 10 predicted proteins | sample TARA_R110000787 | Tara Oceans TARA_R110000787 (sample SAMEA4397920) | marine metagenome | biome: Polar Biome; feature: [DCM] deep chlorophyll maximum layer (ENVO:01000326); material: water (ENVO:00002006), including particulate matter (ENVO:01000060) such as... | depth 35 m
TGAAGACACGATCAAGGGCTTCACAGGCCTGATCGCCGGCGAGTTTGATCACCTGCCGGAGCAGGCCTTCTACATGGTCGGCAATATCGACGAGGCGAAAGCCAAAGCCGCCAAGATGATGGCAGACGCCGCTTAAGATACGGGATCAGCCTTATGGCCGACAAACTGCACTTCTCACTCGTTTCGCCCGCCAGAGAGCTTTTCTCTGGCGAGGTCGATCATGTGATCGCGCCGGGCACCGATGGTGAATTCGGTGTGCTGGCAAACCACGCGCCGTTCATGACGACGCTGAAGAATGGCGTCGTGCGTGTGCTCGAAGGCGACACGGTGAAGATGCGCATCTTCGTTCGCGGCGGCTTTGCCGATGTGACGCCTGACGGCCTGACGATCCTCGCCGAGGAAGCCCGCAGTCTTGAAGGCGTAAAAGTGGAAGAGGTCCAGGCGGAACTCGACGCGACGCTTCTGAAGATCCAGGCGCTCGACAAGGACGACACGGCGAAGGACGCCCTGCAGGCACATTACGCTTATCTTGAAAGCCTGAAAGCTGCGCTCGTCCACTAGAACGGTCCGGCGGTCTAAATAATAATTGACTCGTTCAGCGTTCACGATATCCTGAGAGATCAGGACCGTGAGGATCAGGCAATGCCATCATTACCGCTTACCGGATCATGCCAGTGCGGGGCGATCCGCTACCGGATATCGCGTGCGCCTCTGATGATCTACAACTGCCATTGTACCAATTGCCAGAAGATCTCGGGCAGTGCGTTCAGCACACCGATGGCTGTGATGGAGGACAGTTTCCAGATCACGCAGGGTGATCCGGAAAGGCTTGAATGGGCGTCGGATGTCGGGTCCGTTCGGTTTGGCCTGTTCTGTGGTGATTGCGGCAACCGTATCGCGCATGGTCAGGCACCGACACGCGGCGTGCTGAGCGTGCGGAGCGGTACTTTGGATGATACGAGCTGGATCATTCCCGTCGGTGATATCTGGACGACCAGCGCTCAAAGCTGGACGGAGATGTCGCCCCAACGGTTGCAATATGCGCGTCAACCGGAAGACTACGCCGCACTGTTTGCAGCCTTCTCTGGCCTGGGTCTGTTTGCCGTTTAGCTAGCCGAAAATTGCAATCGTCTGGCGGCCGATCATCATCGGGTCGCCGGCGCTGTTCCACAGGGTCATGGCCTGGCTGGAATAGCCGTCGCGTGCCGTCTCGGCGACGTGACGCGCGAGAAACCAGCCGTCTTGCGTCGTGATGTCGTCGGTAAGGAATTCGGCCATCCAGGTCATCGAACTGATACGGGCCGGTGCGGTGAACATTGACATGGCCGCCGGGGGTGGCGCGTCGGCGATGGCCAGCAGTGCGACGGCGTCGGTGGGCGCTGCCGGGTCGACATGGCGCATCCAGATCGACACGTCGCCCGTGTCCGATCCCGAGATCGGCCGCGTGCCTGCCGCCATGCGCATGTTGAAATTGCGTGTGAAATTGGGGCGGTTCGGATTGTCCCCGAAGTAGCTTGGCGTCTCGTCCGGTGCAGTGACGTCCGGTGCGGGGAGGTTGGCGAAGCTCAGCGCCGAAGGCCGCGCGACGCCGAACGCGAAAATCGCTTCTGCCGCCACGCCCTCTGTGCCGGCCATGCGCACGGACACGAACACGGTGTTCTTGCCCTGTCTCAGCAGGGTCGGCGTGCATGTCACCGGCCCGCCGACCGGCCCCACGAAGGCGACCTGTGCCGAACGGATCGGCATGCCGGGCGCGAGCGGCATGGCGGCCTCCAGGCACAGCGCCGCCGTCAGGCCGCCATAGGTGGTGCGGCCCTGCATCCAGGCGTCGGGAATGACCACGGACGCGGCATTCCCGGCATCACGCGTGATGCTGGCGAGGAGGTCTGTATAGGCAGCCAAGGACCTAGTGCTGGCTTTCCGGCGTGGTCACACGCAGGCCGTCAAGCGCATCAGAGACCGTGATCTGGCAGGACAGGCGGGAATTTTCCTGAACATTTTCAGCAAAGTCGAGCATCGACTTTTCCATTTCCTGCTGCTCGCCAACCTTGTCCATGAAGGCAGCGTCCACATAGACATGGCAGGTGGCGCAGGCGCAGGCGCCGCCGCAATCGGCATCGATACCGGGAATGGAATTCTTGACGGCGGCTTCCATCACGGATTCGCCGTTGGTGGCCTCGACAACGCGTTCCGTTCCGTCATTGTCTATGTAAGTGATCTTTGCCATGGGCTGTATTGTCTCCTTCAGGCGGCAGTGGTTGCTGCGGCAATGTCTTTCATCGATATTGATGTATCGCCGAGCATGGCAGGCGCGATTTTTGCCCCCGACATGATCAGCTTTTTCGAGGCGAGGAATTCCGGTGCGCTGTTGACAGCATCCACCGCAATCAGGGTGCCGTTGCGCAGGTAGAAGGCCGCAAACTTGCGCTCCTTCGGGTCACCGCGCACGACGATTTCATCATAATCCTGGCTGAGACCGGCAATCTGCAGCTTCAGGTCGTATTGATCGGACCAGAACCAGGGGCAGTCTTCAGCCGGGCGAGGCTTGCCGAGAATGGCGGCCGCCGCGAGCTTGCCCTGTTCAATGGCGTTGTGAACGCTTTCGAGGCGGCCTGAGCGGCCATAATGGACGAGCGGGCGGCTTGCGCAGTCACCTGCCGCGAAGACGCGAGGGTCCGACGTGCGGGCATCGCGGTCGACCTGGATGCCGTTATTGCAGGCGATGCCGGCCTCCCTTGCGAGTTCCTCGTTCGGAAGGATGCCGATGCCGACCAGCACGATATCGGCGTCGAGCCGGGTACCGTCAGCCAGAATGGCGGCGCTGACCTTGCCGTCGGTTCCGTCGAGATGGTCCAGACGGGCATCTGTCAGGATGGTGACGCCCTGCGCGCGGTGTTCGGTTTCAAAGAAAGCGCTCATCACGGGGCTGGTCACGCGGGCGAGGACACGGGGTGCCATTTCCAGCACGGTGACGTCCATATCCATCTGGCGGGCAACGGCAGCCGCCTCAAGGCCGATATAGCCTGCGCCGATTATCACCATCTTGCGGCCGCCAATCATGTTGGGGCGGATACGCTCGACATCCGACAGGTCACGCAGGTCATGCACGCCCTGCAGGGTTGCGCCCTTCACCGGCAGAGGCCGGGGACGCGATCCGGTGGCGATGATCAGGGCGTCATAGTCAAGGTGTCCACCATGCGCGAGTTCGACCTTGCGGTTGGTCCGGTCGATACCGGTGGCGCGCGTTGACAGGATGACCTCGATATTCTGGTCCTGATACCAGGGCGCGGGGCGGAAATAGAGCCGCTCCTCGGTCATTTCACCTTTCATGTAGGCCTTGGACAGGGGGGGGCGCTGGTAGGGCAGGGCCGGTTCGTCGCCGATCAGGGTCAGCGCGCCCGTGTATCCGCCCTGGCGCAGCGACTGCAGTACCTGCGCGCCGGCCTGACCGCCGCCGATGACCACAATCCGTGATGCTCCCGTCAGGTCCAAAAGTCCCGCTCCCTAATCAATTCCTGCAAATTATGACGCTAGCGTCATTTTTGCAATGGTTTCTCGCACTGGAGTTCCAGCCGCGAGCACGTGTGTCAAGAAGCGCGCAAGGGCGTCCGGGTGAATCGGCGATGGCGGTGCCATCCCGAACCCTTATATTGCCCCAATGGAAATCCTTTTCGACCTTGAAGATGATGCAGCGACCCGTGCGCTGGGCGCTGCCCTGTCCGGCTTGCTGAGGACCGGCGACGTGATTGCGCTGCATGGTGACCTCGGCGCCGGCAAAACCACGCTGACGCGGGGGCTGGTGCAGGCCCTGTGCGGGGCACGTGAAGACGTGCCGAGCCCGACCTATACGCTCGTGCAGGCCTATGACGCGCCTGATTTTCCCCTCTGGCACTTCGATTTGTACCGTCTCGACAGGCCCGAAGACGTCAACGAGCTGGGCTGGGATGATACGCAGGATGGGGTCGCGGTGATCGAGTGGCCTGCGCGTGCGGGGCGCTACCTGCCAGCCACCCGGCTGGACCTGACACTCGAAATGCTTGGGGAGCAGCGTCGCGCGAGGCTGGAACCGGTCGGCGAAGACTGGCAGAAGCGGCTGGATGGATTTCGATTCTCATCACCGTAACACGCTGATCGACGACTTCCTGGCAGGCGCCGGGTGGGGCGAGGCGACCCGTATTCCGCTCGGGCAGGATGCCTCGACGCGCCGGTATGTCCGGCTGGTGCGGCCAGATGCCGCGCGGGCCCTGTTGATGGATGCACCCCGGATCGAGGCTGATCCCTGCCCACCGGACGCCGATGACTCGGTTCGCAATGCGATGGGCTGGAATGCGCAGACGCGCCTGGCGGCTTCGCGTGTGGACGCCTTTGTGCTGTTGGCCGGGCATCTGGCATCGCAGGGCTTTCACCCGCCACGTGTGATGGCGCACGATACAGAGGCTGGGCTGGCCCTGATCGAGGACTTTGGGGACAACAGGGAACTCGCCCGGCAGATCGAACGCGGGCTCGTCGATGAAACCGAGGCCTATGTCGCGGCGGCGGATGTCCTGACCAAGCTGCACGCCTTGCCGGTGCCGGAACGGCTGGAAGCGCATGGCGAGGTCTGGCCGATCCTCGAATTCGACCGGCTGGCTCTGGCGACAAATGCCGACCTCTATGCCGACTGGCTGCCGCAGCAGGCGGGTGGCGGCGCGCTGGCGGGTCAGGCCCGTGCGCGCTGGGAGCGCGAACGTGACGCGCTGATCGAACAGGCCATGGGCTTTCCGCGCACCTTCACGCTGCGCGACTTCCATGCCGAAAACCTGCTCTGGCTCGAGGGGGGGCGTATCGGCCTGCTCGATTTTCAGGATGCGGTGAAGGGCTGGGACGCGTGGGACATGGCGATGCTGACACAGGATGCGCGCCGGGCGGTGTCGCCTGAAGCAGCAGAAGCGGCAATCCGGCATTACCTTGACCGGACCGGCAAGTCGCGCGCGGCGTTCGACGAGCGACTGGCTGTGATCGGCGCGCTGAATGCGCTGCGTATTGCAGGCGTGTTCGCGCGCCTGATGATCCGTGATGGCAAACCGCGTTATGGCGAGTTCCAGCCGCGCCAGCTCTCAATTCTTGCGCGCAACCTCTCGCATCCTGCGCTGGAAGGCATGGCGGGGTTCGTGCGCGACACCACGCCGTTCGTATTTGAGGCAAAGCCATGAGCGTTCCTGTTCCCCACACAGCGATGGTGCTGGCGGCCGGTCTTGGTACGCGCATGCGGCCATTGACCGATGGCACGCCAAAGCCGCTGATCGAGGTGGCGGGAAAGCGCCTGATGGACCGCATGCTGGACCCGCTGGCGGCGGCGGGCGTGAAGCGGGTTGTCGTCAATGTGCACTACCTGGCAGAGCAGGTGGAAGCCCACCTGGCGCATCGGAACGATCTCGAGATCGTGATATCGGACGAGCGCGGCGAAGTGCTGGAGACGGGCGGCGCGCTCGCCAAGGCGCGGCCGCTGCTGGGTGACGATCCGATCTTCGTGCTAAACACCGATGCGTTCTGGGCGCCAGAATCCGGTGAGCCGCTGGTGGCGCTGGCCGAGGCGTTTGATCCAGTTCACACCGACGCGCTGCTGATGGTGGCCGATACGGGTCGCTGCCTCGGTTTTGACGGTTCGGGGGATTTCTTCCTGGGCGATGACCATCGCATGGTCCGCCGCGGCGACGCGACGTCTGCACCATGGGCCTATGCGGGCGCGCGGATCATCCGGCCGCAATTGTATGATGCCGAGCCGGTGGAGCGTTTCTCTGCGCTGCGCGTGTGGGACCGGCTGATTGCCGAGAGGCGGCTGATGGGGTGGCCACTGGAGCGGTTCTGGCTGCATGTGGGAGATCCGGGCGCACTCAAGGATGCTGAAATGTGGCTGCGCTGCCATGGCGCATGAGGCACAGGTCTTCGGGGCCGGGCGTCCGAAAGTCTGGTCAATCCCTCCGGGAGCGGATTTCCTGCGAATGCTGGCCAACACGCTGGCGCTCGAGACGGGCCTCAGTGACCAGCCCGACGCGTTGAGCGAAGCGATCATCTATGTGCCGAACAGCCGGTCGGCGCGGGCGCTGACGCTGGCCCTGTACGACGCGGCAGGCGGCCAGACGATCCTGCCGCCGGACATACGCACGCTTGGCGATCTTGAAAGCGAGGAGGCACCGCCAAATGCCGAAACGGCGCTGGCTGGCCTGCCGCCTGCCATGTCGGCTGCGCGGCGTCTGGGCGCACTGGCGAGCCTTGTGCGGGGATACTATGCGGCGCAATACGAGATAGACCTGCCGCCCGCCTCGGCAATCGCAGCGGCGCGCGAACTGGCGCGCCTGCTGGATCAGGCTGCGCTGAGCGAGGCGGTCGACTGGTCGAAGCTGGATGGGCTGGTCAAACAGGCTGACCTGGCGGCGCACTGGCACGGCTCGGTCAAGTTCCTGGAAATCATCACCGAGGCCTGGCCGGAATGGCTGGCGGTGAACAATGCGATGGATCCGTTTGCCCGGCGGCTGGCTGCGGCCAAGGCCCTCGCCGCCGACTGGGCGTCGAGGCCACCGGCCGCGCCAGTCGTGATTGCCGGGTCGACGGGGGCGACGCCTGCGGGCCGTGTGCTGATGAAAGCGGCGCTGGACTTGCCGAACGGCCTGATCGTGCTGCCTGGCCTTGATACTGACGCCGGTGGCGAGGCGTGGGATGCCATCCGGCTGTCTGTCAGCCATCCGCAGAACGCGCTGATTGATGCGCTGGACCATTTGCAGGTCCTGCCCGGCGATGTCGGCCTCTGGCCGGGCATTCCCCAGCGCGCATCCGATGCCGCCCGGCGCCGAATGATCCATGAGGCGCTTGCCCCGGCAGATGCGACAGCGGACTGGCGCGCCACGCTGAAGACGCTCGCCCGGGCTGTCGGGTCAACGGTGGAAGGGTTTGCGCTGGACGCGCTGGACGGGCTGGTCGTGATCGAGGCGCCAGACGAGGCGGCGGAGGCGGAAGCAGCGGCGCTGCTGATGCGCGAAACACTGGAAACACCAAAAGAGACGGCCGCACTTGTGACGCCGGACGCCGGGCTGGCGCGGCGCGTGTCGGCCTTGCTGAAGCGCTGGGGCGTGGAGGTGCCGCCCTCGGCGGGCGTTCCATTGGGGCGAACACCGGCCGGCAGCCTGATTGGCCTGTGCGCCACATGGGCGCTGGACCCGTCCGAACCTGTCGCGCTGACGGCGGCAATGAAGCATGGTTTCGTGACTGACCGCGAGGGACTGGCGACGCTGGAGACGCATTTCCTGCGAGGGCCCCGGCGGTGGCGCGATCTTGCCGGGCTGCGGGACAGTATCGATACGCGCCACCTGATCGAGCCCTATGCGCGCTTCAGGCGGACAGACCAGGACGAGGCCATCGCGTTGGTCGACAGGCTGATCGCCGTGTTTGACGAGACCGATGCCGACCTGTCGGGCCACGCAGATGTGGACGGGGCGATAGCGGCTGAGCAGATTGCGGCACTGGCCGGACGGATCGGCGAAGCGCCGCTGCCCTGGGCGGGTGAGGATGGCCGCAAGGCTGCTGAACTGTTCGTCAGTATCCGTGAAATCTCCGATCAGATTGGCCCGATGCCGCCGCATGCGCTGGTCGACCTGATCCATGCGCAAAGCGCGCAGATGACGGTGAGCGCCGGACTGGTGGAGCATCCGCGCCTTGCCATCTGGGGGCCGCTGGAGGCGCGCCTGCAATCGGCCGACCGAGTGATCCTTGCCGGACTGAACGAGGATGTCTGGCCGCACCGCCCGTCGCCTGATGCGTTCCTGCCGCGCCGGTTCCGGGCTGAGCTCGGCCTGAACGACCCGGAAGACCGGCTCGGTCTGTCGGCGCATGATTTCGCGCAGCTCGCCTGCGCGTCCCGCGTGGTGATGCTGCATGCGGCACGGCGCGATGATGCGCCTGCTGTGGCGTCGCGTTGGGTATGGCGCCTGAAGACGCTGGCGGAGGGTGCGCTCGACGAGAAGGCAGCCGGTGCGCTGGCGCCTGACAATGGCCATCCGCTGGATTGGGTGGCGGCGATGCAGGCACGCGGCACGAACACGCTGCCTGGAGATTATTCCGCAGAACCCCGGCCGACCCGGCACCCGGAGGGCTGGCCGAAGAAACTGTCGGTCACGCGGATCGACCTGCTGCAGCGGGACCCCTACGCCATGTGGGCAGAGAACGTGCTGGGCCTGTCGCCGCTGGATCCGATGAATGCGCCTCTCGGGCCCGCGCCGCGCGGCACGGCCATTCACCACGCGCTGGAATTGCTGGAGGAAGATGGTGCGCCAAAGACGGCAGAGCACCTGATGGCATTGCTGGCGGACGAACTCTTGCGGGTGGGCGAACCGGAAGAAGACTGGGCGGCGCGGCGGGCTGTGTGGCAGCGCACGGTCGACTGGTACCTGGCATGGCGCGCCGGACGCGACACGGATGGAAGCCGTCCGAAGCTGGAAGTGAATGGCCGCCTGGCATTCGACATTGCAGGTTATCCCTTCACGCTTTCGGCCAATGCCGACAGGATTGAGCGCACAGCCAATGGCGACCTGGTGATCATCGACTTCAAGACGGGTAGTCCGCCCTCGGACAAGGAGATTGCGACCGAACTGAGCCAGCAAATGCCACTGCAGGCGCTGATCGCGCGTTCGGGCGCTTATGATGGCAGCCCGGCGGCCAGGGTTGCGGCGCTGGAATATGTGGCGTTCAAGGCAAAGCCGGATGCGCGGCTTGTGGGAATGTCGAACGCGCTGACGGCGACGCCGGACGAACTCGCAGACAAGGCGGAAGAGGGACTCAAGCGCCTGATCGCGAATTACCGCCAGCCGGATACGCGCTTCCTGTCGGCGCCGCGTGTGAAGTTCGTGAAATATGACAATGGCTTCAATCGCCTGGCGCGGCGGGCTGAATGGGCGGGCGATACTGAGGACGGAGACGGCGACAATGGCTGATCCGAACGCCCCCGTCTTTGAAAGCAATGAGGCCGAGGCCTTTCTCGCGGCTATTGGTGTGCAGGCGGCGGTGGCCAATCCGGCCGTGCCGGCCTTCGTGTCCGCCAATGCGGGCAGCGGCAAGACAAAGGTCCTGATCGATCGGGTGGCGCGCCTGTTGCTGCGCCGGGATGATGGCCGCAAGGGAGCCGAGCCTGACTCCATCCTGTGCATCACCTATACGAAAGCTGCCGCCAGCGAAATGCTGACGCGCCTGTTCAAGACACTGGGCCGCTGGTCTGTAATGGAAGACCCGAAGCTCCGCTCCGAGCTTGCCAGGCTGGAAGGCCGCGATGAGGCAGCCTATACGCCGGACGACCTGAAAGCTGCGCGTGCCCTGTTTGCCCGCGCGCTGGAATCGCCCGGCGGCTTGCGAATCGAAACGATCCACGCCTTCTGTTCGCGCATCCTGAGACGGTTCCCGCAAGAGGCTGGTGTGCTGCCGGGCTTCAGCGAGATTGAGGAGGATGAGGCGTCGGGCCTGTGGCAGGCGGCGCGCGCAAGCGCTGTGCTGCGCGCGCAGGAAGCAACACCGGACCTGCTGGACCTGCTGGCGCTGGAAGGCGGCCATGACGGGGCAATGGCCGGATTGGACATGCTGCGCTGGTCTGCGAATGCGGTGCTGGATTTTGCCGAAGTTCATGCGTTTGATTTCGATGCGATGGATTTTGCGCTGCGCGGCGTCCTGAATGCGCCGGAAGCCAGCGCGCAAGAGCTGCTTGATCTGGCGATGGGTGAGGGGCTGCCGGTGGCGGACCTGAAGGCAGCGGTCGTGGTTCTGCAGGGCGGGGCGGTGACGGACCAGAAGACAGCCGAGGCGCTGATCTCTGTTCTGGAAGCGCAGAAGCCCGAAGATCGGTGGGACATTTATCGGGGCGTCTTCACGACGGGCAGCGGCGACTATCGCAAATCCAATCCGTACACGGCAGCCAGCGTCAAGCAGTCATCCCTGATTCCTGACCTGTTCCAGATGAAGGATGGAGAAGGCCGGGAAGTGGCGCGGGTGCGCCAGTTGGCGGAAAACCTGGCCCGTGCGCGCGCGTTCGAGCGGACGTCGGCGCTGTTGCGGGTGGGCGTGCCGGCCTTGCAGGCCTACCAGCGGGAGAAGGCGGCGCGCGCGGCGCTGGACTTTGACGACCTGATCCACAAGACGCGGATCCTGCTGACGCAGGATGGCATGTCGGACTGGGTGCTGTTCAAGCTGGATGGCGGCCTCAGCCACGTGCTGCTCGACGAGGCGCAGGATACAAGCCCGCCGCAATGGGAGCTGATCACGGCCCTCACGGACGAATTCTTTTCCGGGCTGGGCGCCGACCGCCAGCAGGACCCGCGAACCCTGTTCGTGGTGGGAGACGAGAAGCAGTCGATCTATTCCTTCCAGGGCGCCGACCCGTCAAAATTCCGTGACAAACAGGCCGAGTTCGGCCAGCGCGCGGCTGACATGGTCCACGGGTCCATGGACATGTCCTTCCGTTCAGCGCCGCAGGTGCTCGAGTTCGTCGATCGGGTCTGGAATAGCGCGCCGCCGATTGATGTGCCGCATGCGCCGACGGCGCCGCTGGCCGCTGATGTGGTGAACCACACGGCGCGGCGAGCCAGCCAGCCGGGCTGTGTTGAATTGTGGCCGATCGAACCTTTGGCTGAAGACGAACCGGCCGATGCCTGGGACCGGCCGGTCAATGCGATGCGGTCCTCCTCGCCCAAAGCGAAGCTGGCCAAGCGCCTTGCGGCCCGGATCAGGGAGATGATCGACAGCGGAGAAACGATCTGGGCCGAACAGCCGGACCGGTCATGGGTGCGCAGGCCGATGCAGCCGCAGGATGTGCTTGTGCTCGTGCGCGGCCGGACGGGCGGCCTGTTCGATGCGATGATCGGGGCGTTGAAATCAGCCGGCTTGCCGGTTGCGGGCGCGGACCGGTTGAAACTGCTCGATCATATTGGCGTGCAGGACTGCCTGAACCTCTTGCGGTTCGTCGTCCTGCCCGAAGCGGACCTGACGCTGGCGGAAATCCTGCGTGGGCCGTTCCTGGGACTGGTGGATGATGACCGGTATCTCTTCCCGCTGGCCGGTGAGCGCGAAAAGGGAGTCTCGCTCTGGACCCGTGTGCAGGAGAGCACGGACCCGGATGTGCAGGCGGCGGCAGGTTTCCTGCGCAGCCTGCTCGAGCGGACGGATCTGGCGCCATACGAGTTTCTCTCCTCGGTGCTGGATCAGGCCGGGCAGGACGGCCAGACCGGGTGGGAGAAGATCAATGCGCGGCTCGGTACGCCCGCCCGCGACCCCGTCGAGGCGCTGATGTCACGCGCCTTGCAGCATGACGCGGCCGAGCCTGCGTCGCTGCAGGGCTTCCTCGCGGCGATGGAAGCGCACGATACAGAGATCAAGCGGGATCTTGCCGCGCCGGAACGCGAGGTGCGGGTAATGACGGTGCATGGGGCCAAGGGGCTGCAGGCGCCGGTCGTGGTCCTGCCGGATACGACGGCGGGGCCGCGGGGCGGGTCTGCCCGCATGTTTGATCTGGCCGGAATGCCCGTCTGGTCGCCGCGCAAGGATGCCGATACGCCCGAACTGGCTGCGCAGCGTGCGATTGCGGACGCCAAGGCGGAAGAGGAGCATCGGCGGCTGCTCTATGTGGCGCTGACGCGGGCGCAGGACCGGCTGATCATTGCGGGTCACTGGCATGGCGGCGGCAAGGAAGGCTTCAACAAGAAATCCTGGTACGCGCTGTGCGCGGACGCGATGGACACGTTCGTGCCCGGCGGGGGCGGGGCGGACGAGGTGCGGCGGCATGGGGCGCCGGGGCCTGTGATGGCGGGCAGGGGGGCCGGAAGCGGGCCGGAGGGCAAGGTGCCGGATTGGGCGCTGCGCCCGCCGCCGGTCGATATACAAGCCCGCCGCCTGAGCGCGCCGACCAGCCTGTTGTCGCGTCAGACGCCGGTGCTGGCGCCGTTTGGTGTGCATCGCGAGGCACAGATGAAGCGCGGGCGGCTGATCCACTCGCTGCTGCAATACCTGCCGGAATTGCCAGAGGCGATGCGGGAGGAGGCGGGCCGGACATTCCTTGAGCGCGACGTCGAACTGGATGATGCCCGGCGGGCCGAGATGCTGGCGGCGGCCATGGGTGTCCTTGCAGACCCCGCCATGGCGGATGTGTTCGCCCCGGGTGGGCGGGCGGAAGCGGCCGTCATCGGCACAGCAGAGGAGCTGCCCGAGGGCGTGGTGATCAATGGCCGTGTTGACCGGCTGGTGGTGACGCCTGAGCGGGTGCTCGTGATCGACTTCAAGACGGATCAGCCCGCGCCGGGCACGGTTTCAGGGGTTGCAGACACCTATATGGCGCAGATGGCGGCCTATTGGGCCGTGCTTCGGCAGGCCTATCGGGGGCGGGACGTGGTGGCAGCGCTCTGCTGGACGGACGGGCCGAAACTCATGGTCCTGCCAGAAGCGAACCTGTTAGCCTCTCTAAAGCGTGCGCAGAGTGAGGTTTGACTTCGCGTATGAACACCTATGTATCATCCAGCAAAGCAATATAGAGGAGCCTGTCATGGCTGCAGTGAACGTAACCGACGATGAAT